>OGKZ01000428.1_pt1 | contig 42249 bp, 28 predicted proteins | sample 1572571 | NCBI WGS metagenome assembly OGKZ01 (sample SAMEA2581906, study PRJEB24529) | metagenome | biome: Human gut stool | place: China | collected 2011 | reverse complement strand
AGTTGTTTGCATAAGAAATACAGATTGTTAAAAACACAACAATATTATATGAGCCATACTATACCCTCCTAAGGTTTGTGTTTGCGTGTAAAGTCAAAACTCAATTAACGCGAGCTGCGCTCGGCTTTGCCGCTTGCCAGAGCAAGAAAGCCCAACATCACATAGCCCAGGATAGCGCCCATGGTATTGAGTGTATATATTGAGTACGCAAGATCTAATTTTGTTGTATATCTATACAATATTTTATTCATTAGTTTATTCTTTATTGTAATTATATACGCTTTTATAGTGCAAAATGTTGTATATATGCAGAAAACACAGTAACTTTGTATGTGATAATAGTGAATGGGATGTATAAATATACGTAATGTTTCAGGATGAATACAATGGAGAATCACAAGGAAGGAAGAAAAAGTGGACAAGTAACCGCTAAACACGCAGCAACTGCGCATTTGAAGAAGCGTCCGTCGGCGTTGCTGTCATTCACACCGATTGCGTTGCTCGTGGTAATGCTCGTTGCGACGATACGAGCGTTCGGCAGCGACTCGCTGGCAGGAGCGTCGCAGGTGACATTGATAGCCGTATCGGCGTTCTGCGTTCTCATCGGCATGGACTATCTGAATGTGCCGTGGTCAAGTTTTGAGAAAGCTATCACGAAGAACGTGTCGAGCGTGTCGAGTGCGTTGATAATACTGCTGCTCATCGGAGCTTTGGGCGGCGCATGGATGGTGAGCGGTGTAGTGCCCACCTTAATATATTATGGTATGCACATCATCCATCCGTCGGTCTTCCTGGCGTCCACCTGCCTTATCTGCGCCCTTGTCAGTCTGATGACCGGTTCATCGTGGACCACCATCGCCACCATCGGCATTGCGCTCATGGGAATTGGCAGAGCGCAAGGCTTCGCCGACGGTTGGGTGGCAGGAGCGATAATCTCCGGCGCTTATTTCGGCGACAAAATCTCGCCACTCTCCGAGACAACCACCCTCGCCTCGGGCAGTCTGGGCGTGCAGCTATTCAGTCATATACGCTACATGCTGCTCACCACCGTGCCCTCGATAACCCTCGCGCTGATAATCTTCGCGGTGGCAGGACTCACTATCGACACCACGGAGACGCAGGAATTAGCCTCGTTCATGGCAGCCCTCGACGGACGCTTCAACATAACGCCGTGGCTGCTCATAGTGCCCGTAGCCACTGGCGTGCTCATCGCGCGCAAGACCCCGCCAATCGTCACTATCTTCTTATCGACACTTCTCGCTGTGGCTTGCGGACTCATCTTCCAGCGCGAGGCGTTGGCAGAAATCGACCCGTCGATGTTCAAGGCGGCGATGATGAGCGTATACGGCGAGACGACGCTGAGCACATCGAACCAGATGCTCACCGAGCTCGTGTCTACGCGCGGCATGGCAGGTATGACCGACACCATCTGGCTCATCATCTGCGCCATGTGTTTCGGCGGAACGATGGCAGCAAGCGGAATGGTGGGTGGTATCACCCGACTGTTCATCCACATGGTGAAGGGTCGCACGTCGCTCGTGGCGTCTACAGCCACCACCGGCGTGATGCTCAACGTAGCCATCGCCGACCAGTATCTGTGCATCCTGCTCACCGGCAACATGTTCCGCGACGTTTACGACCGCGAGAACTACGAGCGCCGCCTGCTGAGCCGCACGACAGAGGACGCCGTGACCGTGACCTCAGTGCTTGTGCCGTGGAACACCTGCGGCATGACGCAGAGCACCGTGCTCGGCGTGGCGACGACCACCTACCTGCCCTATTGCTTCTTCAATATCATCTCGCCGATAATGAGCGTCGTTGTGGCGGCAATCGGCTACAAAATATTCCGCAAAGGCGAAGTGCAAACAGAATTACCGCAGTGTGGTAACACCGTTACCGCAGCGTGGTAATACCCGTTTCAAGCACATATACTATCATACTAAGCCAAGCAAACATCGGCTCATACTATTGTTTTTGTGAAAAGTGAACTATTGTGAACTTGTATTTTATTGTTTTGTATTTGTTAAGCTTTAACACCGCAAATAATATGAGTGCTTATGATAAGAAACCTGTCTTTCTAATTGCTTTGGCTCTTCTCGTAGCATGCACATCGTGCGGACACGACGACCCCGACGTGCCACCTACGCCCACCGAGCCCACCGAGCCAGACAAGCCCGCGGCACAGATACCTATAAATATCAGCGCCACGATAACCCGCGCCACGGAGGAGGCGTTCGAGAGTGGCGACCGTATAGGGCTGTTCGTTGTCAACCGCAATGCAGACGGCAGCGCGGCGACGCTGAAACCCTTGGGCAATCACCTCGACAACATGCCGTACACCTATACCACGACATGGAACGCAGAAAAGACAGTATACTGGAAGGACGCTCAGACGCATGCCGACTTCTATATGTATTATCCCTACACGCAGACGGTGGCAAGCGTGAGCGCCATGCCGTTCGGCGTCAGTGCCGACCAAAGCAGTCTGGGCGCATACAAGTCGTCCGACCTTATCGTAGGCTCCACGCTCGACGCCGCTCCATCGGCATCGCCGGTGAACATCGCGGCACGTCACCTGATGAGTCAGGTTGAGATAGTGCTCAAGGCAGGTGCCGGATATAGCGAAAGCTCACTCGCAGATGCGGATGTGTCGGTGAAGATGAACAATCTCGCCACCTCCGCCACCGTCAACCTCGCCACCTTCACGGTAAGCGTCGTCGGCAGCGTGCGCAGCCTTACACCATATAAGGACGGCGCCGTCTACCGCGCCTTCGTCGTGCCGCAGACCGCCACGGGCAACAACCTCATAACCAAATGTTGCCTGGCGACAGTTTCGTTACGGGTTGCTTCATTGCCGAGCAACCGCTGTATCTGCCGTTCCTTGAGCGTGACGGCGAGCGCACACCGCCGTTCGTAGCGGGTCGCAACGGCGGACTTTCGATAGTTAGGGTTGTTAAAGAATCGTGCTGATGAACGACAAGGAGAAACGACTCACATCAGAATTCGTGGCAGGCTTTGGCGGTGAGTGCGGCTTGCAGCTCGACCTTCCCAACATCTGCCGCACCATAAGCATGGAGCCGGTAGAAGAACTTGGCGAGTGCATCGTCATGGAATATGTAGACCGCTAGCATCGACCCTCCGACATCGCCCAGATAAGGCGCCTGCTTGCAGGCAAGAGCAAGTCGTTCGCCGTTGTGAACGCCGTGCTCGTTGCGCTGATTGCGCTGCTGCTTGTTGTTATCGGTGTGATGACCAACGCACGCCAAGACACACGCACAGAAACTGTTGCCGCCGATTCGGTTGCAGCAGATGGCGTGAATAGAGTGGTGGACAGCAATCTTTGGTGATCATTGGTGATTATTGCGTTTGAAAGCGCAATAATCCTTCTTTCTTCAATAATATTCTGCCCGTAATTGCGTTATTAGTTATATGCAATGGACCGACCAAATACGTAGAGTGAAGATATTTCTTGTGCTCGCTGCGGTGATTATCGCCGTGGCATCACTTGTCGTGTCGCATCTCCTCATACGCGACCTCGCCAAGGAGGAACACAACAAGATGGCGGTTTGGGCAGAGGCGATGCGTACGCTGAACAATGCTGACGAGAACACCGACATCAATTTAGTGTTGAAGGTGATAAACGGGAATAATACAATCCCTGTGATTGTACTCGATTCTAATGGTGATGTGCAAGCATACCGTAATATTGACTTGAAGACATGTAAGACAGAAGCCGACTCTGTGCAGCGTGTGGAGGAGCTTGGTAAGGAAATGTTACTTGAGCGTCAAGTGATACGCATTACACTTAATGAGGATGCTGATAGTGTGACTCGCTCCGACGATTATATAAATGTCTGCTACGCCGACTCGGTAATGCTGCGCCGACTCGCCTCTTATCCTTATATACAATTGGGTGTGGTGATGATATTCGTTGTCATAGCCATATTCGCCCTGTTCACGTCGAAACGCGCCGAGCAGAACAAGGTGTGGGTAGGACTCTCGAAGGAGACGGCACACCAGCTCGGTACGCCGATATCGAGCCTCATGGCGTGGACCGAGATACTGAAGGAGACCCACCCCGACGACCCGCTCATACCCGAGATGGACAAGGACGTGAAGCGCCTGCAGCTCATCGCTGACCGCTTCTCGAAGATAGGCTCGCTGCCCGAACCTGTGGATACAAATCTGAAGGAGATAATGCAGCACGTGGTCGACTATATGGACCGCCGCACGTCGCGCAAGGTGCAGATGATATGCCGCTTCCCCGAGGAAGACGTCATAGTGCGCATCAACGCCTCGCTCTTCGAGTGGGTGATAGAAAACCTCTGCAAGAACGCCGTCGACGCCATGGAAGGCGCCGGTACCATCACGCTCACTATAATGAAGGAAGGCGCACGCGCCGTAGTCGAGGTGGCAGACACCGGCAAAGGCATACGCAAGAAGGACATCGGCAACGTGTTCAAGCCCGGATTCACCACGAAAAAACGTGGCTGGGGATTGGGCCTGTCGCTCGCCAAACGCATTGTAGAAGAGTATCATCACGGCAAAATCTACGTGAAAAAGTCGGAATTGGGTGTTGGAACCACCTTTAGAATAGAACTTTTCTGATAATCCGTTGTGTAATTCGCAGAATATTCGTAACTTTGCACACCAAATGTGTAATTTAGAATCGCTTAAGATAGATTTAAAGGAGTTGAACGAGGGTCTCACGACGCTCAATTTCAACCTGGGCGACGCTTATTTCGAGTCGTTAGACGAGGACGAAATCAAGCGTGGCTCTGTCAGTGTGTCGTTAAATGTGCGCCGCACGGAGAACTATTTTGAGCTCGATTTCCACACCGAAGGCACCGTCGTTATTCCGTGCGACCTCTGCCTCGACGATATGGACCAGGACGTGGAAAGCGACGACCGCCTTATCGTCAAGTTTGGAGAAGAATATTCCGAAGACGATGACCTCATCACCGTCGACGAGCGCGAAGGCGTACTCGACGTGGCATGGTTCATCTACGAATTTATAGCACTCAACATTCCCGCTAAGCACGTGCATACACCTGGAAAATGTAACGCGGCGATGATAAAGGTTCTCGAAGAACACTCAGCTACCCGAAGTAGTGGCGAGAATGAAGAGGCAGCGGTAGATCCGCGCTGGAATGAATTAGAAAAATTAAAAACAATAATTAAAGATTAAAGAAAAATGGCACATCCTAAAAGAAGACAGTCAAAGACACGTACACTTAAGAGAAGAACTCATGATAAGGCAGTAGCTCCTACATTGGCAGTATGCCCGAACTGTGGCGCTTACTATGTATACCACACAGTTTGCCCTACTTGCGGTTACTATCGTGGTAAGGTGGCTATCGTAAAGGAAGTTGCTGAATAATTACAATGGGTAAGATACACGCAGTAATCACAGGCGTTGGTGGCTATGTGCCCGACTATGTCCTCAACAACGAGGAACTGTCGCGCATGGTAGACACCAGCGACGAGTGGATTATGACCCGTGTCGGTATCAAGGAACGCCACATCCTCACAGAGGAAGGTCTCGGCACAAGCTACATGGCGCGCAAGGCAGCCAAGCAGCTTCTGAAGAAGACTGGCGTAGACCCCGATACAATCGATGCGCTCATTGTCACAACAACAACCCCCGACTACAAGTTCCCTTCAACAGCTTCTATCGTCCTTGGCAAGCTCGGACTGAAGAACGCTTTCGCCTTCGACCTTGAGGCAGCATGCTGCGGATTCCTTTATTCGCTCGACGTTGCCGCTACCATGATTGAGAGCGGACGCTACAAGAAGATTATCGTTATCGGTGCCGACAAGATGTCGTCGCTCGTTGACTATACCGACCGCGCTACATGCGTGCTGTTCGGCGATGGTGCAGGCGCAGTGCTCGTAGAGGCAACCGAGGAGGAGAACGTAGGCGTGCAGAACTCATTCCTGCGCACCGACGGCATCGGACTTCCGTTCCTTCACATGAAGGCGGGCGGTTCGGTATGTCCGCCGTCTCACTTCACAGTGGACCATCGTTTGCACTACCTCTATCAGGAGGGACGCACCGTGTTCCGCTACGCAGTTACCGATATGGGTAACGACGTCGAGGAAGTGCTCAAGCGCAACGAGATGACTACAGAAGATGTCAACTGGGTTATCCCTCACGAGGCAAACCTCCGCATCATCGAGGCTGTTGCTAAGCGCATCAATCTTCCGCTCGAGAAGGTAGTTGTGAACATACAGCGTTACGGCAATACAAGTGCTGCTACAATTCCTTTGGCTTTGTGGGATCACGAGCGTCACTTGAAGAAGGGCGACAACATCATCTTCACCGCTTTCGGTGCAGGTTTCGTTCACGGCGCTTCTTACTACAAGTGGGCTTACGACGGCTCTACAGTTGCCGATGCACAGTAAATAAATACTTTATTTATAACAAAAGAGCATATATGGCTTGTGAGTATTCACGGCATATATGCTCTTTTTGCGTTTTGGGCTTAAAATAAAGAGATCTAATGTTCGTCAATATCAGTACTTTTTATTACTTTTGTGTTCTGTAAAAGAAAGAAACAAACGGATCTTTAGAGGTCGAAACTTTCGCGATGAGTTAATTCTCATTGATGGTACATTTTGGATTTGAGCTTTTGCTCTTGTTCTCCCAACTCGAATACCGCCAATTTTCGCATACCGGGAACAAGTAGATGGAAGGTTCACGCTCTATGGCGTGAGCCGTTCTGTGCTTGTGCGTATGCGAGGTCACTTGGCGGTAACCTGAGTTTGGACAAGCCACGAATGGTTCCGCCTTTTTTGTATTCCTTTGTAATAGCCAACCCTGATAACTAACATTTTCTGACTATACGATGAACATAACCTTGTACAATCGCGACGAACTATTTGTCGTTCACCTTGAGTCTGTTGCCTATTTTAAGGCAGAGGATCATTTCTCGCGTGTTTTCTACATTAATGGTACCGATGTATTACTGCCATTTGGACTCGCTGATATTTGTGAATACGTATGTAAGTGTGACGATCCAAGTGTGGCTTTCATGCGTGTAGGTAGGAGTTTGTTTCTTAATTTGCATAACGTCAGTCATGTCAATCTGCTAAAGGAAAAGTTGACATTTGTCGACAATTACGGCAAGTCGGTAAGTCTTACTGTGTCCAAGCGTTTGCTTCGTAATGTTGTTGCGCATCTTAAAGGGGAGGATACGGAGTGTGAGTAGGTTTTACAGTGTGTTTCTGCATTTCACGATGCAACTGATACGTTTGACGAATTATGCGTTTGAACTCAAAATACTTTTGTTTTATTTTTTTTAATTTTGTGAAGAGTTAGAGTTATGTACTCATAATATAACATAAAAACGAATTTAAATATTAATAAATTAAACAACTGAAACAATGGAAAAGATTAAGTACATGTTTATGGCAGTGCTTGTAGCACTTGTAAGTATGACCGTTACGTCTTGTAGTGATGATGACGATGATGAGAATGTCAGCAATCAGAAAAATCCTGCTTCTATGATTGTAGGAACTTATGCTGGTACACTTCGGCAGCCTGGTGATAATACTGGTGCTCCATGCTATGTGGCTTTTGAAAGACTTTCAAATACAACCGTGATGCTAACAAGATTTATTTGTGAAAAATATGGTATTTATATTAAAAATGTCAATTTTACGATTTCTGAGTCAAATGGTATTTATAAGCTTAATCCAGAATCGAATTTAGTAGTTGATGGTATGTACATTAATGGAGTACTAACCATGACATTCCAAACTGAAGGTGATGATACCTGGATTTTTAATGGTAAAAAGGAAAAGTAGCATTTATTTACAAGAGAGTTAGTTTGCTTCTAATAAAAGAATAGCAAAGATGCTTGTTGCATATCATAACAAGCTCTTTGCTATTTTTGTATTTATAGCCGTTCGCTAAAAATAAATGTATTTAGTGATGTTGCTAAAAACTCTTGTTGAAGAGAACTGCGGCTCGCCCTCTTCTCCTAAAAGGCTCCGTAGATAAAAGGCTGCACGTCCTCCTGCGCCACTTCGATGGCGAGCTGCACACAGACTATGAAGAGGAGGAACTTGGCGAGCCAAGGCAGCGTTATGAAGCGCAGCTGCAGGCGTGTGTGTGTTCGTTCGGGGACGAGATAGGTGAGCATGGCACCGATAAGGCAGACTGTCCACAGAGGACGTGCGTAGACAAAGGGTGAGAGATACGCCCAGCTGAAGTCGGCGGTGATCTTATTGTACATCGTGCCGAGCTGCGTAAGACTCTGCGAGCGGAAGAACGACCATGCGAAGCAGACGTACACGTAGGTGATGAGCCAGCTCAGCGTGTTGCCCCACAGCGTGGAGGGGATTGTGATGCGCAGCTGGCGGCTGAAGAACTTATGTACGCACAGACCGAAGCCGTGCAGTGCTCCCCAGATGACGAACATCCACGACGCGCCATGCCATAGTCCGGCTACGAGCATCGTTATGAAGTTGTTGGCATACATGCGCAGCGTGCCCTTGCGGTTGCCGCCGAGTGGTATGTACAGATAGTCGCGGAACCACGTAGAGAGCGATATGTGCCAGCGTCGCCAGAAGTCGGTGAGGCTAAGCGCACGGTAGGGGAAGCGGAAGTTGTCGGGCAGCCAGAAGCCGAGTATGGCTGCTGCACCGATACTCATGTCGCTATAGCCCGAGAAGTCGAAGTATATCTGTACGGGGTAGCCCAGCAGTGCCGCCATGTTCTCGAAGCCCGAGAAGGTCTGCGGAGCGTCGAACACCCATGTGGTGAACTGTCCGATGTAGTCGCTCACCATGTTCTTCTTCACCAGTCCGAGCATGATGAGCCACAATCCGCTCCACACCATGCGGCTCGATGCCTGCCGGTTGCGGCGCAGACGCGGTATAAGGTTCTCGGCGCGTGTTATAGGTCCGGCGAGGAGCAGTGGGAAGAATGTGAGGTAGAAGAAGTATTCGAGCAGCGTGGTGTTCATCGTGAAGCGGCGGCGGTAGACATCCACAGCGTGACTGATGCCCTGGAACGTATAGAACGAAATGCCCACGGGCAGCACTATCGAACCTAACGAGAAGTTGGTGCGCAGCATGAGTCCGATGACATCGTTGAGTATGAACGTGGCGTACTTGAAGTAGGCGAGCACCGCAAGGTCAGCCACCACAACGGTAGCGAGCAACAGCTTGCGTGTTCGTCCTTCGCGTAGTGCCATCTCCTGCGTCAAGGCGTAGTTGAAGCACGCTGTAGCCGGCAGCAGCCACATCACGCTGCCGTTCAGTCGATAGGCAAAGTAGAGGTTGAACGCCACGACGTAGAGCATCATCGCTGTGCGTGAGGCGCGTTTCACCAGTGTGTATATAGCGAGAAACGCCACGAGCATCACCTCTATGTTTATGTCTGTATAGTTCATTCTTTATTGTTTGAAGTACATTCTTTGTTCTTATCAGCCGCTGTATGGTGAGGTTCGGTATGTGGTTCGTCCTTTTGTTCCACTTTCTGTTCGCTCTTTAGTTCTGTTTTCTGTTCACCCTCTTGCTCGCTGATAGGCTTCGGTAGTGGTTCCTCCGTGGTGTTCGCGTCTATGCTGTCCGTTGTCGCAGCCTTTCCTGGATTCATCGGAATGATTATCTGAGTGTATCTTCTTGAGTGAGTTGTCGGTTTGTTCATTACGAACGGGTGCGCCGCCTTTCCGCTGTTCATCCATTCCACGATACTATCCATCCATTTTGCAGCAGCCGCATACGTCGGGTGGCGTCCGTCCTCCTGCCTATCGAGTTTCATTCCCTTGGTCATAAAGAAACGTCGTTTGCCCATGAAGCTCTGCAGCATATTGTTGATGCCCTTGTCCTCCATCCAGTTTGGCGGACCGATCCATGTTGTCGGCACGTTGCCAATCTTCTCGAGTATCCTCTCGGCACGCTTTCTGCATCCCTTCATGTCGGCAGAGTAGAGCTCGTTGCTTCCCAGGCAGACGAACACATGCGTCGGTCGCACCCTCTGCATATAGAAGCGCAGCGTGTCGGAAGCAGCCCACTGATGCGTGCCCGATCCGTTCCAGGTGACGCACGTCAGCGAGTGTCCGTTGGCGCCTGTGTAGTCGCACAGGCGCAGAGCGAGCAGTTGGCTCATCGAGTCGCCGAAGATAAGCACGCGCTGTCGTGCGGTGTCTACCGGTTCGGTGATGGTGTCGCTTGCCGCATCCTCGACGTGCATGATGTCTGCGTCAGCCGTCGTGATGTCCTGCCCGATCTGTTTCAGATGCAACGCATCAGCCACATAGTCGGGAGCCTTCGAGTAGCCCACGAACAGGAGCAGTGCGAGCACGAATATCGAAATAAGTTGAAAAGTTGGTTTCACTTCTATTTACTTAATACTGTTTTTTCTTGGTTTATATGTAATAATGTGCAAAGGTACTCAAAACTTGTATATATAAAAAGAAAAGTGAGACATTCGTTTTGCGAAAGTCTCACTGTCTTGAACGCTTGCTGTAAACCATTATGATACCTGCGAGAGCACCGAGTGTCGCTCCGATGGAGTTGGCTGCGAAGTCGAGCCAGTCGCCGCTGCGTCGTCCGCCCGTGCAGTATTCCTGCAGTATCTCGATGAGTCCGCTCATCAGTATCGGTGCGAGCCACGCAAGGCACAGTAGCTTTGCCCAGTTGAGCGCAGGCTTGTCCGTAGGCGATGCAATGCGCATCACCGGTTGGCGTTTCGCGCTATGGTTGCGCAGATACTCAAGCCAGATGGTGGCGCACGTGCCGGCGTACATGGCTATGTGTACCCATTTGTCTATGAGCGTAACGTTGTCGAGCGGCGTACTCGGTATCGTTGCGAAGCACAATACCAATATCATAAGGATATAGAAGCACGATACGGGGTACGCCTTCAGTAGATGTCTGATGTATGTCATTGTATAAGAAATTCCTTTAATTGTTGTGTAAGAACTTCTTATTAACGCATGAACTTCTCTTTTATTGTGAGAGTAAAGGTCTTTAACGCACGAGAACCTTCTTGCCGTTCACGATGTAGATGCCCGGAGCGAGTCCGCTGATAGCTTCTGTTGTAGACACTGCGCTGTTGAAGCGGCGCACCGTTCTGCCGTCGATAGCCACTACAGATGTGGCGTTCGCGTTGTGGCTGACAGAGATGTCTACGATGGCTGTCGGCTGGTCGGCTGTCACGTTCTTCACGAGATAGTGTCCCTGCGAGTCCTTCGAGTTCTGTATCTCGAAGTAAGCATCGGTTGTGATGCCCGATACGTCTGCCGTCTGCACCGAACTCTCCTTTGCGAACACGAAGTTCACGTAGTCGGTCGGTGTGTTTATCTTGAACTGCTTGCTGTACCATTTCTTGCCGTTCTTCTCCGTCAGTGTCGTCACGTTGTCGCCGGGCCATTTGTTGTTAGCCGGTGCGTGTGTGTCGTCGCCGCCCCACGTCCAGAAGTAGCAGTTCTTCCAGCCCACGTTCTCGGTGTTTACATATACGGAGAACGTGTATGCTTCAAACTTGCGCACGTCGTATGTTCGAGTCACGATAGTGCCCACTTTGCCGTTCGCGAGCAATGCCGCCTTCAGCGTGTACTTGCCGTTGGGGAGCGTAACCTTAGTGCCGTTAGCCACCTTTGTGCCCGATGCTGTTGGGTTGGAGCCGTCCAGCGTGTAGACAATCTGGGCTTTCTTGTTGGCTGATATGGCGCGTAGCGTTACGGTCGGCGCGTTATGGTATTCGCCCGACGGCAGCGACGGGAACACCGTCTCGGCAGATGTAGGCAGGAAGTAGCGCCAGTGGTATCCCTCGGCAGCCAGTGCCCATCCGTCGTCGGTGGGTGTGTATGCGTTGGCAGTGGTGCCCACCGCAGCGCGCAGCCTCATGTTCGCACCCGTTGTTGTCACGACGTAGCGCGATGCTGAGTTCTCCGTGCACGACCAGTTGCTCTCGTTGTGTATGCCAGCAATGTTACGCACGAGTATCATGTTCTTTATGTCCTGCTTGCAGTCGGTCCAGTGTTTGTAGAACACGCACGGTGTGCCCGGCATGGCGAGCAGATAGGCGTTAGCCGCCAGCGTGTCCTTGCGTATCGGATCCTGCGCAGCATCGCTGCGCTTCTCCGTGTCGTGGTTCTCGATGAACGTCACGGCGTAGCGCTTGTACACCACGTCGGTAGCCAGTCCGCCGTTTGCCAGCTTCGACCAGTTGCCGTTGTTCGCTGCGTCGCGCACCGAGTAGCGTATCGGGAAGTCGAACGCTGCCGACATCACCTTGCCGTCCACCTTCGTAACGTTCAGCCAGTTGGTGACATTCGTCTTGTTGCCGTCGAAGTATTCGCCGACGGAGTAGGTCGGGTTTGCCGCCTTGTTGTACATACCCGTGAATTTGCCGGCATAGCCCTTTGTCATGTCGTAGCGCACACCGGCGTATCCTAAGTCGTTGAGCAGCAGGTCGAGATACGCCTTCACGCAGTTCTGCACGTTGGCGGAGTTATGGTCGAGGTCGCGCATACCGTCCCAGTCCTCGCCCGTGTCGTAGTTGGCGCTGAGGCTCACGCCCTGCTTCTTCGCCTCCTCCGCAGCCTTGCCCTTGTCGTCGCCTGCGCACACGTCGGTAGAAGTCATCTTGTACGTCTTGCCCTTGTATGTCTCCTTGGGGAAGTCGAACCAGTTCTTGACGGTTCCGCGGTGGTTGATTACAACATCGGCTATTGTGCCGATGCCCTTCTGCTTGAATGTGCCGATCATGGAGCGCAACTCCTGCTCTGTGCCGAACGACGAGTTGTAGTTTGTAAACCAGTAGAGGTCGTTGTAGCCCATCGACTTTCCGCCGCAGTATGCGCTCTGCGGCACCCATACGAGTTTGAAGTAAGGTGCCAGCTCGTCAGCCTGACTCTCTAATTTTGTCCACTGCGATGCGTCGAAGCTGTCCCAGTAGAAGCCCTGGAGCATCACGCCTTGGTATTGTGATGGCCAGCCCTGTGCGGAGGCGTTGAGGGGCAGAAAGCCCACGCCACATGCGATGGCAGCCATTGATTTTAGAAATCTGTTCATGTTAGGTTTGGTTTTGATTGTTATTGTTTGGTATTTTGTTTCAATCAGGGCAAGATGTGACGACTCTTGTCTTGTGTTAAAACGATACGCACCGACCGACGCAGACGTGCGTATCGGTCGGCGCGGATGTCCGCATCGGTCGGCGCAGATGTCCGCATCGGTCGACGCAGATGTCCGCATCGGTCGACGCAGATGGTTACAGACTAAGTACGAGTACGCCCTTCGGCTGCAACTTCACGTCCTTCGTGAGGTCTATCTTTCTGCCCGTGAGCACGTTTGTAGCCTCCGTGCGGTTGCCGATAATCTCTGCGTAGCGTGCTACGGACATTGTAGCCGTCTTTGATGTGCCGTTGAGTACCGTCATCACCGCCTTGTCGTCGAGCGTGCGTGCCACTACGTACACGCCCTTGAATGGTATGAACTGTGTCTGCTTGCCCTTTGTGATGAGCTCGTTGTTCTGGCGCCAGTGGAGCAGACGGCTTGTGAAGCTGAACATAGCCTGCTCCTCCTTCGTGCGCTCCGCCTTGTTGAAGGCGTTGCGTGTGTCGCCGGCGAAACCTCCGGGGAAGTCGCGGCGCACATGTCCGTCGGTGGTGCTCTTCGTGCCGTTCATCAGTATCTCGGTGCCGTAGTAGAGCTGCGGAATACGGTTGACGGTGAGCAGCAGAGCCAGTGCCTGCTTCAGTGCTAATGTGTCCTGACCCTCGCCGAGGAAGCGGTCGGTGTCGTGGTTCTCGATGAACGCCATCACGTGCGACGGGTCTACGTACAGATAGTCGTAGCAGAGCGAGTTGTATATGCGGTTGAAGCCCTTCCACCAGTCGTCGGTCTCCTCGTTCTTCGCCTGGTTAAGACGGTCGAAGAATGCGAAGTCCATAACCGTCTTCAGGTTCGAGTTCACTTCAGCCAGCGGCGAGTCCTTCTGCCATGCTGCGGTGTATGCAGGCTCGGTCACCCACGTCTCGCCCACGGTGTTGAAGTTGGGATACTCCGTGTTCAGCACCTCCATCCAGTGTGCCATGCCCTTGCGGTCAGCGTACGGATAAGTGTCCATGCGTATGCCGTCGATGCCAACGGTTTCAATCCACCACTCTGAGTTCTGTATGAGGTAAGTCATCACGTGCTCGTTGCGCTGGTTGAGGTCGGGCATTGAGGGCACGAACCAGCCGTCCACCGTCTCGCGCAGGTCTACCTTCGAAGCATACGGGTCGAGCACAGGTGTCAGCTTGTAGCTTGTCTGCAAGTATTTGTCGTTAGTCATCTGGTCGCCGTCCACGGTCTTCGTCTTCACCGCCTTCGCCTGATTTTCAGGAGCAAGCCATTCGGGTGTGTTGAACCAGTCCTTTGTCGGCATATCCTTCACCCACGGATGCTCGAAACCGCAGTGGTTGAAAATCATGTCCATCACCACCTTCAGACCCTTCTTGTGTGCATCGGAAACAAGCTGTCGGTAGTCGTCGTTTGTGCCGAAGCGTGGGTCTACGCGGTAGTAGTCGGTCGTGGCGTATCCGTGATACGTACTGCTCTTGCCGTGGTCGGGCGAGTTGTTCTCAAGCACCGGTGTGAACCACAATGCCGTTACGCCCAGCTCGTTGAAGTAGTCGAGGTGCTGGCGTATGCCTTCGAGGTCGCCGCCATGACGCAGCGACGGCTCCTTGCGGTTCACGCTGTAAGCGTTCTGTCCCTTCACGTTGAGATACTTTCCGCTCGACGCAAAGCGGTCGGGCATGAGCATGTAGAGCACGTCAGCGTTGGTAAAGCCCATGCGCTCCTCGCCCTTCATGTTGCGTGCCTTCAGCTCGTACTTCACGCTTGTCTTGCTCTTGCCGGCGCGGAACAGCAGGTTCATCGTGCCCGGTTGGGCATCCCCTACGTTCAGGTACACTAACAGATAGTTGGGCGAGTCGAGACGCACGAGCGAATCGATGCGCACGCCCGGATAGTCGGTAGACACCTCGGCTGCGCGCACGTCCTTGCCGTACACCATCAGCTGCACCTGCGGGTTCTTCATGCCTACGAACCAGTTTGTAGGCTCAATGCGGTCAATCTTCTGTGCTGCGTTCATAGCAATAGTCGAAGAAAAGAAGAGGGCGAGTAGAAGTATCACCCTCTTACGTAGTATGTGTTTGATATTCATAAATTATAATATTATTAGTCGTGTACTATCAATGCCGACTGCGGAGCAACCGTCAGAGTAGAGCCGCTGATGAGTCCGAGCCCGTCGGCGTTCACCTTGCCGTTTGCCACCACCGTGGTGTAGCTGCCCTCAGCCACCTTCACGTTCTGCGGAGTCTTCTGCGAGTTGAGCACCACGTAGATGTTTCTCCATGCGTCGCCGCCGGCATTATCCTTCAGTCGGAACGCCACCACGCCCTTCGGCGCGTCGACAAACTCGAGATGCTTGCGCACCTCCTCTGCCTTGCCCATGCGGAACGCAGGATGCGCCTTGCGCAGCGTGATGAGACCGGCGTAGTAGTCGAACACCTGCGGATAGCGCTTCAGGTTGTTCCAGTCGAGACGGTTGATGGAGTCGGGCGAGCGGAATGAGTTGTGCACGCTCTTCTTATCGCGCAGCATCTCCTCGCCCGAGAGAATGAACGGCACGCCCTGCGATGTGAGCACAGCGGTCTGTGCGAGCAGGTCGAGGCGTATCAGCTCGTCGTCGGTGATGTACGGCACCGTAGCACGCAGGCGGTCGGTCAGACACATGTCATCGTGGCAACTCACGTAAGCCACCATCTGCGACGGTTCGTTAGTCCACGCCTCACGCGAGTAGTTCACCTTCGTCATATCTATCTGCGGATGCGCAATGGCACCCACGATGCCGAACTTGATGCTTTCCTCTTGGTCAGGCTCGCCGATGAGGAAGCCGCCCTTATGGTCGTCGGAGAAGGGACCGCGCAGCGCGTCGCGCATGTCGTCGCAGAACGCACCGATGCCGTTGAGCTGTTTGGTGTTGGCTTTCATGGCGAGCTTCTCCTGCGGATAGGCGCAAGAACCTGCGCTCCAGCCCTCACCATAAATATATATAGACGGGTCAATCTGGTCCACCATAGCACGTATCTCGTTCATCGTCTCGATGTCGTGAACGCCCATGAGGTCGAAGCGGAAGCCGTCGATGTGGTATTCCTTTATCCAGTACTCCACGCTCTCCTTCATAAACTCGCGCATGAGCGGTTTCTCGCTCGCCGTCTCGTTGCCGCAGCCCGAACCGTCGGAGTACTTGCCCTCAGCGGTCTTGCGATAGAAATAGTCGGGATAGGTCTTCTGGAAGTTGGATCCGTTGATGTCGAACGTGTGGTTGTACACCACGTCGAGTATGACGCGTATGCCTGCTCGGTGCAGCGCCTGCACCATCTGCTTGAACTCGCGTATGCGTGTTGTAGGCGTAGCCGCATCGGTAGAGTAGGAGCCTTCGGGCACGTTGTAGTTGAGTGGGTCGTAGCCCCAGTTGTACTGCGGCACGTCGGGCTTCGACTCATCCACGGAAGCGTAGTCGAACGACGGCAGAATGTGTACGGCGTTCACACCGAGACGCTGCAGGTGCTCGATAGCCTTCGGTTCGGTGAGTGCGAAATACTTGCCCTTGTGCTTCAGTCCCGACGAGAGGTCGACGGAGAAGTCGCGGTGGTGCATCTCGTAGATGACGAGGTCGCACGGGTTGTTGAGTGTCGGACGCACGTCGTCAGCCCAGCCCTCAGGGTCGGTGTCGCGCAGGTCGACGATGGCGCCGCGCTTGCCGTTCACGCCCACCGCCTTGGCGAAGATGCCGGGTGTGTTGTCGGGCTGCGCGCTGTTGTACACGCTGAAGAGGTAGTACTTGCCTTTGAGGTCGCTCTTTACGGTGAGCTCCCACTTGCCTGCGCCCACACGCTTCATCTGCTTTGTGAGCTGCTCTGTGGGGCTGTCGCAGTCTGTGTCCGACAGCAGTACGTTCACTTTCTTTACGTCGGGCGACGTAGTGATATGGAATGTCGTTGCCTTGGGCGAATACTCCACTCCGCCCAACGTCTGTGCTACGGCACTATGCGCCGTGCAGGTGGTAAGGAAGGAAAGGAGAAGGGTCTTTAGGGTCATATTTGTTTCTTTTGCTTATAATTCGTTATGGTCGATTTATAGGAGGTCAGAAGTCGTTAAAAAAAGAAGTTGGAGTATCTGTAGGAGGGTATGGCAGGGATGCCATACCCTCCTATAATTACTTTCTTCCTGCTTCGTCAATCAGTTCCTTCACCTGTTCATTGTAGTCGCGGTCAGCGAGGAGCTGCTCGATGTTCATGTGCATACGATAGCGCCAGTAGTGCTTCGGGTTGGCAGGGATGTTGATGCGCTCGGCATCGGCATCAGCAAGGCGTATGCGCTCGTCGATGGCGAACCAGTCCTGCAGCGAGAGTATGCAGAGCATCGATGGCGAGGTGAGCTGCTGCGACACGATGTCGCGAGCGAGCCAGCCTGGCAGCGGATGCGGTGCAGCACCGCCACGGTAGAGCATAGAGTTGTAGAACTCCTGCGTGCGGTTCCAGTCTTCGTCCCACCACTGGCGCAGCGTAGGCATGTCGTGTGTGGAGAGTGTGCATACAGAGCGGTACGGATTGCGCGAGAGATAGCCGAACTTAACGCTCGAATCCTTCGGCATCGACTGCAGTTCGAGGCTCAGGATGCGCAGCTCCTTCATAACCCACTGCACGCAGTCGGGCACCATGCCCAAGTCTTCTGCGCATACCAGCATACGGGTAGCCTGCACCAGAATCGGCAGCTTCTTCATCGCCTCGCCATACCAGAAATTGTTGTTGCGGCGATAATAGTAGTCGTTATAGAGTCGGTTGAACGCAGCCTTGTCGCCGTCCCACAGCGCCTCGTACATGAAGTTGAGCTGCGCCGTGATGCGCGGATGGAAGAGGTTGGGGTTCTTGCTGTCGCGCACGAAGAGCACGTCGTCAACCAGCGCGTAGAGACCGTCGCGTATCCACACGTCCTTCTCCGTCGTCTTGCCCTCGAACGCAGCCTCAATCTTGCGCTCCGTGTCGTATTCGGGTTTGAGCGAGTAGATGTCGTCGTGCTCGTGGTTGAGATAAGTCTTGATAACCTCCTCAGCAAGTTCGCGGAACACGCGCTCCACTACCCAGTGGGCTATGAACGGCGTTGTGAACAGATGCTCCTGGAAGTTGAGCCCGTAGCTCTGTATCTCTTCGCGAGTCATGGCGAGTGCCGGCTGGAACTGTCCGAGCACTCCGCCTACACAGTCGGTAGGTATCGCCCAGATGCGGAAGAAGCCGAGCACGTGGTCGATGCGGTAAGCGTCGAAGTACTTCGCCATGTTCTGGAAGCGGCGCACCCACCACTGGCATCCGTCGGCAATCATGCGGTCCCAGTTGTACGTAGGGAAGCCCCAGTTCTGTCCGTTCACGGAAAAAGCGTCTGGCGGAGCGCCCGCCTGCGAGTCGAGGTGGAAGTATTCGGGTTCGTGCCATACGTCGCAGCCGTTGCGGTTCACGCCGATAGGTATGTCGCCCTTGAGGATGACGCCGCGGGCACGGGCATACTCGTGAGCAGAGCGCATCTGCTGGTCGAGCACGAACTGCACGTAGTAGTAGTACGCCACCTTATTATATAGTTCGCTCTTCGGATTGCTGAGTGCCTTACGGTCTGCCTCGTTCCACTGCTTGTGGTCAGCCCACTCCGAGAAGACACACGTGCCGTAGAGGTCGCGCAGGTAGCAGTAGTAGGCGTAAGGCACGAGCCAGTGCTCGCAGTCGGCGAAGAACGCCTTGAACTCCTTAGACGCAAGCACCTTCTTGCCTTCCTGCTCGAACAGCAGACGGAGATACTTCAGCTTGGCGTTGTTCACGCGCTCGTAGTCTATCTGCGGCAGGGCGTTCAGCTCCTCGCGCAGCACCTCGAAGCGGTCAGCCTCCAGCTTGTCGTTCAGGGCTGGCAGCTGGCGCAGGTCGGCATACTGCGGATGCAGAGCGAAGATTGATATACATGAATAGGGATATGAATCGGTCCACGTGTGTGTGGATGTAGAGTCGTTGATAGGCAGCACCTGCAGGAGGCGCTGGTGGGTCTTAGCCACCCAGTCGATCATCAGTTTTAGGTCGCCGAAGTCGCCCACACCGAAGCTTCCTTCGGAGCGGAGTGAGAAGACGGGGACGAGTGTGCCCGCCACCTTCTCGTCGCATAGCGCGTAGAACGACTGGTCGAGTGCCACTACGCGCACTTCGTTCTGCTCCAAAGGCTTGAGAGTGAGTGTGCGGTTCTCGCACGTCTCCCACATCTCATCGCCTTTGTCGCTGAACGCCACGAACTTGAACTCCAGTTCGTGAACTAACTTACTACAAATCTTATTATTGTTACCTAAACCTACTTCTTTATCGTTTGCATCGAGTGCGTCGCCGTCGATGTCCACAATCCATTCGTTGTGGTTGTGCTCGGTCATGTGCAGAGCCTTTTTCAAGTCCCAGTTGCCTAAGACTGCGCCTTTGCCCGTGAGGGCGAGACGTGCGCCCGAATGTAGCTGCGGAGCGCGCACCACGAGGCGCAGTGCCTTGTCGTATGCCAGTGGCTTCACGCTGCCCTCGGCGCGGCGGTTCACGCAGTCGGTGAAAGCCGAGCTATATAAATATGTGTCGCATGGTATTTCGTGCCAGCAGTCCTCAACGATGATGTGCTGCGAAGCTTTTGTGTTGAGGTCGAGACGATGAGTGACAGTCTTCCACTCGCTGCACTTTATGCCGCAGCAGTTGCGCACGCTGTAGAAATAGTCCACACGCTTGTCGCTCTTCTTCGCCTCTATCTGGCATGTCCAAGTCAAACCGTCAGCGGTAGACATTGCTATGGTGCGGTCGCCAGCCTCTCCGCTGGTGATGTTCAGTAGCAATTCTTCGCCGAATACTGTCTTGTACTGGATATTAAAAGTAATTTGCATAGTATTGTTTAGTCGTTATTAGATTTCAATTATTTATGTTGCAAAATTAAACATTTGTGTGTTTTTGTGCAAAGTTATGTATGTTTTTCTTCCAAACGCCAAGGTAAACGTTTGCGCAATGGTTAACGATTACTAACAAGTATATGTTATTTCTCACAAAATACTTACTTTTGTATCCATTAGGGGGCTTTGTAGGGGGTGCACTTGTCTCAAGTGCACCAACCTATTTGCAGATATAGTCTCAGAAGACCAACCTATTTGCAGATGTAGTCTCAGAAGACCAACTTCTATGTTGGTGCACTTGAGACAAGTGCACCCCCTGAAAGCTCCCCTGAAGCCCCCTTAGTGAGAATATTAATAAACATTATAGTATATGAAAGTAAAATCAATCATCCTCGCTTGTTCGCTGCTGGCTACAATGTCGGCAAGCGCACAGACCTCAAAGGGTATCGACCTCGCCAACATGAACACGGCGGCGAAGCCCGGAAACGACTTCTATGAGTATGCTATCGGTGGCTGGCGCAAGGCGCATCCGCTCGACGCAGAACACGCACGCAACGGTTCGTTCACCGACCTCGACGAGATGAACCAGAAGCGCATCCTCGCCCTCATCGAGGAGTACTCTTCTAAGCCGCAGCCTAAGGGCACACTCGGACAGAAGATAGGTTCGCTCTACAACCTCGCTATGGACAGCGTGCGCCGCAACCGTGAGGGCGCAGAACCGCTGAAGCCGCTTCTGAAGAAGATCAACGACATCGCTGACCGTCGCGAGTACCAGCTCGTGACAGCGCAGCTCGACGCACGCGGACTCGACTGTCTGATGTTCGGAGCTGGTGTGGGTGCCGACATGAAGGACGCTGCCAACAACCTCGTAGGCATCGGTCAGGGCGGACTCGGACTTGGCGAGCGCGACTACTACCTCTCTGACGACGCTCAGGTGGTTGCAGTGCGCAAGGCTTATGCCGAATACCTCAAGAAGATGCTCGTGCTCGCCGGCAACGACGAGGCTACAGCGCAGCGCAAGGCGGACGCTACAATGCGCATCGAGACACGCATCGCCAAGGCAAGTAAGGGACAGGTGGAGCTGCGCGACGTACAGGCTAACTACCACAAGATGACATACAACGCCCTCGTGAAGGACTTCCCGGGCATCGACTGGGGCAACTTCTTCCTCGCGCAGGGCTTCCCTCCGTTCTCGCACATCGACGTGGGTCAGCTTGAGCCTATCCATGAGGTGGAGAAGATACTGGCAGAGGAGTCGCTCGACGACCTGAAGGCATACGCTGAGTCGCACGCCATCAGCTCGGCAGCCGGCTACCTCGACGACAACTTCCGTGCCGTAGAGTTCGAACTGGGTAAGGTGATGTCGGGCGTACAGCAGGACCGTCCGCGCTGGAAGCGTGCCACAGCTCTCGTGAGCGGCGTGCTCGGCGAGGCTATCGGCAAGCTCTACGTAGAGAAGTACTTCCCCGAGTCGTCTAAGCAGCAGATGCTTCAGCTCGTGCGCAACCTGCAGAAGGCTCTCTCGCAGCGCATCGACGAGGCTACATGGATGTCACCGGCTACAAAGGCGCAGGCTCAGGACAAGCTCGCCAACTTCATCGTGAAGGTGGGCTACCCCGACACATGGAAGGACTACACCAACCTGCACGTCGACGAGCAGCTCTCGCTCTTCGAGAATATGCAGAACATCCGTGCATTCCTCTCGCAGGACTACATCTCGCGCAAGGTGAACAAGCCGGTGGACAAGGCAGAGTGGCAAATGACTCCGCAGACCGTCAACGCTTACTATAACCCGACCACCAATGAGATCTGCTTCCCGGCAGCCATCCTCCAGCCGCCGTTCTTCGACCCGAACGTTGATGAGGCTGTGAACTACGGCGGTATCGGCGGCGTAATCGGTCACGAGATGTCGCACGGCTTCGACGACCAGGGCTCGCAGTTCGACAAGTACGGCAACCAGAACGACTGGTGGACAGCCGCGGACAAGAAGAACTTCGAGGCTCGCACAAAGGTGCTTGTAGACTACTTCAGTTCTATCGAGGCTCTGCCCGGCAAGAAGATCAACGGCAAGCTCACCCTCGGCGAGAACATCGGCGACAACGGCGGACTGAACATCTCGTTCCGCGCTCTGCAGAACGTGCTCAAGGAGAACCCAGCTCTCAACAAGCCTATCGACGGCTTCACACCCGAGCAGCGCTTCTTCCTCTCATGGGCTACAGTATGGGCAGGCAACGCTCGTCCGGAGTTCATCGACCGTCAGATAAAGACCGACCCGCACTCACCTGCTGAGGCTCGCGTGAACGCTGCTCTTCCGCAGATCGACGCTTGGTACAAGGCGTTCAACGTGAAGAAGTCGGACAAGCTCTTCGTGCCGCAGAAGAAGCGTGCACAGATCTGGTAATCTTAGGAGGCTATGGCATCTTGCCATACCCACGCATCCTGTCATACCCACGCGCCCTGCGTTCGGCAAAACCGGACGCAGGGCGCTTCGCTTTTTGTAATCTACTTAACAATCTTCTTTCCTCTTACAACGTATACACCACTTGCAAGACCATCAAGGTTCTTTGCATTGTGTTTTACGCAAACACCTTCTAAAGTGTACACATTGAAGGTTGTTTCCTCCGTTACTCTGCCACCGTTGATAGCCGTAGACGGAGTTACCGTTAGCCAACCATTGTTGTAAAACAACTCGTAGTTGTCTGCCTCGCCACCACTTACTATGATTTCGTACTTACCGGCTTGCGATGTGGCATCTGCTATGCACGAAGCAACCGGCTTGGTAGTCAGTACGTCTGCCGTCTCTTCATGCTTAAATCCGTCATAGGTGATGTTGAACACGGGGTTCGCCACACCAGTCTCACGAGTAGCATCCTCAACGGTTACGTAAAGCGGAGCTTGTGTCACAACGAGATAGCCGTCTTCAAAATCAACCGCCTCATCTGTGATAGTTCCCGGCTCTATATGAATAGTGTAGCGACCACACTTACTCTCTGTAGTAGCCTCGCAGCTAAGCACGGGCTTGCCTTTTACCTTGTCACCAATAATGGTGAAGGTGAGTTTTGGATTTTCGTCGCCATATTCGCGAGCCTGATTACGAGCCTTAATCGTAGTGCCAAACTCAACAATGTTAGCAAAGTCGTTCCATTGTGCAGTGTTCAGGAAACGCATCTTTGAGCCGGCACGCACCGTGAGTAAGCAACTCTCAACGTTGGCTCCTTTGAAAACGTTAGTGCCATTGAGCTGCGGCATATTCTTAGAGAAGACCTTGAACTCTGTAAGAGACCAACAGTTGGCAAATGCTTCCTTACCTATCGTCTTTACATCGCTACTGAGCGAAACACGTGGCATAAGGTTACAACCCGCAAAAGCATAGTCGGCCACATTGATAACCCCATGCTTTATATCCACACCATTCGGCTGAAATGGTAAGGCAGCAATAAGAGTAGTCTTGTCGCTATTGTACACTATCCCGTCTTCGTATAGAAAGTTGGCATCGGCAGATGCCGTCAGCACCACTTCCTTTAGCTTGCTCGTATATGCCCATACTCCCTTGCCAAAACTGCTGATGCCGGTCTTTGGGAACACAATCTTCTCCAATCGCGTCTTTGAGAACACCTTGTCGGGCAGACTTGCATCTCTTTCTACAATAAGCTTCTTGCCGTTTTCCATCATGTAATAGTCGGAGCCGGCAATGATACGAGCTTCACTAAGGTCGAGAACGCGCAGATGTCCACGGGTGCGGTTGCCTTCAGCGTCACGTCCTGCCATGCTACGCAGCGTGCGCAGGTCGGCAGCGTTGATGTTTCCACTCACTGTTAGCGTGTCGTAGTTGTAAAACTTGTCGGCATCTATTTGTGCAGCAAGCGTTCCTGCGGCTTCAAGAGCAATGCTGCCCTTTAAGGTTGATGATGTCTTGTCTGGTGTGATATTTATCACAGCTTCTTGATTGCTTGAGAATTTGTATGCCTGTGGGTCGAGGATGTTTATATCGTAATAGCCGTCGTAGTTGCCATCCCATCCCCAGTTGACATGCACCTTACCTTCTGCGTCATATCCGTCGAGAACGAATGAGTGGCCACCCATTGACTTATCGAATCCGCCATACACGAGAGGCTGCTTATTGTTAATCTGTTCGTAAATGATGCGCATCCACTCATTGTCAGAATAATCCTTCCTCACGATGTATTTGGCATCCTCAATGCCATAGTAGCGTTGCAAGCCTTTAGCCACATTCTCGTGCAGGGCACCGCTACCACCATCGGCTTCGCTGCCATACTCCATACCAACCGCCACACCCAGGTCGCGCATTATGAGTGCCACGGCATCGCCTTCTTCTAAGGAGTACTTGGAATCGTAGGTCTCGAGCATTGCGTTCCAGTCGTACTTGCTCTTTTCGAAGTCTGCACTTATCTTTGTGCCCGACATATTGTTGGCAGGATAGTAGATGGTGCGGCTGCCGATGCCATGCTCCGGTGCACGATGATAGCGAAGTACCTGAGCTGTCGACGTAGCGGCGCATCCCGTCAGTGTGCGTGTGCCGTTGGTGGCAGTAGGGCAGAGGTTGTTGTATGGCTTGTTCTGTCCCCAGCGAGTCTCGCAAAGAGCTGCTACCGACTCGGCATAGCCATACCCACTCGGCATCTTGTTCACAAGAGCCACTTTAGATGTCTTTGCGCGTGAGACCACCGCCTTGTTCACCATAGAAAGCCACCACTCAAAGTTGGGGTTGGCTGACTTCGGCTCGAACTTCGTGTCGCTATATCCTAATATGGCAGGTGAAGTGTCGTCGGTTGCTATAACTGCAAACCCATTGTCTTCAGAACCATATACCACATAGCCCTCTGACACTTTCAGCTCCTTTATTGCTTTTGTGTCGATTGAGAACGATCCTCTTGCCGCTGCCTTCATTCTCGCGCTGCCTAACAGCTTCATTGCCACGGCTTTCATCTGTGTCTTGGAGCGCGGCGCTGCAGAAGCGCCGGCTACAAGAAACATAAGGGCAAGAGGAACGAATGTGTATCTTTTATTAATGTTCATATCGTCTACTTGTCTACTTAACTGAACTTGCTAAAGTTCAATCTACTTAACTATAACTTTCTTACCGTTTACGATGTACACTCCCTTCTTGAGCATTGAGAAGTTGCTTACGTTTGTAGCAACACGTATGCCGTCGATGGTATACACATCGAAAGTCTTCTCGGCATTGAATACGCCGTTGATGCCGGTTGTGGTGTCTGTAGCAATGGTAGCCTCCGACTCGCCGTCGAAATAAACCGCTGTTACACCGTATACGTATTTAGTGTTGCTATCGGCCGTTTTGTCAACAAACGTTGTCTGGTCTGACGGCACTGTGCCCACGAGGGTTCCATCACGATATATGCGATACAGTATCACGGTACCCGGACCGTAGGTGTAAGTAATGTCGTCAATCATGAATACGAAAGAGTTAGCTGCCACTGTATTATGGTTGATGGCAAAATACTTGCTGCCTGCTGGCAACTCTACGCTTACTTCCTCCCATTCGCCCTTCGATGTAGTGTGCGTCTCACCAATCTTTGTGAACGAAGCCTGCTTGCTATCTGTAGTAGAGTAGAGCACGTCGAAGGTCTCCGGATAATTAATCTTCTGGTCGGTATCGTTCTCGTTTTTCACCCAGAACGATATTGTCTGCTGCTCGCCAGACAATTCGGGCGAGAAGAGCCAGTTGTTCTGCGTCATGTCATTGCCTCCATTGTCGGCACGGTGGAAAGCGGCAAGATACTTGCTGCCGGTGTGTGCCTTGAAGCCCGGAACCTGCTCGAGTTGCTCTTTAGAGAGCCATCTGTCGAGTGGGTCGGCAAGGGTGAATGCAAACGAAGTGCCCTGTGACGGATACTTCATATTGAACGGACCGCCTGTCGTTCCCGCATTGTTTGCCACCGACTTCCAGCCGCCAAACAAATCGGTGCTCCATGACGTATAAGACTCGAAACTCTCTGTTGCAGTCTTCGATTCGGAATCGACCGCTGTCCATGCTACCTCCACTCCGTTCTCTGTCTTTGTGGCTGTAGCCGAGTCGGGGTGCGGCTTGGTTGATATCTCAAACTTAGTGGATGCTGATACCTCATTGTCGTCGGTGTTCAGGTCGTTGCTGTATACCACGACGGCCTTCAGCTCTACACCCTCCTTGTCCTCAAGGATGCTGATAGGATACTCAAAGTTGAATGTCTCGAAATAGTAGGCCTTCAACGGTTCGGCAGGAGTCTCAGAGGCAATAAGTTTGTTGTTGGCATATAGCTCTACCTTATAGCCGCGCGCATCCTTCGAGCCGAAGTTGTTCACCGTGACCTTCACATTCTCCGTGTCGCCCTTTCTTGCTGTCTCCGGAGCTTCTATCTCTGCACTCAAATCGTAGGTGTATGTGTCGCGTATGAACATACGGTCGACGTACACTACATTTCCGGTGTTGGCTTGCGCCACAAAATTGACAGACACGAAATCCTTATCTACATAGTCGGCAAGCGAAACGGCAGAAGCGGTCCACTTTCCTTCGTCCTTAGCTGCGTCAATGTTTGCTACCTCTTCGGTCGTACCATCGGGCAACTCTACTTCAATCTTTATCTTGGCATTGCTGCCGGTTTCTGCCTTGTGGTAGAAGATGAGTTTCGGTTCGGCAGCGCCGGCGAGTGCTATCTTTCCGGTTCCGAGATAAGCCCAGTCGGTATCGGCCTCCGAAATCATGTGGAAGGCTCCGCCATCGTTGTCAACACAGTCGGGATATTTTTCGTCAATGGTCCAGAAATCTGACTTGCCCGTGCCGTACGTGGTCCACAAACGTCCGTGCAGAAGATTCTTAGCCACGCTCTCTGAGAACGGAAGGTCGTAGGGCTTGCCGAGCATGATAGAAGGCAACGCCTTGTATGAGCTCTGTCCGTAATCGTTTTTCGCCGAAATCCAGAGTGTTTTAAGAACCTGTGCACCGGTGTTCGTAACCATTGGTATGTCTATTGTCGTTTGACCCTTAACCGATGCCACTTCTGTGTAGGTGGGGTAATAGTCGGAACCGCCACGCTCTGCAATGACATAGGTCACGTCTGAGAGGTCTACATATCCGTCGTAATTGCCGACACTTGACTCCTCCCATGTGAATGTCACCTTGTCGGGATGCTCGGCTGTGCGACGATTGTCGGGCTCCAGCGGCGATGTCTGTCCTACATATATAGCTACCGGCTTACAGTAGAAGCCCGCACCCTGCTCGTTCACAGCTGCCACACTATAGATATTGATGCCGTTTGTTGCGGTGTTGTCAGTGAATGTCACTATCGCACCAGGTTCGGCTGATGGTGCCTCTGCCACTACCTTGCCCGAACGGCGGATGAGAAACTTGGTTATATTCTCGAGCTTGCTGCCGCTGTAATTCTTTTCTGGGGCCTTGAATGAGAGAGTGGCTTGCAGTGCTCCCTTCTCAGCGGCTACAACAGAAAGATTGCTAACGCTGTCGGGAGCGTTTAGCGAGATGCCCTCGCCAATAGTGATATCGTCGATTTTCAGACCTTGCTGTCCCTTACTGCTGATGTCGTGGAAGCCGATATACAACTCCTCGTCTTCTGAGGGTGTGAAGGTGGCTTTGCGTACCTCATAGTCGGAGAGCTCTATGGTCTCCTCGGCCAGCAGTGTCTCTGTCATGCCGGCGGCTGTTGCGCTTTTTCCATACTTCACCTCAAACTTCTGCGGATACCATTTTGAGGTGCCCTTGACACGGAACGATAAATTGTATACGCTACCTGCTTTCACCTTCAGAGCCGGCAGTATAAGCCACTCGTCGGCATCTGCGTTCTCCGATTTTGCAGTAGTTGCACATGCGTCCTTGTCGTTTGACCAGTTAGGCTCGTCCCAAGCCCATGTTACACCGTCGCCATTGCCGTCGATTATTTCGTAGAGCGCCATCTCCGAAGCATCGTCAAACGTACCATAGAAAGGTGGCGTGATGGCGTTGCCGAAAGCCACATAGTTGCTCACAACCTCATCGCCCTTCACTCCGCCGTTGACGGGTGTGATGCCATAGCCGTATACGGCCTTGTCGGCATCGGAAGGAAGCGTCTCTGTATAGGATGTGCCGGCGTAACCTTCCTGCACAATCTTTCCTTCGGGGTATCTCACGATGTTATATTTGATGTCGCCCATGTAACCTCCGTAGAGTCCTTCGGTTGGTGCGCTCCACGTGATGTTCACCTTGCCGTTCTGGTCGATGGTGGTAGTTACGTTCTGAGCCGATTTCGGCTTGTCCATACCGACATACTTGCTGCCAAGAAGGCGTGGGCTCGGTCCTGCTTCATTGGCAAGAGTGATGATGAAGTTCACGTTGCCATTGCCTTTCAGCGTCACGCTCTGACGTACCTTGCTGCCAGCTGCTGCCTTACCCTCGGCAAGGGTGTCGGTGCCGTCGGTGATGGTATAGGTGATATCGCCGTTGAGTTCATCGCCGGCGAACGTCTTTGTGGGCACATCAAAACAAACATCGCCCGTGAGCGAGCCGTTCTTGAAGTCGAATGTAAGGTTCTCGGCAATGGCAGGTGCTCCGTCCTCGGCTGCAGGCTTCGGGATAGAGAGCATTGTTATCATGTTCTGACCCTCGAAATCGCCAACAAGCGACAGACTTGCGTCGGTGAGGTCTACAGTGTAGAGCGTCGACTTCTTGTCGGCTTCTACACACGCCCAATAGAAGGTGTTGGTCTTTTGGTCTATCTCACCACTTTGGTAGTAGAAGCTACCATCGCTCAACTTCAGTTGCTTGCCCGTTGAGCCTATATAGGTCTCTGCTGCAGTATTGGTGTCTATCTTGTAGAGGTTGCCGTCGGTAGCTACACCATAAAGCACGCCCTGCTTGGTCACACCCATTGCCACATAAGTGTGGCGCAAGTCGCCAATCTTGGTGCGCGTCATCTTCTCATAGTCGACGATGCAAAGCTCGTCGCCGTTTCCTTCCGAATTGAGGAAGTCGCCATATACCGTCGAACCATCGGGCGCAATAGCCGTTTCGTTGGCTATGAACGATTTATTGTCAATCGACTTTTCTGCAAGTTTCTCCCACGTGTCTGTGTTATACTTATAATAGTATATCATATCAACACCCCAGAAGTTCTGATACATGATGAAGTAGAGATTGTTGCCAATCCATGCTCCACTGCCCGTAGCACGGAAGAAGTCTTCAACATATAGCTGCTTAACCTTTACGGGATTTTTAGCCATGAATTCATACCATCCGTAAGCGTAATAGTCTTGGCTGACACTGGCCCATCTGTTGTCGAAGAGCACATTGCCCCAAAGCTTCCGACCATCCTCGGATGCCACACGCATAATTGTGTTGCTAATGCTTGGGGCTGACTGCTGCGTAGCTCTGACCTGAGCATTTGCACCACCGAATGCGTAGCTCGCTAACAGTGCAACTGCCCCGATCCTTGACAAAGCGTACTTTTTTCTCATATTTTTTTATTGGTTATTATAATAATGTATACAAAGAATTGTAAAAAAAAAATTCTATGCAAAGATACATTATTAAGATTTAGGAACAAAAGGTTTGGTTGCCGTTTTTGCAAAATGACACACAAAACACCTACTACTTGTTAGTTGGTTTGTGTTCAAATGAGCAAAATGTACATAAATAGGTATCGTATTGTGCAATGTGTTTAATAGAGCCTTCGGCTGAGTGTCTGCATATCGGTTGTTTGTAGTGGGAACGTGCCACCGCTCGCGTCCGCCGTCCGATCAGATTGCGTTCGCCATCCGATCAGATTGCGTTCGGTGTCCGATCAGATTGCGTCCGCTGTCCGATCAGATTGCGTTCGGTGAGCGATGACAAAATATCAACAACTACCGCGTTAACGTTGAGGTTATTGTTTGCGAACACACAACTTTTACTGTCTAAAAGAAAGTGAAAAAGCAGAAAAACTCTTGGTTTTATTTGGTCGGTACGCCGAAAAAATCTATATTTGCGCAGTCTTAGTTACATAACGCCATAAGCGTCGGTGCAGCTGAAGACGATATTTAAAAACAACGAAAGAATCTATTAACAACTAAAAAACCTTTTATACTATGAACGTAGAGAAAATCATGCATGATCTCGAGGCTAAGCACCCGGGAGAAGCCGAGTATTTGCAGGCAGTACGCGAAGTTCTTATCTCAATTGAGGACGTTTACAACCAGCATCCAGAGTTCGAGAAAGCAAAGCTTATCGAGCGTCTTGTAGAGCCGGAGCGTATCATCACTTTCCGTGTTCCTTGGACAGACGACAACGGTGAGGTACATGTAAATATCGGCTATCGCGTTCAGTTCAACGGTGCCATTGGTCCGTACAAAGGCGGCTTGCGTTTCCACCCGTCAGTGAACCTCTCTATCCTGAAGTTCCTCGGCTTCGAGCAGACCTTCAAGAATGCGCTTACAACATTGCCTATGGGCGGTGGCAAGGGCGGTTCCGACTTCTCTATCCGCGGCCGTTCTGACGCAGAGGTAATGCGCTTCTGCCAGGCATTTATGACCGAACTCTATCGCCACATCGGTCCTGATGAGGACGTTCCGGCAGGCGATATCGGCGTAGGCGGCAGAGAGATTGGCTATCTCTTCGGCATGTATAAGAAGCTAACACATCAGTATCAGGGCGTGCTCACAGGCAAGGGCCTGGAGTTCGGCGGCTCACGTATCCGTCCTGAGGCTACCGGTTACGGCGCACTCTACTTCGTACAGCAGATGCTCGCTACACGCGGTCTCGACCTCAAGGGCAAGACAATCGCTATCTCAGGCTTCGGCAACGTGGCTTGGGGTGCTGCGAAGAAGGCTACAGAGCTCGGCGGTAAGGTTATCACCATCTCTGGTCCTGACGGATACATCTACGACGAAGCAGGCATCGCAGGCGACAAGATCGACTACATGCTCGAGCTCCGCTCTTCAGGCAACGATATCTGCCAGCCTTACGAGGACGAGTTCCCAGGCTCTAAGTTCGTTGCAGGCAAGAAGCCTTGGGAGGTTAAGGCAGACATCTACCTCACATGCGCTACACAGAACGAGCTCAACGGTGCTGATGCCGACATGATTCTTGCTCAGAAGCCGTTGTGCGTTGCTGAGGTGTCTAACATGGGCTGCACAGCTGAGGCTGTTGACAAGTTCGTAGCTGCCGAGCAGCTCTTCGCTCCTGGTAAGGCAGTCAACGCTGGTGGCGTGGCTACATCAGGCTTGGAGATGACACAGAACTCTATACGTCTGAGCTGGAGCGAGAAGGAAGTTGACGAGAAGTTGCACTACATCATGCACTCTATCCACGAGCAGTGCGTGAAGTACGGCAAGCGTGCTGATGGCTACATCGACTACGTTCGCGGTGCAAACATCGCTGGCTTCATGAAGGTTGCCAACGCTATGATGGCTCAGGGCATAGTATAATGTCAAGAGTCAGAAGTATAAACATCTGAATTATAAGTGAAAAAAAGAAATACAATATTAGTAATTCTTGCAACAATAAGCCTTGCCTTTGTCTGCGCTCAAACGCAGACAGGCAAGGCTTCGTTCTATTCTAAACGTGCCACGGGCTCGCGCACAAGTAGCGGCGAGCGCCTGCATCACGACAGTCTCACCTGCGCCCACCGCACCTATCCCTTCGGCACACTGCTGCGTGTCACCAACGAGCGCAACGGCAAACAAGTCATCGTGCGTGTCACCGATCGCGGTCCGCACGGACGCGGACGCATCATCGACCTCTCTTATCGCGCTGCACGGGAGCTCGGCATCCTTGCGCAAGGCGTAGCCGTCGTGAGGGTGGAGCGCGTGCATACCTCCAAAATACCATTCAAGCCCGAGAAGGAAACCCTTCCCGAGCTCGACTTTGAAGTGACGGAGTACACGCTGCCCGAAGACGGCGTGTTCCATTTCAACGAAACAAAATAATGGATATATGGTGTTCAAATTTCAAATGACATAAAAACAAATGCGTATGAAAAAAATGTTAGTATTTGTACTTTGGGCTTTTGTTAGTATAGCATACGCTCAAGAATATAAGCCAATGCTTACAGATGGTAAAGAATGGCTTTGTATGTTGGAAATAGAAGGTTCGCCTGATGACGCAGACGGAAAGTGGCCATACTATATAACTGTGTGTGGAGAGTCTGTAGAGGAAGGTAGAATATTTAAGAAACTCAAAAAGGAATACACTGATTCGGTACCTAAAAATGAGCAAAAAATCTCTTATTTTGTGGCTTATGAAGAAAACGGACAGGTTTTCAGAAAATATGATTTTGATGTTGAGGGCGAAAATATACTTTTAATTTTAGACTTCAATTTGAAAAAAGGCGATGTTGCCACTCGTGTAGGCGAGGTGGTTACAGACGTAGATTATGTGGAAGCTTATGGCGTGCGTCGTAAACGATTAAAAATAGGAAAATATTTTTATTGGGTAGAAGGAATAGGCTGTGACGATGACAATGGATTGGCTCCGAGAATTCCTATACCTACTTTTAGAATATGTTCACGTATATTGAAGTGTTACGAGGGAGGTGAACTTGTATTTACAGACAAGGATTTCCTGACAAATACAACATCTATCGGACGTGTTGCCGACGATATTATCCAAACAGAGTATTTGTACAACCTGCAAGGTGAAAGAGTCTTCAGACCAAGTAAGGGAATTTATATTAAGGGCAGCCGTAAGGTTGTTATACGATAAAGAAGATGTAGATGGGTCCTAAAAATTAGTCTCAAAACCGTAGTACTAATTTGTAGGACCCATTATCAGCTTTTGCCATTCTTCAAGCAAAAGCCCTGCTATGTAACTTTGCCGTTTTCTTATGGTTGGTGCGCTTTTGTTTTCTTGGCTTTCAGTTAGCGTAACACAAAAACCTTTGTCTCGTGCGCAGCCACCGTGCCCTTCCATTTGTTGGCACGCTTGGCTATGTCGCGGTGCTGCCAGACGTCGCGCACGGTGTACTTGCCGTTGAGTCCGACGGTTGAGAAGTTGAGGCTCACGCGCTGTGCTGCGTCCGACGGATTGAGGATAGCCACGGCGTGCGAACCGTCGGCAAGCGGTTTTACGAACACCTGCTGCGTCGGCTCGTTCACGATGCGCTCCGCTGCCTTGCCGAGAGCATCCTGGTTGATGGCGATAATCTCCTTGTTGAGCAATATGCGTCGGTCGTCATCGGTCACGTTGCGCAGGTCGTTGGTCATGGCAAGCACCGACGAGAGCATACACCACATGCTCATCTGTGTTTGGTATTCGGTCTGAGTGCAGCCCACACCGCCGAGGTCGCTCGATGGTCCGCCCGTTCCGCGCAGACCAACCACGAGCATATCCATGTCGGGCCATTGTCCCGGACGTGCGTGCTTGGCGAGCGGTGCCGTGATGTCGACGATGTCGAGGATGCCCATGCCGCCCTCCTTCACGATGTCTTTCCACATGTCGCGCACGTCGTACGAGGTGCGCCAGAGTTGTCCGCCTACTTCCTCGCACCACTCCTCACACTGGCGCTGCCCCCATTCGCAGATGCCGAGTACGATGTCGCGGCCCGACTTCTGCAGCGCGTCAGCCATTGTGCGGTAGCGTTGGCGTGCCGTTGCGCTATCTTCAGGCGCGTTGCAGTAGTCATACTTCAGATAGTCGATGCCCCATGAGGCGAAGGTGCGTGCGTCCTGCTCCTCGAAGCCCAAGCTTGCTGTCCATCCGCCACAAGTGAGTTGCGCCGCATCCGAGTAGATGCCCAGCTTCAGTCTCTTAGAGTGAACATAGTCGGCGAGTGCCTTTATGCCCGACGGGAACTTCTCAGGGTCGGGGATGATGTTGTTCTGGCGGTCGCGTCCGCCTTGCCAGAGGTCGTCGATGAAGATATATTCGTAGCCGGCATCGCGAAATCCGCCTTCGACCATAGCGTCGGCTGTCTCGCGTATGAGCTGCTCGTTGATGTTTCCCTGAAAGAGGTTCCATGTCATCCAACCCATTGGCGGTTTCGGTGCAAGTTGCTTGCGTGGAGTGGGGACTTCTTCTGCCGAAGCGAAGAGCGACGAGAGGCAGAGAACTGCCGAGAGAATAAGAGATTTGTTCATAATGATTTGTTTGTTATAGATGTTGTGATGTTGTGATGTTGAGGTGTTGAGGTGTTGAGATGTTGAGATATGTATTACTAATGTCAACACACCACCATTTCACCATCAGCTAATATAATGCACAAAGTTAGCAATAATATTTGGCAACGTAGCACAATTCCCGCATTTCTCTTTGCTTATTGAAACATTAGCATTACTTTTGCATCCTTAGGAGGGTATGGCATCCCTGCCATACCCACGCAGCCATAAGTACCCCACGCACCCTCCTAAGGGGGTGCAGCAGTCTCTGCTGCACCGACCAAGTTATCCACGCCCTCCTATGGATGCAGGTTGGTTGCCTGGGTATGGCAGGGATGCCATACCCTCCTAAGGGGGTGCAGCAGTCTCTGCTGCACCAACCAAGCTAACCCTCCTATTAGATAATTATGAAAGAGAAATATAGATTTGAAGTCTGCGCCAACGGCGTAGAGAGCTGTCTGGCAGCGCAGGAAGGCGGTGCCGACCGTGTTGAACTGTGTGCCGGCATCCCCGAGGGCGGCACCACGCCGTCGTATGGCGAGATAAAGGTGGCGCGTCGTGTGCTCACCACTACGCGCCTGCATGTCATCATCCGTCCGCGTGGCGGCGATTTCCTCTACACTCCGCTTGAAGTGGAGCGCATGGTGGAGGATATAAAGATGTGTAAGGCGTTGGGTGTCGACGGCGTGGTGATAGGCTGTCTGTGTGCCGACGGAACGCTCGACATGGAAGCCAACCGCCAGCTGGTGGAGGCTGCCCAGGGCATGTCCGTCACCTTTCACCGTGCCTTCGACCGCTGCAACGACCCACGTCGTGCACTTGCGCAGCTCGTTGAGCTCGGTGTAGACCGCGTCCTTACCTCGGGTCAGCAGCCCACAGCACTCGAGGGCGTGCCACTGCTGAAAGAGCTGAACGCATTGGCAGCCGACCGCATCATTATCCTCGCTGGCTGCGGTGTTACGGAGACGAACATCAAGCGGATTGCCGACACCACGGGCGTTTGTGAGTTCCACTTCTCGGCGCGTGTGCCGGTGAAGAGCCGTATGGAGTATATGAACCCCGACGTGTATATGGGCGCGAAGGATGCCGACGAAGGCACGCTGATGTACACCTCGGCAGAGCGCGTCAGCAACACTATCGCGCAGTTGCAGTAGGCGTAGGGGCTTGTCAGTATGGGTGCATTGGGCGGAAAAGCGAAAATGCACCCATGTTTTGTTATTTTTTCTTGCGAGTTCTATTTTTTATTGCTACATTTGCATACGTTCTAATTGGACTAAGACTTAAACAAAAACTAAAGAACATGATTAGATACTGTGCGATAATATTACTTTTCTTGTTTGCCGAGAGTACATTCGCAAATTTCCCCCCCCCCGATTTTAAATGACAACCAATCGGTAACGTCAGCGTATGACGACTTCCGTCGTTTGCGTGAGCAGCAGGGTGAGAGCGTGGCATCGTACGAAGCCTTGTATTCTGCTTACAAACAGTGTGAGACCTTTATAAATAGTATCGATTCAACATCATCGCATTTTGCCTCTTGCAAAAAGATGCTGTTGAACCTTTACCCATATCTTGAGGATGCAGTTTATTTTTATGCTGGGCGCAACAACCAAAGTCAGACGGTGAGATTTGCTCAGGCATACGTCGACTTGTCACTCATTTACGCATTCTCAAACGAGAACATCACCAATCGCGAGAACTATCCGTTGATAACAATTTTTGTTGCTACGAAGCTTTTCAATCAGAAAAACTATCGCGATGCTATTTCTTATTACCGTGCATACCTCTCTACGCCAGACACACAACACCGCAAGGAGGCTTTCGTAAATCTTGCTTTTTCGTGCTATTCCTTGAAGAATTACACCGACGCTATGTATATAGCCCAGAAGGCTTTGGTTGAGAATCCGGACGACTGGACGCTGATAGCTACAGGCTTGCAGTCGGCAGGCATTATGAAGGACGACACCAATCTTCAGCGTTTTCTTGACAAAGCCTTCCGTGTGCGTCCTAATGATGAAACCCTATGGCTCAACCAGGCACGTCTGTATCAGCGTCAGCATAAGTATGAGGATGCAGCGAAGGCTTATGCACGCCTCTACGCTACGCATCCTAATGACATAGATGTGGCATGTGGTTTGGCGTTCTGCAATTATAATGCAGGTGTGGTGCTTGTGAAGAAAGCGTCAGCAGTAGGCAAAAAGGGCGCAGGCGATGAACTCCGTTTAGCTGCGCGCAAGTATTTCGTGGCAGCTGCACCAATCTTGGAAGACCTGCTTGAGGCTAACCCCTATGCCGCCAATATCGCCAAGGCGCGTGCTTATTGCTACAGTATGCTTGGCGACAATAATAGATTGCAACAAGCCAACTCCACCCTCACCGCCATGAAGAGCACGACGGTGCAGAAAGGAGCCGTGCCCGTGTTAGAGACCTATTTCAAGCCGACTACCGAGGTGAGTCGCGTGGAGACCGCCGAGGTGGAGGACGTGTTTGTGTCGGATATAGACATAGACGTGCCGGTAAGCAATCGTAACAATACGAATACCTACGCTGTGGTGTTTGGCAACGAGGAATACGACAACTTCTCTAATGTAGACTATGCCATCAACGATGCTACTTCGTTCGCCAACTATTGTAACAAGGTGCTGGGTGTGCCAGAGAGTAACATACGTGTGCGTAAGAATGCAACGTTCTCGCAGATGAAGGAGCAGATTAACTACCTCACGAAGAAAGCAAACCTCAACCCCGACAAGCTCGAAGTGCTGGTATATTACGCGGGTCATGGCATACCTAATGTGTCTACCAACGAGGCGTATCTGCTGCCGTGCGACGCTTCGGGCACCGACTTTGAGTTCTGCTATCAGCTCAGCAATCTGTATGCCCAGCTCGACGCTATGCCGATAAAACGTGCGGTGGTCTTCCTCGACGCTTGTTTCAGTGGCGGAACGGGTAGGGGCGACATGCTTTTCAAGGAGCGTTATGTGTATGTAAAGCCAAAGGATGCACCCACAAAGAAGAAGACAATCGTGTTCAGTGCAGCCTCGGGCGACCAGACTGCCATGCAATATGCCGAGCAGCATCATGGCTATTTCACCTATTTTCTGTTGAAGAACCTTAAGGAGACGCGCGGCAACATCAACTTCCTCGACCTTTCGGAGAAGATAAGCCGGCAGGTGTCGAACATGGCACTCGACAAGAACAACAAGGTGCAAACGCCACGCATACAGTTCCCTGCCACGCTGGGCGATGCCTGGAAGACGATGACATTGGTTAAGTAACCACAAAGATAGTGCAAGTTGAGAGCAGAATATCAAGCTCGCTTGAATATTATGCCGAAGCGCCGCCTATCTTATTCAAAGACAAATCAAAATGTATTTATTTATGAAACGTTTGTTGTTATTGTTGCTCTCTGTGCTATGTTGTTGCTGCATCTATGCGCAACGCACCGCGGTTGTTACAGCCACTGCCACCTATGAGGCTCCACTGAACATGTCGCCCATAGAAGCAGAATACGAGGCGGTGCGCCATGCCCAAATCAACGCTATTGCGCGCGAGTTTGGCACTATCGTGACCAGCGAGAGCCATAACTACATGCGCGAGAACAACAACACGTCTTCGGACGATTTCTTCTCGTATGGCGAGATGGACGTGCGTGGCGAGTGGCTTGAAACTATCGGCGACACGATATGGCAGCCTGCACGTCGCGAGGACGGAATGGTTGTTTATGATGTGAAGCTGAAGGGAAGGATACGCGAGATAGTGTCGACACCGCCCGATGTGCACTACACGTTCATGTATAACGGCACCGACCCCAAGCTCAACCGTATGCGCAACAGTACGTTTTACGACGGCGACCAGTTGTACTTCAACTTCAGTTCGCCGGTTGACGGCTACCTCGCCTTGTATCTTGTCGACCATAACAACAGCATGACCACGCAGCGTCTGCTGCCGTACCCCGCACAGTCGGACGGTGCCTACTTCATAAAAGCCGACACGACGTACACGTTCTTTTCAGAACCGGATGCTGAGCCGTTTGTGAAAGACAGTATGATAGAGCTGTTGTTAGGTTGCGAGTCGGACCACGACTTCAACCAGTTCTACATCATCTTCTCGCCCAACCAGTTCACCCGTGCCAACGACCATAAGACGGCAGACATCGACTGTCGACAGTTGCCACCCTCCACCGACTATGCTTCGTTCCAGAAGTGGTTGTCGCGCAATAGACGTCGTGATAAGGATATGTTTGTGGAGAAGATAGTGGTCGCTGTTGTAAAACCGTAAATTCCTTATGGAACATAACACTTAAACGATATGGCTAAATACAACTTTTCAATTCTTTTTGCAGCCTTGCTGACATGCGCAGGCAGTCATGCGCAGAATGTTGTTGAGGTGAGCAAGAACCTTAACTATCGTCAGTCCGTCACTCCGCAGAAAATGGATAACTATCTGTTCTCTACATATTATAGTAACGGAAAGACGGCATACAATCTAAAAGGTTTTGAGCTTGCTACGGCTTCAAGTAAGGTGGTGAGTCTGAAGGTAAATCCTGCAGGTGCATCGTATGCCTTGCTGAGTAGCAACGACGATTCATGGTCGTTGAATATTTACGATATTAATGTTCAGCGTAAGCGTCTTTACACATTTGATAAAGAACTTAACGCCCGTGCTGTCTGCTATTCTGCTGACAGCAGACTCTTGCTTGTGGCTGATGCCGACGGTCTGGTGCGTTATTATGATACGCAGGGCTATACGGTTATGGGCGAAATGGCTCTCGGCTTTGTACCATCGGACATGGTGTCAAGCAGTAATGGTTATTTCGTGGCTGCGATTGGTAACAACGAAGTGGCGATTATCAATCAGGAACAAAAGACAATACGCACACGTATTCCTGCCACAGACGCTGTTAAGGCTGTGGCGTTCTCAAATGATGCCTCCTCTGTCGGCATTCTCTCCGGCAATACTATAAGCATATACAATACTTTTGATTTTAAGTTAGAAACGACGATTGCAGATGTCGACGACGCTACTTCTTTCTCGTTTCATCCCGATGGCAAGTATATGTGCGTGGCGTGTCGAGACAACACCATTGTGTTCTGCAATATTTATGATCCCTCAGATCGTGGCACCATCGTTGAACCGCGTGGCAAGGTGTCCACAGTGAAGTTCGTGAACGATGCTAAGCATCAGGTGTATCTCTCGTATAATGCTGACAAGACGTTGTGTTACAAGATACTGAAAGGCTTGAAACCAAACTACACCCGACTAATGCGCGACGAACTGAACGCCCGAATGATGGAGTGGTGCAAGCGTGGAGCGGACGAGACCGACGAGCAGTATAACGAACGTGTGAACGAAGAGACAAAGAAACGGCAGAAGCGTGTCTTTGCCAACGAGATATCTACGAGCTTGGCTGGCGATATTATCTCGCACACTACAGTCTCCTTGGGCAGATACAACACCGTAAGCCAAAGCCTTGAGCTCAAGCTCGACAATATGCAGTCGGTGTACATTGATGTGCCACAGAACGAACTCCCCGACTTCGCTGATGCCGGCAATTTAGAGTTCTGCGATGTGCAGTACGGTATCACCAAGAACGACTCTTTCGAGGTTATATTCGCTAAGGTGCGCAACAAAGCCACTGGTAAGGAGTACGTCTTCGACAACCTCGAACAGCAATCGCTCGACTTCCTCGCTACCGACGACAACTTCGTGTCGCTCGAACTCATACAGCAGGCTAATCGTGAGGATATTGTATTGCAGCGCATCAAGAAGGATGTCGTAGAAGAAGCAAAGAACAAACAGCTCATCTCCGACCATACCAATATTAATGTGAACACTCGTGTCGTGTCGGATGTCAACGCTAACGGCGAGCGCATCAACAACTATTGCGTGGAGTTCGACTATTCGGTTTCGGCGCAGTACTCCGCACGTGAGGATTTCGCACCTGGAAAGTATCGCATAGAAGAGTCGAATGCCGCGAAGTCTACGCTCGATATTATCACAAAGGCGTTCAGCGGAGATTTCGCACAATATATAGTGCCAGGAAAGAAGTTGGTGGTAAGCATCACCGGCTCGGCAGACGCTATACCTATTGTTGGCACCATAGCTTACGATGGACGCTATGGCGAGTTCACAAAAGAACCCTATTGGCTTGATGCCAACCTCAGCAATATCACCGTCACCAAGGCAAGCGGCATACGCACCAACGAGCAGCTCGCCTTTATGCGTGCGCAGGCTGTTGGCGCTTACCTCAAAGCGAACATGACATCGCTCTCTGCTATGCAGGTTGAGCCACGTTACAATATAGTCGTTGCCGACGGCAAGGGTGGTGAGTATCGTCGCATCAAGGTTAGCTTCGTGTTTGTCGACGCTATGAGGTAGATATTTAATTGGAGTACTAAATGATTTAAATAACTAATTAAAAACAACTATGAGAAAGATTTTCTTAATGCTTGCCCTCGTATTGGCTTCGACGGCAGCAATGGCACAGAGTACACGCATCATTAAGGGTGCGGTTGTTGATAAGAATGGTAATCCGCTGCCCGGTGCAACGGTTGAGGCTACTAACGGCGCGGAGAGCACAACGGTTGATGCGGACGGAACATTCAGTCTTGAGGTGTCGCGTTGGCTGAACACCGCAACGGCAAGATATGCAGGTATGCGCAAAAAGACATTGGAGGTGCAGGATGGAGATATGGTATTCCGCCTGTCGCCTAAGTATGAAATGGATTGGTTTTTGAATGTTGTTTCTGGAGTTGTAACTATGGAAAGGTATGCTCGCAATACGAATGTACCTAATACGACTTATTCTTTAGGTCTTATGGGCGGTTTTCTCGGTAAGAACTGGGGTGGTTATACTAAGTTATTGTGGACCCCAAATAGTTCTTTTGCTTCGGAACCAGCCGTGCCTACTGTGACGATTGGTGCCACGAAGCGTGTATTTTCGTTTATGCATGCTTATGCTGGTGCTGGATATGGTAAGGTGAATGTAGTATATGGGGAAACTCTTAAAATTCCTTCGAGGGATGAAGAACTTAGCTATTACGGTTCATGGAATAAAGATGCAATGGCATTTGATTTGGGTGCTATATTCCGTGTAAAGAATCATATCTCAGCTAATGTTGGAATAAGCTGGGTTACCGATTTTGATCAGGCGAATTACTATTTTTCGGCAGGCGTAGGTTACGTCTTCTGATATCGCATCGGTCGTTACGAGCATCTGCGTCGGTCGATACGTATGTCTGCGTCGGTCGTTGCGTATGTCTGCGTCGGTCGATGCGTATGTCTGCGTCGGTCGGTGCGGATGTCTGCGTCAGTCGGTGCGGATGGTGAAAATAAAGCGAAAGCGGAGGTTAATGCCTCCGCTTTCGTTGTTTTATATAGGTTGTTTGGTTGGTGCAGCGGAGACCGCTGCACCCCCTTTGGTTTGTATTGATGGCTTGGTTGTTGCAGCGGAGACCGCTGCACCCCCTGATGGGTGCGCTTCTTGTTTGGTTGGTGCGCTGGTTGTTTCCCACAGATTTCACACTCTAAGTTAGTATATAAAAACTCCCACAGAATACGCAGAGCACACAGAACCTTCTTACTAAAAGTCTCTGTGTAAATCTGTGAAATCCGTGGGAGGCTCTTCTCTGCAAGAAGGTTCTGTGTGTTCCGTGAAATCTGTGGGAGATTATCTCAGTGGGTGCGTGGGTATGGCAGGAATGCCATACCCTCCTATGTTAGCCGAGCACTTCGATAGCCTTTAAGTTAGTATATAAAAACTCCCACAGAATACGCAGAGCACACAGAACATTCTTACTAAAAGTCTCTGTGTAAATCTGTGAAATCCGTGGGAGACTCTTCTCAGCAAGAAGGTTCTGTGTGCTCTGCGAAATCCGTGGAAGACTCCTCCCTGCAAGAAGGTTCTGTGTGTTCCGCGAAATCTGTGGAAGATTATCTCAGTGGGTGCGTGGGTATGGCAGGGATGCCATACCCTCCTATGTTAGCCGAGCACCTCGATAGCCTTTAAGTTAGTATATAAAAACTCCCACAGAATGCGCAGAGCACACAGAACCTTCTTACTAAAAGTCTCTGTGTAAATCTGTGAAATCTGTGGGAGACTCTTCTCAGCAGAAGGTTCTGTGTGTTCCGTGAATTCTGTGGGAGATTATCTCAGTGGGTGCGTGGAGGGCGTGTCAAAACTCCCAATATAAATAACTAAAAACTCGTTGTAC
>OGKZ01000426.1_pt1 | contig 42394 bp, 38 predicted proteins | sample 1572571 | NCBI WGS metagenome assembly OGKZ01 (sample SAMEA2581906, study PRJEB24529) | metagenome | biome: Human gut stool | place: China | collected 2011 | reverse complement strand
ATGCTGCTAAACAGGAAGTGGATGCTGCTAAACAGGAAGTTAATGCCGCTAAACAGGAAGCAAATGCTGCCAATGAAAGAGCTGAAAACGAATCTAAGGCCAGAATTGCAGCTGATGCCAAAGTTGCCGAGCTTCAAGCTCAAATCAAAGAGCTTAAAGAAAAGTATGAATTGACGAATTGAACATGTTCTGTCGTCAACATATAATATTTCATGAATTGTCATATAAGCAATAGCTATAGTCCGGCAATATACAATACCAACCCGGACATACCACAATGAAAATGGCGGTCAAAAAATGACCGCCATAAAAAATAATAAAAATTTATACACTTTACTTAACAAACTCGGGTTGTTAAATTTACGCTTCACCGAGCGTCACATCAAATCCAACTATCTTTTTAAGTATCTTTACTGCATCTCTTGTGTCAACTTTTCCGTCGGCATTGACGTCCGATGCTTCAATGTCGATTGCAAATCCTGTGAATCCCGCAACGTATTTTTTTATTACTACAGCGTCACGGCTGTCGATTTTTCCGTCACCATTGGCATCACCGTAGGTTATTTCAGAAACTGTCTTTATATTAGTCTCTGTTACAAGATATGTACTGAAATGTCCTGTCTCAAAAATCAGAAATCCATTCTGACAAACTGCATTCATATTAGTAAACTTACCTTTTTCATTCACATAATAAACCTTACAGTTCTCTCCCATGTAACCATCAGGAACAGGTATTTTAACTGTGACTTTTTCGGACGGCTGAACTGTCTGTCCGCTCTCGTTTTTCAGCGAAATCTCATATGTAAAAGATTTTACGTCTTCAGGTTTTACATCTGAATCTTCTATTTTTCCTGTAAAATCAATCTTTGAATATTCCTTGTCCGATTCTGTAAGCTGCCTGCTTTCAAGACTAATTTTTTCTTCATTGTCTCCTCCTATTGAAGAATCGTCTTTTGAATATTCTATCTTGATTCCGTCTGTGGTCTCTTTTTCGTTAAGCTCAATAAATCTGATTCCGTTTGCCTCGGCATATTCCTGTGCCTTACTTCCGGCATAGCCTGATATCGTAAAATCATCATATTTTTTATATGTTGCACTCTGTTCATCATAATAATAGCCAAAAGCATAATCCTGTATTGTTGTTACATTTTTTGGAACTGTAATATTTTTAAGATTATCACAATTTTGAAATGCACTTCTTAAAACAGAATTTAATTTATCAGGCAGTACAATATTTGTAATTTCTTTACAATATGAAAACATAAAAAATGATATAAACTTCATGCTTTCAGGCAGTACTACTTCTTTCAGACTTGAACAATATTGAAATACCGCTGGATTAGGACTTGTTATATTGACAGAAAGTTTTACTTTTTCCAATGAAGTACATTTATAAAATACAGCCTCTCCCATGCTTGTCACAGAATCAGGAATTACCGCTTCTTTTAGTCCGCTGCATTCTCCAAAAGCATCCGTGCCAATATTCGTAACGCTGTCAGGAATATTTATGCTCTCCAAAACTTTTGCACCATAAAATGCAAAATCCCCGATAGTTTTTACTGTATCAGGCACAGAAAATTCTGTATCTTTAATTCCTGCAGGATAACACAGTATTCTTGTCATATTCTTATTATATAAAATACCATTTTTTACAATATAATTGTTATTTGTATCCGAAATGACTATATCAGAAAGATTTTTGCATTCCTTAAATGTATCGCTTGAAATTATAGCATTATCCGGAAGTTCTACTGATATAAGTGATGTGCAGTTGTCAAATGCACCCGAACCTATTGACACAAGTGATTGTGGCAATTTAATCTGCTCTAGTGACGAACAAAAAACAAATGCCGAACCTTCTATCTTTGCAACTCCTTCATTTAATATAACTTTTTTTAAATTATTGCATTCCCTGAACGTACCATTTTTAATTGCTGTTACACTTCCGGGAACTTGTACCGAAACAAGTCCGTTACACCTATAAAATGCCAACGTCGTAATATTGGTAACACTGTCAGGAATGTCAATATTTTTCAAATTATCAAGTCTTGCAAACGCTTTTTCACCAATGTTTACAACTCCCTGTGGTATTTCAATCTCATAAAGATTATTACAATCAGCAAATGCAGAATAATCTATAGTCTTTGTACATTCGTCTACGATTACTTTTTCTGGTATCAGTGAGTTTACCGCACTGACAAGTATTCCATTTTTCACATCGTATAATATTCCGTCTTTGAATATGAAATTATTATTTTCATCCTCAATCTCAACACTTTGTAAAGCATCGCAATCTCCAAAAATTCCGCCTCCTATTGATTCTACACTTTGAGGTATAAACAGGCCTGTTAATGAGATACAGCCTTGAAAGCAGGTTTTTCCTATAATTTTTAAATTTGACGGAAGCTTGATATTTTTTATTTTTTCACAGTTCATAAATACATAATTACCGATTTTCTGAACTGTTTCAGGTATAATGACTGTATCTGTTTTTTCAGCATCACCAAATGTTATGTATTCAAGATTTGCATCAGCTCCAAAAAGGCTGTCTGATAAAACAGTAAGATTTGATGGAAGCTTTATCTCTTTCAAATCACCGCAAAATCTAAACGCACCCGTTCCAATGCTTGTAACACTTTCAGGAACCGAAAGACTCGTTATTGACCAGCATTGGCAGAAAGCATAGTTTTCAATCGAAGTAATTCCATCAGGAATTTCTATATTTTTAAGACTTTTAAATCCATAAAATGCCGAACTTCCTATAACCGTCACCTTTTTACCGTCTATCTCGGAAGGAATAACAATACTTTCGTCTGTTCCTTTGTATTTTGTTATTTTAACAGTATCATCTGTCAAAATTGTGTAAGTGTACGTTGAATTGCCAACCGTGTAATTATAAGTTGTCTGTGCCGCCTGAACCTGCATAAGTCCTGTCGCTGCACTCTCCTGCCATTTACTGTTTCCTGAATTTGCTCCAGCAAACGGAAGTCCTGTAAACACAAGCCATGCTGACAGTGCAATGCATGCTATGCTTTTACATGTCTTTTTTGTGATTTTTTTTATTCTCATAAACTATTCTCCTGTATTAATTGACATGACGACTCGCAGCCGCCATATCAATATTATTATATTTAAACTTTCATTACGCTTCACCGAGCGTCACATCAAAACCTGCTATCTTTTTAAGTATCTTTACGGCATCTCTTGTGTCAACTTTTCCGTCGGCATTGACATCTGCTGCATCAAGGTCGATTGTAAATCCTGTGAATCCCGCAACGTATTTTTTAATTACTACAGCGTCACGGCTGTCGATTTTTCCGTCACCATTGGCATCACCGTAGGTTATTTCATTCATTCTGCCCTCAATGAATGCGAATCCGTTATCTTCGGCATATTTTTGTGCTGCTGAGCCTGCTTCACCGTAAATTGTGAAACCATCTGTTTTTTCAAAACCATTGTCACCAAATACATATCCAAAAGCATAGTTTTCTATTACATTTACACTTTCAGGTATATATACTGATTTCAATTCTTCACAGTTTAAAAATGCTTCGTAATCAATTCTTATTAATCCGTCATTTAATTCTATTTTTTTTATTTTACTGCCTCGAAATCCACCCCCTCCTATAATTTTTACCGTAGACGGAAGAATTACTTTCTCACAGTCAATCGTATTAACATCTCCAATCTTAATTACTTTAAGCCCGTTCAAATTTTCCGGTATATTTAATATCTTACTTCCTATATAATCGCTGGCAGTAATATATGCTCCGTTTCCGGGAATATTATATTTTAAAAATGTATACTCTCCTGATTGTTCTTTGACTGAAAATAATACATTACTACGCATCAGTTTAATACGTTCATTATTTTCATTTAATATGTAATTTCCTTCTTCGTCCTTCAAATCCCATAATAAATCGGAAGAACACGGCTCGCCCAATGTATACGTCCACTCAACACCTGTTTCGTTGTATATATTTTTAAAAGCCGAACTGCATGCAGCAAAAAAAACCTCCGGATATTCATAATACTCAAAATTTTCATATACAATAACCGCTTTAGATATATTATTTTTTAAAAGTTCAATGATTTTATCCGAAACTATTTTTGTTATCTCTTCTTTGCTTAATGTATTTTCCTGTTCCAATGTAATATATACATCATAAAAATTATAATAATCTGAATCGGCTGCATATTCCAATGCTTTAAATGTAAGATTTTGCGAATGTCTCTGTGAAAATGTTTTATATGGCATATTTACAAATGCTGTATTTATGCTGTTCACTCCTGCCGTGTCACCAAAATGATCTTTATCGATTCTTATTGAATCATCACTCCATGTAAGGTCCGATAAGTACCATTTACCATTGTCTAACTTTACTGCATTCCACGCATGTCCGCCGCCATCTGCATATCCTGACAACAATATCGTATCTACACCAATGTAATTAAGATATAGCTGTGCTGCCTTCGCATATCCCTCACATACAAAATCTTTCTTCTCCACACTTCCCATAATACTATGTGTATAATATTGTGTATTTTCATCATCACCGTAATAGTAATCTGAATTCAGACAGATTTCATCAAATACAGCAGTCTGCTTTTCATAATTTGTTGCATATTCTTTTGTCAAATCATAATATTCATGAATTCTTTTTTCTATAAGTTTCCTACATTCTGCTCTTCTTGACTTGTCCCGATAATTTACTGACCACGAATCATCACGGTTTAAGATATATATTATAATATCATCATCATTTTTAATTGTAATTCCCGCTCTTGCAGTTGTATAATCGGTATTTCCGTCTTCATCGTCACCTGTTGAATACATTGAATATAAAAAATAAAATATCGGCATGTCTTCATACAAAGCCGTTTCAACTATTGCGTACTCATCTTCAGTGAGATTATAGTCACTTTTATGCAGTAATTTATCTATACACCACTCATATTCATTATTACTGCTGTCATTTTCATCTTCCCAAAACAAATAATATGTAGCTTCCAGCTCTCCGTTATAAAAATCCCAGCATATATCCCTTAAATCTTTATAATATCGCTGCATGGTCTCACCAGAATCCCAAGTTGCAAGCTGATTGTAGCAATATAAATAACTTGTGCTTTCAGGTGTTATCTCAGGGTACTTGTTTTCCGTTTCATTATCCGAAATCGTCACTGTGTCATTTTCAGGATAAGTGGTTTGTGCCGCATACGCCCTATATCCAAGCCCACCGAACATACCCGAAAATATCAGTAACACTGCCATCGCTGCCGAAAGAAATTTAATTTTAATTTCCTGTCTGATACGCATAAATCAATCCTCCTTTTATCTTATAAATACAGTTTTATATGTTATAAATGTTTTTCATTTATACCGCTCCAAGTGTCACATCAAACCCAGCAATCTTTTTAAGAATCTTAACAGCATCTCTTGTGTCAACTTTGCCGTCGGCGTTGACATCCGACGCTTCAAGGTCGATTGTAAATCCTGTGAATCCCGCAACGTATTTTTTGATTAATACAGCATCGCGGCTGTCGATTTTTCCGTCACCGTTGGCATCACCGTAGGTAACAGGAACAGCAGGTGTATACGCAATCTCAGGAAGTTCAAAAATCTTTGTATTACTTGGGCTGTCAATTTTTATTTTTCCCTGTTTTAATACAAATTCATCAATATAATCAAATCCTTCATTTTCATCGCATTTGAATATAACTTCCGATTCGGATTGATTTTTCATATTGATTTTATATACATCTTTACGCGTTGCAATATACATATAATCATCATAAATATACATACCGATGATTTCCTTAAATGTTTTAAAATCCGTGGCTTCGCTTCCATCTATTTTTGATTTTACAATCGTCTTTGTATTGCATATATAATACCAATAACCATTGTAATAATTAAATTGCTTAGCGTTTTTATTTCTGAAAATATAGCCCTCATATGAATCGCTTTTATCACACTTTACTGTCTCTGACCAACCGTAATGGTTCAATTCTGTAATTTCATCATCACTTTTCAAAAAGTAATCTGTATTATATACACCTTCCCAAAACGAATCTTTCCCCACATCATCCCATGTAGCATCAAGATGATAGTTGATACCATCCAAATTAACTATATTCCATGCGTGATCCAAATCCGATGAAGATGCAATATAATTGGTTATTTTATATTTTCTAAGCATATATTCCATAAAGTCTGCATATCCGCTACACACAGCCAGTCCGTTATAAACCACACCTTCTTTTTGATAACTTTCTGTAGGAATCGTGTCTAAAACAAAATTTTTATAATCATATTCACATTCCCTCATTGCCCATTCATATATCGCCAGCGTTTTTTCCAAATCCGACATACTGTCATCTATCTGTTCCGTAAAGTCTGCTATTCTTTTGTTGAATTTATTATATTTATAGTAAGATAATTTCTCATCAAATTTATTTTCTTCGTTAAAAAATTCAGCAGGAACCGTTAATGATAATGCCGCCAGATAATCTTCGTCATATTCCCGTAAAATATAATTTATGTAAAAATATTGGGGTTTCGTGCTCAAATATCTGACATAATTGTATATATCACCTGCTCTGTCCTTATTTATTTTTAGGTCTCTTAACTGAACAGTATAAACATTATATGGCAAAGCCACCGAATACTTACCTTCAGTTATTCTTTCCTCAATAATTTTAATTTCTTCTCCGTTTTTTAACCGTTTCTGTAATACATCAAAATCATTTCCTGCCTGTTCTTTATTAATCGTCTGATTATTTTCATTTGTGTATTTATCTTTAGCAGAGACAAGCACACTTTTAATATATGTACCATCATCACTGATTTTAACAGAATCAATCCAATAATACTGTCTGTCGGAAACTCTTAAATCATTCAAATATCTATACATTTCCGCAATTTTTTCTGTGGTGAATCTCCAATCCGAAATATCTATTCTTCCGCTTGCTTTATCTATTTCTTCCGCAAGCAATTCTTTCCATTCACCGTTATCAAGTCTTGTATGTAATTTAATATAATCATTTTTTGCTGTTATTTTATCTATTGTATTATCTTTATTTACATATTTATCTTTTACAGAGTACCAAAGAACACTGTTTCCGATAAAATCGCTTATAAAACACAAATTCAGCCAATAATAATCACTCTGCCGCATTAATTCTTCAACATATTTATTTGCCGCATCAATTTCATCACTTTCCAATCCGTTAATTATCTCTGTTAAATATGTATTTTCATCATCTGCATCAAATGTATTAATATTGTCTATACATGATTTAACCAGGCTTTCATACCCCTGTGCCGCATGCACTTTTAATATAGATTGGCTCAAAAAGACCTTCGGACATCCCGTAAATACCAATCCCGCCGCCAGCATTGCACATGCCGCACGTTTAATTGTCTTTTTATATGTGTATGCTTTTCCCATAACATTCCCCATTTCAAAAATATTCCTATAAAAAAAGCGGACGAAAGTTTCCCTCCGTCCACCTTGTCTTTATAATTATTAAAATTTTACATCTGATGTTTCTTACACTTTATATTAATAATTACTTAGCAGCTTTTCTTGACTTTTCAACTATTACTGCTGCAGAAGCCATCATCATTATTACTGCCATAATCATTACATAAATTGATGTATCACCTGTGCTTACTGATGCATTATTATCTATTGAGGCATCTCCTGATGGTGTTGTGCTGTCATTATTTGTGTTTCCGTTATTTCCATTATCAGGTGTTTCTGCCTTTTCTGCTATAGTTATTGCTGTCTTTGATGTGATTGTCACTCCGTCTGCTACCCATTTTCCATCCTTGTAAACTTCACGGTTGTATACAACTTTAAGTTCATAATCACCTGCATTAGCTACTGCAAATGTTGCCGTATACGGTGCAGATGTCCACTCACCGCTCGGATTAATGCTCCATTTTGCAGGTACATATCTCATATCGCCTGCCTGAGGATTTACATTATCCATTCCGATGCCTATAGCAGTAAATGTAATATCTTCGCCCTTTGTATACTGTGATGCCAAAGGATTTTCTGCCTTTTCATCTTTAACTTCCGTTTTTAATGATTCCAGTTTTGGAATTGTTACTTTTTCTGTCTCGCCGCATACAGTACATGTTCTTTCAAGAATACCATCTTCTGTTTCCGTTGCGTCTTTTTTTATAACATAATCGCTATATTTGTGGCCTGTTGCAGGGATTTCTTCTGTTGAAAGCACCTTATCGCACACGCTGCACTTTGTTACTTTTTCGCCTGCTGTTGTACATGTTGCTTTCTTTGTTATCTCTGTTACTGCTGTATGTTTTCCTGTTGCCGGTATCTTTACCTCTTCTACCTCGTTACATACACTGCATGTTCTTCTCTTTAATCCGTCTTTTGAACATGTTGCCTCTGTAACTACTTCGTATTCGCCGAACTTGTGGCCTGTTGACTTAACTGTCTTTGTATCAATTAATTCGCCACATTTTTTACATCTTACTTCTGTTACGCCGTCCTTTGTACATGTTACAGCTTCTTTTACAACTTCTTCTGTATCTGCATGCTTGCATAATACTTTTACATAAGAGTTTTTTGAATTTACCGTTATCAAATCACCATTAAAATTAGAAGGTACTAAATCTGTTATTTTTAACTCTGTATTTCCTATTGCGGCACCATCTTTAATTTTAAATTCTACTGTATACAATTCTCCGCTCTTTTTGTTATCTTTTGCCATTGCAACTGCATAAGATACAAAATTTGTCATTTTTTCATTAGCATTTTTATCTCCCAATATAACTACATCTTCGATAAATACCTCTTCCGATAATGTTGTCTTTACTAATTCCAACACATCCGGATCATAATACATTCTGAATTCAAATCCCGCTGTTCCCTGATTATTGTTATATGATACAGTTACTTTTACTGTATCCCCTTCATAGCCCTGTGCTGAAGTTACAGCAAGCTCTCCTACGTTTGCATCGCCTGCAAATGCATTGCCTGTTGACACTATAACAGTTGTTGCAATAAGGCATAAGCTTAAAAATGCAGCTATAATTGCTTTGCTTTTTCTCTTCATTTTTTAACTCCTCCTGTTTTCCCCTGATTTTTTCTTTATTAAAAGCAACAATGCCGCAATTGCAATTACTACTACAGCTATAACAATTACAATTATTACATTCGTTGATTTAACCGTATCTGATGAATTTACCTCTATTAAAGAAACACTATTTTCTTCTGTACCGTTTATATCTTTACTGATACTCTCATGTTTGCCGCTGTTGGAATTCATATCTTTTAAAGTTTCATTGTTTTTACTGTCCGATTTATCCATGCTATCCGATTTATTTATACTGTCTGATTGACCTTTAACTCCAGCCTGTTCTTCCGGCGTATTCTGTAAATTCTGTTTGTTTTGTATATTCTGTGCGTTCTTATCTGAAAACTGTACTTTTATGTCTGTATTGACGTCTTCAAGATTGGAATCGCAAGCGTCAAACTCATCAATATAAACCGATTCATAAGTTAATTCTTTCTCATTCTCACGATTTATTTTAAAGGTTATAGAAAACACAGTTCCCGTGTCTTTACAATCCTTTGCCTGTGCATATGCGTATCCTACAAATCCGTCCCCGTCGGGATTTATAATTGATGATTTAAAACTATCCAAAGTTTCATCAACCGAAACAATACTTAATAAACTGCTGTCATAGCACAGCTTAAACGACATTCCCGCAATTCCGGGATTTGATACCATCTCAAACTTTACATTAACAGTATCCCCTTCATGTAAAATCTCCAAAACCACCGATGCCGAACCTGCTGCTGTCACCGATTTTACAGGTATTGCCATCACTGCCGTGATTACACATAAAACTATCACGCAGATTCGTTCTAACAATCTTTCTAATTTATTTTTAAAAAACATTTTTTCTCCAAAAATAATATTTTATACCAAATTTATTTTACCTCCACCCCGGTATTTTTCTGTCAATACACTTTTTAATAAATTCAGAATAATTTCTTCCTCAATTTTTGCTGGATTCATAATTTTTTTGCTGTTTTTATTATATATTAAGCAAAAACTAAAATGGTGTAATTCAACGTAGAACGCTGTTTTCACGACGCAGAATGTTTGTTTTTGCAAAAAAAAAAAGACAATTATCCTTTTTTTATTGATAATTGTCTTTTTTTATATTTTTTATTTATTTTTATAACTCATACCATCATTCTTCTTAAGCTGCTATATCCGTAACATCTCATACTCATGAATTTCTCACTATATTTTTCAAAATTAGTATATGAATGTTCAAATTGTCTTGAATAAAGATGTGCGATATCAACCTGCTCGGTCTTTGAAAGTTTTTTGCCATTAGCCGCCCACGCTGCAACATCAAGATGTCGTAATGCTGCATATCCGATTATCGCATTTTTTACTTTGAGCACAATATTAATATCATAAACTGCATCCAGAAAATACCGGTAAATATAGTACATAAGAAGCTGCCTGTACTCAAACTGTCTGTCATTATAATATTCCTCAAACTCAATTACACATTTTTCATATGATGAACCATCATGACAAGATTTCATAAACTTTTCCTGAATATCACAATACTTCAGCCAGTCCGGGTTAATCACTTCCATTCCGTCAAACTTTTCAAAAAATCTGCCTATATCTTTAAAGCCTCTGAATGAATCATCTGTTTTCTTTTTCTTTGCATCAGCTATAATCTTATCAAGTATTTTTTCATCTTTAAAAGATTTTACAACATTGGCAATCAAATCGTCCCTTTCATCATCCATATGCTTCTGTATGTGTATAGCATATTCAATAAGTATAAGACAGACTTCATCAGGTGTATATTTTTTATTCTGAATAATATCATATGCACATTTCCTTGCATTACGAAGCTGCATATACAAAAAACCATCTATATCATTATAGCCTGTTAGCGGCTTACCGTCCTCTTCCTCGTCAAATGTCAGAACTTTATCATAATTAAATATTATCTCGCCAGCCGTCTTGCATGATGGTGCAATTCCTATCTCTTTCACACTTCCGTATTCATTAATAAATCGCGGAAATTCCGCACACGTATCACACAGCTTGTCTTCTCCCAATGCAATATACAAATCACACAGATTATTATCGTTAAGAAACGGACATCTTCCGTTTTGAAGTGTAAATGTGCATCCTCCTTCTTTTTCGGGAACCATGACACTCTTTAACCTTTTGCCAAAATTTCCATCCACAGTCTTATAATATCTGTAGGATTTATCATCTACATCTACGTCCCATCCCGCACAACATGTATCGGTACACGCACCTGCAATGCACTTAAAATCTTTATAATAATGTGGTGTAACTATTTTCATACTTCTGCCTTTCATACATACCATTTATTTCATAAGATTACGATGCCTGACATCCAAATCTTAACTTGATTTACACTATGCAATAATGTTAATATGTTTAGAAGAATATCGCAATACAAAAGGAGGAGAAAATGCGAAAATATATGCTCGCAGCACTATGCTGCATAATGTCGCTTTTCATTCTTACCGGATGTAAATCATCTGTTCCGGAAAATACTGTTTTTTCCGTTGATGACTTATCCGGCAAGAAAATCGGTGTACAGCTTGGAACTACAGGCGACACATTAGTTTCTGACTATGAAGAAGATGGTTCCGGCACAGTAGTTGAACGTTATAATAAAGGTAACGATGCAATCCTTGCATTAAAACAGGGCAAAATCGATGCCGTTGTTATTGATGTCCAGCCTGCACAATCATTTATCAAGACAAATTCTGAACTTATGATACTTGATGAAGAATTTGTTACAGAAGATTACGCCATGTGTATCTCAAAAAACAAGCCTGAGCTTAAAGCTTCCATTAACGAGGCATTAAATGTAATTAAAGCAAACGGCACTCTTGATAAAATCATTGACAATTATATCGGTGAAAATGCCGGAAAAACACCTTATATTTCACCTGACGGTGTAAAGCGTAACGGCACTCTCGTAATGGCTACAAACGCTTACTTTAAGCCATACGAATATTATGATAACGGTAAGATAGTCGGTATTGATGCCGATATGGCTCAGGCTGTCGCTGATTATCTTGGAATGAACTTAAAGATTGAAGATATGGAATTTGATTCAATCATTACCGCTGTCCAGTCAGGAAAAGCCGACTTCGGTGCTGCCGGAATGACCGTAACAGCAGAAAGACTTAAAAATATTGATTTCTCTGATACATATACAACTTCAAAACAGGTTGTAATCGTAAGAGATAATGATGCCATTAAGAATTCCGGCAATGTAGTTGAAAAATTCAAAAATGATTTCCTTACAGATAACAGATATCAGTTTGTGCTTACAGGTTTGAAAAATACTGTTTTAATTGCATTCTGTGCTGCTCTTATGGGTATCGTGATAGGTTTTGTAGTTGCTGTTATACGTTCAACACATGATAAGACAGGAACTCTTAAAATAGGTAATTTTATATGTAACCTCTACCTTACAATAATCCGTGGTACACCAACTATGGTTCAGCTCCTGATTATTTATTATGTAATATTTGGTTCAGTAAGTATTAACAAAATACTTGTAGCAATTCTTGCATTCGGTATTAACTCAGGTGCTTACGTTGCCGAAATTTTCCGTTCAGGAATTATGTCAATCGACAACGGACAGTTTGAGGCTGCAAGCAGCCTTGGTCTTTCATACAAAAAGACTTTTATATATGTAATACTTCCTCAGGCATTTAAAAATGTACTTCCTGCACTTGCCAATGAATTTATTGTTCTCTTAAAAGAGACTTCAATCAGTGGTTATATCGGTCTTACAGACCTTACGCGAGGCGGAGATATTATAAGAAGCATCACTTATGATGCAATGCTCCCACTTCTTGTTGTAGCATTAGTTTATCTTGTAATGGTTGTAATTCTTTCGGCACTGGTTAAAAAACTTGAAAGGAGATTAAGAAGCAATGAGCGATAATAACTCAAACGATAATATTATCTTAAAAGTTGAAGGCTTGAAAAAAGTTTTCGGCGACCATGTTGTACTTGAAAATATCAATACAACAGTAAAAAAGGGTGAAGTAATTGCAATTATCGGACCATCAGGCTGCGGTAAATCAACATTTTTACGTTCACTCAATCTCCTTGAAAAACCTACTGAAGGTCATATTTATTTTCACGGAACAGATATTACCGATAAAAATGTTAATATTAACAAACTTAGGGAAAAAATTGGAATGGTATTCCAGCATTTTAACCTTTTCCCTAATATGACAGTAAAGAAAAATATCATGCTTGCTCCTGTCCAGTTAAAGCTTATGAGCGAAGAAGAAGCTAATAAGAAAGCATTGGAACTTCTTGAACGTGTAGGGCTTTCCGACAAGGCTGACACTTATCCTAACATGCTCTCAGGCGGTCAGAAACAGCGTGTTGCCATTGCCCGTGCCATGGCTATGAATCCTGACGTTATGCTCTTTGACGAACCAACATCGGCACTTGATCCTGAGATGGTCGGCGAAGTTCTCGGAATTATCAAAGAGCTTGCAGAATCAGGCATGACAATGCTTATAGTTACACATGAGATGGGATTTGCAAAAGAAGTAGCTAACCGCTGTATGTTCTTTGCTGACACCAAAATCATGGAAGAAAATACTCCAAAAGAGCTTTTTGAAAATCCTCAGACACCAAGATTACAGGATTTCCTCTCAAAGGTACTTTAATTTTAACTGTCAGTACTAAACTTCAGGCATAAAAAAACTGCTGACCCGGATAAATAACGGTCAGCAGTTTTTTATGTTCAATTATTTACATTCAATTATTTAATATTCTTCTTCATGGCATCTAGTTCATCATCAATGCTCTTTGCATCATTCTTAAATTCATTGACGGACTTGTTGTTTTTCTTTGAATCGCCGTTGTTTTTATTTGATGCAAACAACACTTTGGCAACAAATCCTGCCCCACCGAATATAAGAACAAGAATTAAAACCCACTCATATAAAGACATTGTTACAAGACGGATATCTGTATTAAGTATTACTGCTGCAAGTATAAGAATCACAGAAATAGCAGTAAATACTTTCGATGCAAACGAACTTGTCGCAAACATCCATATAATTCCGATAATAAGAGGAACTATCACAAGACCTGAACTAATACGGATTCCTGCTACTGAAAATCCGCCATAACCAAACCAGCTTGAATGTACAATCACTTTCTGTGAAAAAATAAATAATCCCACAGCAAGCATTACAATCCCTCCAACAAATTGTAACAATTCATTCTTTGTTTCCTTCAATTTTTCTACCCCTTTCAATTTTATTTAATCTATTGTATTATTTATACTAAGATTCTTAATAAATACCCTTCTGCGGCATCTACAACAAAACTTTTGACGGAGGATACCGACATTGAAAAATATACTTAAAAATATCTACAACGATATAATGCACCTCAAAACATTCATCATTATATTTATCATTGCATTTATCTCGTTAAATCTATTATTTCATAAAATATGCCTGATTTCAATAATAACCGGATTTCCATGCCCCGGATGTGGTATGACAAGAGCGTTTGTAAACCTTTTGACATTTCATTTCAAAGACGCATTTTACTGGAGTCCATCCATATTTTTATGGGTACCGCTGTTAATTTATGGTATTTTAAACAGATATATTTTCAAGTGCTCAAATAATATTTTTACAATTCTTTTATGTATAACAGGAATTATTACTATTATTATTTATATTGTAAGAATGATTACACTTTATCCTGACAACGCACCAATGGTTTATTACGAAAATAATATTATGCACTTGCTTTCTTATGGTTTATCACATATAAAATAATACTTCCTGCTACTATAAACAAAGAAATAAACTGTGATGTTGAAAGATTACCAACTGTCCCCCTCACGTCATTTCGTAGAAATTCAACAAGAAATCTTCCTATTCCGTACAAAAACATATAAATGCATCCTATATCTCCTGAAACCATGCCAAATCCCGTTTTTGCCTTCAAACTGCTCTCTTTTGCTTTCTTGAATACAACATCTGCGAGTATAATGAGGATTATCGCTATCGCAAAGTCTCCTGCTGCAGATATAAGCTGTGTCGGAATCAGTTTTATTCCTGCCGGTGCAAGACTGTCTTCAGGAAATACCACACCAAACACTGAATCTGTAGGTCTTCCGTAACAGCATCCTGCAAGAAAACATCCGATTCTTCCAAAAGCCTGTGCAAGTGCCACTTCCGGCATAACAATATCAAAATAATCCAGGAATTTTAACTTCTTCACTTTGCAATAAAGCATGCAGCAAAGAACACCCGAAATAATTCCTCCATATACTACAAATCCTTCTGAACCGATTACTGCTAGCGGATTTTGCAAAAACTCTTTAAAACTTACAATTATATATAAAATCTTAGCTCCAAGGAATCCTCCGACAGCCGCTATAATTGCAAGATCTATTATCGCTTCTTCTTTCATTCCTTTCTTTTTTGCTCTATATTCTCCTAAAAATAAAGCAAGTATAAATCCAATCCCTATCATAAGTCCATAGCCGTGGACGCCAAATCTGCCTATGTAAAATAAATCTTTTTTCATAAATCCTCCATGTGTTACTATATCTTTATTTTTATATAACCCAGATATTTTATTACTTAAAAATTTTACCGCATTCCCAAATCAGTATATGCTTTCTGGATTCTTTCTCTTACTTCTCTAAAAAATCCATCTGCATCTGATGACATATACGGTGTGATAAAAAATGTTTTTAATGTATACATGCACAAAATTCTTAATTGCTGCTCGTCTAAATTCAATGCAGCACTCTTAATCTGCTTGAGATAAACATGCCATAAAATTATAAATTCCCTATATGGCTCACCCTCATGCATATCAATCCATTTTTTTACTTTTATCTTAAACAGATTGTCCTTGTTGCACTGTCCTTTTTGAAGAATATATTTAAAATGCGTATCATCTTCCCAATATCTTCCAAGCGGAAACATCCTGCAGACCCCGGGTCTTGCATCATGTATTGCACATCTGTTGTCACTAAGCAGAAATCCACACGCATTAGTATCCGGGTTCATTCTCATATTCGGAAGCATAATCCCGTCAACAATATTTATCTCTATCTTATCATTAATAAGCTCGTTAAATGACTTTCCCGTCTTTTGTGTCAATCTGTATACATCATATGGATCAAGCACTATTGAAGCTTCCATTCCCTTACAACATACCTGCCTGCAGCCGGCACAATTGCCTGTATCTGCCTTTACACAGTCATTTTCCGAATAAAGTTTTCCGTCAGATATTTCTTCAAGACTTTCCTGTCTAATCATATTCTTTTACTCCGTTTCTTTTGCAAATATCGAAAAGACAGCATTTTGTGCAATGCGGCTTTGTTCTTGCCGTACAGACATCACGCCCGTGACAGACCAGCCTGTGGCACAAATCGCTTCCCTCTTCCGGCGGAACTATCTTCCATAATGCCATCTCAACTTTTTTTGGCTCTTTTTCGTCTTTTACAAGACCAATTCTGTTTGACAGCCTTATGCAATGTGTATCCGTTACTATAGCAGGCTTCCCAAACACATCTCCCATTATAAGATTGGCACTCTTTCTTCCTACCCCCGGCAGCTTTAAAAGTAAATCAAAATCATCCGGTACTCTGTCATTAAACTGTTCATGCAACATTTTCATACATGCACTTATGTCTTTTGCTTTACTTTTGCCGAGTCCGCATGGATGAACTATTTTTTCAATATCATCAACATCTGCCCCGGCAAGTGCTGCCACTGACGGATATTTTTCAAATAATCCGGCAACAACCACGTTGACTCTCGCATCAGTACACTGTGCCGCAAGCCTTACACTTACAAGCAGCTTCCATGCTTCATCATAATCGAGTGTACAGCCTGCATCCGGATATTCTTTTTTTAGTCTATCTATAACTTCAAGTGCTAACTGTTTTTTAGTCATAACAAGTAATACTACTCCTTTATGCGATTACCGCTTTTCTGTCTTTTTAAGTTTATCACGCATATAGATAAAACTCAATAACAAAAGCTGGCAGGTTTTTGATACCTGTACACCGATATCAGAAACCTGCCAGACAATTAAAATAAATAAATTATTTATTCCATTCTGTAACTTTTTCTTTAAGCCAGTTACACCATTCGTCTACTCCCTCACCTGTTTTTGCGGAAATAGGGAATATTTTAAGATTCGGATTGCGTTTGTACGCATACTCACGCACTTTTTCCATATCAAAATCAAAATAATCGCAGACATCAATTTTGTTGATTATCATTGCATCGCAAATTGTAAACATAAGCGGATATTTAAGCGGCTTATCATCACCCTCAGGCACTGACAATATACATACATTCATTGATGCACCTGTGTCAAATTCAGCCGGACAGACAAGATTTCCTACATTTTCAAGGATTGCAAGGTCAAGGTCTTTTGTATCAAGTTCCTTAACGCCCTGTCTTGTCATATCGGCATCAAGATGACACATTCCGCCTGTATGAAGCTGTATTGACTTTGCATTGGTCTTTTCGGCTATTGTATATGCATCTACATCTGAATCTATATCAGCTTCCATAACTCCGATTTTTAAATCTTTTTCAAGACGGTTTATCGTCTGTACAAGCGTTGTTGTTTTTCCGCTTCCCGGTGCCGACATAAGATTTAAAAGAAATGTCTTTTCACTTTTTAACTCTTTTCTCAGCTTTTCAGCATCCGCATCATTATCTGCAAATACACTCTGCTTAACTTCAATAATCTTCATTTTGTCTGTCATTACATATTGCTCCTGTCTGCTGCTGCTTTATAATATCTGAAATCCGTAAAAATTTCACCCTTATACGGATTTGTCTTAGTCTTTACTGACTTATAAATGATGTATGCAAGTGCAATTACATTAACAATGAGTGCTGTAGCAGATACTATTGTCATTGCTGTAGGGTCAGCATTTACTGATGTTCCCGCTGCAATTCCGTTTAATGTTCCGTCAGCATACTGCTTTGTAAGTGTTGCCCATGGATAAATCTGTGTTCCGTCTGACATTGTTTCCTGGAAAAGAGGGAACACCTGTGCAAACATACACCATACACACAATGTATTTGCCCTGTTCATAATCCAGCCACCCTTATTCCAGCAAAGTGCTGCAATTGTAGGTGCAAGTAAAAGTGCTACACCACAGAACCATGAATGTGTTGGGAGACAGTTGTATGTATAAGCAAAATTCCATACATCGTAAACAAGGATATATACCCATATCATATCAGGCCATATCATATCTTTTTTATCTTTTGATGAATATACTGCCCACCAGCCAGTCATACAGAATATGTTAATCAGACCTGCAATACCATTCATTACATTGTGCCATCCACCATAAAGCCATACATCTTCTGATGAAAGCCACCATTTATACCATCCGTTGATTGCTGATTCAAAATCACTTGCAACAGCAATAAGAATATTAATTGCAACTATTACAAACGGATATGCCTTAAACCAATGTGTCTTACCGATTCCCCAGCCATACTTTATCATCATAAAACCAATACAACCTGCAAGTGATGCATAAAGCTTCATATAGTGGAACCAGCCGTTCATATAAACATGTGTCTGGTTTTCAACAGCCCATGTCTGTCCTGCTGCCGCACATGCTGCAACGACAATAAAATATATTGTAAGCACAACCGGTACAGCACCAAATATTATAAGGCCACCAAGCTTTGTACGTCTTGCAACCTCATTTAAAAGTATAAGTCCTACAAGGACTAAAATCATTGCTCCCCATTGATAGAGAGCATTTCCTCCGTAAACATGAAATAACATAGATTTCTCCTCCTTTGTTTATCAGCACGCTTCGATTTCTTTTATATTGCACTCATTTCCTACCGCAAGCCACGTATTATAACCTTTACAGTATGGACATTGTCTTCCATATTGCACTGTAGGATAAGTCTTTTCACAGTCATCACAATACGTAACCGCCTCTATTTTTTCAATTATCAACTTTGAATCTTCAATAAGTTCATCTTTTTTACGGTAGTATTCCCAACAATCTGTGAGATAACTTTCCACTATGCCTGACACTTCTCCGATTTCAAGTGTGACACTGCCGATTTTACTTACATTTTCCTGCAATGCTACATGTTTTAATGTCTTGGCAACATGGACTATAATTCCCAATTCATGCATAAATTTCTCCAATCCAGCACGCTTATGCGTGGCATGCTATACTTGTGTGCACACAAATCCTGCTTGCTTATTTTTTATCTTTGTTAAACTTAATCTTGATTTCTCTCTTAATCATATAAGGAAGAATCTTTTTAAGTTTATCTTCTGATTTTGTCATTCGGCTTGCATCAGGCAGGTCTCTTGAAAGATGTATAGCATCAAATTCGCACTTTGTTGTACAAAGTCCGCATCCGATACATTTGTTAGGGTCTACAACTGTAGCACCACATCCAAGACATCTTGAAGCCTCTGTTTTAAGCTGTTCTTCTGTGAATATCTCACGTAAATCCCTGTATGTTGATGCTGCATCGCCTGATTTTCTGCCCGGTCTTTGTCTCTTTGCATTATCATACTCTTCAATGTCAAGATTATTCTTATCAAGCTCAATGAAATGTCTTAAATCTCTTGCAAGTGTGAGACTATGACCCTTATGTACAAATCTGTGAATTGATACACAACCTTCTTTTCCGGCTGCAATTGCATCTATTGCAAATCTAGGTCCTGTATATACATCACCGCCGACAAAAATATCCGGTTCTGCCGTCTGATATGTAACAGGATCCGCTTTTGCAGTACCATTTTTATTAAGTTCAACTTTTGTTCCTGCTAAAAGATTTCCCCAGATAATCTGCTGTCCAATTGAAAGAAGAACATTATCGCACTCTATTGTAATAGTATCATTCTCGTCATATACAGGAGCAAATCTCTTTTCTGCATTAAATACTGAAGTACACTTTTTAAGAACAACTGCTTTGACTCTGCCATTTTCAGTGATAATCTCTTTTGGTCCCCAGCCGTTGTTAATGCTGATATTTTCTTCTAATGCCTCTTCAATCTCATCTTTTGCTGCCGGCATCTCATCACGGCTTTCAAGACAATACATAGAAACATCATCTGAACCTGCACGAAGTGCTGTTCTTGCAACATCCATCGCAACATTGCCGCCGCCGATAACAACTGTTTTGCCACTAAGCTTCATATGTTCCTCATCTTTATTTACTTTGTTAAGGAACTCTATTCCGCTCATGACGCCCTTTGCATCTTCTCCCGGAACTCCTGCCATTCTTCCGCCTCTCGCACCGATAGCTATATAGAATGCTTTGTATCCTTCATCACGAAGCTGCTGTATCGTCACATCACTTCCGACATCAATGCCAAATCTGAATTCAACACCCATAGTCTTAAGCACTTCTATCTCTGCCGCAATAACATCTTTTTCAAGCCTGAATGACGGAATACCATTAAGAAGCATTCCTCCGGCTTTGTCTTCACGCTCGAAAACTGTTACAGGATAGCCTTTACATCTTAAATAATATGCTGCTGACATACCGGCCGGTCCTGCACCAACTATGGCAATCTTTTCTTCAAACTGTTTACCTTCATGATTTACAGTCTTAGGAATATATCTGTCTTTTTCATTAATCTCTTTTGCTGCGATGAACTTTTTAATCTCATCAATTGCGATAGGCTCATCAATCGTGCCTCTTGTACAGGCATCCTCACATCTTCTGTTACATATTGCACCACATACTGCTGGAAATGGATTTTCATTTTTGATAAGCTTCAATGCATCCATATATCTACCCTGCGATGCCATCTTTATGTAACCCTGTACAGGAAGATGTGCCGGACAGGCGGTCTTACAAGGTGCTGTACCTGTATCATAACAGTTAATCTTTGCATTATCCCTATAATCAGGATCCCATTTTTCTTTGCTCCACTTAACTGCATCAGGAAGCTCCGCCTGCGGATATTTAACCGGACCATCCTTTGTACAAAGTTTCTGTCCGAGCTTTGCTGCTCCTGTAGGACAAAATTCAACACATCGTCCGCATGCGACACACTTATCTGATTCTACACTCGCACGATATGCTGAACGCGAAAGGTTCGGTGTGTTAAACAATTGTGAAGTTCTAAGTGCGTTACAGACACCCGGTGCACAGTTACATATTGCAAATATCTTATCTTCACCATCAATGTTAGTAATCTGGTGTACAAAACCATTATCTTCGGCTCTTTGCAATATCTCAAGCACTTCATTGAGGTCTATATAACGTCCCTTTCCGGTCTCAACAAGATAATCAGCCATATCGCCTACACCGATACAAAGCTCACCCTCAATCTCACCGGTACCCTCACCGCGGACTCTCTGCTGTCTTCTGCACGAACATGCTCCGACTGCATATTTATTTTCATATTTCTTTAACCAGTATGAAATATGCTCAACACTTACTGACTGCTGTGTTGCCGGAATAGCCTGTTCAACAGGTATAACGTGCATACCGATTCCTGCACCGCCAAGCGGTACCATCGGTGTGATTTTTTCAAGCGGAAGTCTTGACATATTCTCAAAGAAATCTGCAAGTTCAGGATGTTCTTCAACCTGTTTTTCATTCATCATCATAAACTCAGCACAGCCCGGAACAAACATAGGAAGTATGTACTGCTTTACATGATCTTTATTTTCCCAATTATATTCTATAAGACCTATAACGCTCATTTCCTGTAAAAGTTCTTCTGTGCGTTCCAGACTTTTTCCGCACTTTTTGGCAATCTGTGGTGCCGTTGCAGGTACTCTTACTTTCATAGAAAGTGCAACTTCTGCCATCTCATCGGTTATAACACCGGCAAGGCCCCAGTATTCAGGGTCTTTTGTCGTAACCTTGACACCGATTCTGTCTGTAATCTTCTGACCCAGCTTCAGAATCAGTTCTCTTTCTTCTGCCATATTTATCCTCCGTTCAGATTGTTTTAATTATAGTACAATTATACTACCCGTTTGTTAAAAAAACAACAATTTAGAAACAATTTGATTTACAAATTTAGTCTATTTGATTAACTTTTGTGCATATGCTATTATGATTAAATAAAATAAAGAAAGGACAGGATTAATCACCGTGACAATTGCAGACTACACTCTTGAATATATAAATGGCATTCCTTATCTTATACCTTATGGACAATCTGTTGCAGATTTAAAAAAATGTGTGAAACTCAATGACACTGGCATTTTTATATGGAACAGCCTTTCCGATGGCTTTGGAAGAGATAAAATTTTATCTGAAATGTGTAAAAAATACAATGCCGTTACTCCCGATGATAAAACTATTCTTTCTGACGATCTTGATTCATTTTTAGACATACTTACAGCCTACAGGGTTTTTGAACGTGAAAATGATATTATAACCCTGCCGGATAATTCTAAACCGCATCATTTAAGAATTAATACAATTTCTATATGCATCAATGCACCGGATGAATATGTTTCAGACAATTTTTCCATTTTCCGCTATGATGACAATGAAGATTTGTCATTTGATGCATTTAATGATACAGTGCATGACGATATTACAATTAATATAACGCATTTTATTCCGTTTTTTCATCGTGGAAAAAAACAGGTTTTAAGAACTGATGAACTCACTCTTCTTGAAGATGATTCATTTTATATATGCAGATATAACAAACCATACGGACTGATTGAATGGCATCTTTCAAAGGACGGACGTACATGTAATATGTACTGTAAACGCACATCTGATACAGATTCAGACAAACCGGACATAAGTGAAGAAATATTTTTTGCCATAAGAACAATCTTTCTTTATAATGCTTCTTTTAAGGGAATGTATGCCATACACTCGGCATCAGTCCTTTATAAAGATAAAGCATGGCTGTTTTCAGGTCATTCAGGTGCCGGGAAATCAACGCATACAAATATGTGGAAAGAACTTTTTAACACGCCTGTCATTAACGGTGACTTAAATCTTATAGATATAAATACCACAGATGGAATTCCTGTAGTTATAGGAATTCCGTGGTGTGGCACTTCCGGCATTTATACCAGCCGCAGTTACCCGCTTGGCGGAATAACTTTTATAAAAAAAGACATTACTGACCAAGTTAGGCGAATTGACGGTGACGACGCTGTTTTAAGTATTGCACAACGCATGATATCACCGTGCTGGAATACCGGACTGCTTGAAAATAATCTTGCAGCATCAGAAAAAATAGCTGCCGGAATTACAGTTTTCAGACTCTGCTGCACCAAAAATCCTTCATCCGCATTTTTAATGAAAGAAGAAATCGACAATGAATATCATTAAACATATTATAAGGCGAATTAAAGAAGGCATGTTAAAAGACATGCTCCGACAGACTGTATGGATTTACGGATATGCACGACATTACTGGAAATCTATGATTTTTTATACACTTTCGGGGCTTATCGGAACTGCTATCGGACTGTTATCAAGTATTATTTCCAAAGATTTAGTAGATATTATAACCGGCCACCAGACAGGTGAACTCTTAAAAACCTTCTGCATGATGATTGGTTTTACAATCGGAAGTCAGGCAATATCACAGTTTACTTCATACCTTTCATCAAAGATAAGCATACGTGTTGACAATGAAATAAAAGCCGATATCTACGAGAAAATGCTATCTACTGACTGGGAGGCAATAACACATTATCACACAGGTGACCTGCTTGTCAGATGGAGTTCGGATGCATCCAATATTTCCAACGGAATATTGAGTTTTATCCCGAATCTTATAATTTATCTTTTCAAATTTATTATGGCTCTGGGCATTGTTATTTACCATGATGCAACATTTGCCATATTTGCATTAATCGGCATGCCTGTAAGTGTACTTATGTCAAGAAAACTCATGAACCGCATGGTCAATAATAATAAAAGAAGTGCCGCTCTGAATGCCGAAATGTCTGGCTTCAACCAGGAGTCACTCTCTAACATACAGACAATCAAAGCTTTTGACCTTATAAAATTGTATTGTGAAAGATTAAAAGATTTACAGACTAAATACCTGAAAATGAGACTTGAATTCAACCGCATGTCAGCTGTGACATCATTTATTATGGCTATTGTGGGAATGGCAGTATCTTACAGCTGTTACGGCTGGGGAATTTACCGTGTATGGAGCGGTGCTATAAGTTATGGTACTATGACGCTTTTCCTCTCACTTTCAGGTCAGCTTACAGGAACTTTAAACTCACTTATCTCACTTGTTCCTACAGCAATCAACCTTACTACCTCTGCAGGCCGTCTCATGGACATTCTTAACATGCCACGCGACGATTACTCGCAGACCGAAGAAGTTACACAGCTTTCCGATATGGGAAAAAAATATGGCATACGCCTTGAAATCAGCAACATGTCCTATAAATACAACTCAGGTACAGAAGTTTTTAAAAATGTCTCTTTTGAGGCTGCTCCACATGAAATTGTGGCACTTGTCGGTCCTTCCGGTGAGGGAAAAACCACTATGCTCCGCATTCTTCTCTCTCTTCTTCATCCATACGAAGGAACGTGCCTGCTAAAAAGCGGGGAGAATTACAATAACAGTCTTACACTTTCGCCTGCCGCAAGAGCATTATTTTCATATGTTCCACAGGGAAATACTATGTTTTCCGGCACAATTGCTGACAATATGAGAAGTGTAAAGCCGGATGCAGCAGATGCTGAAATAATTGAAGCTTTAAAGCTTTCATGTGCATGGGAATTCGTTTCGGAACTTCCTGACACAATCAACAGTGAAATAAAAGAACGCGGCGGCGGATTTTCCGAAGGTCAGGCACAGCGTCTCTCAATTGCCCGTGCAATCCTTAGGAAATCGCCTATTCTCCTGCTTGATGAGGCCACTTCCGCACTCGATGTTACAACAGAAAGAAATGTTCTTAAAAATATTATGAAAGATGATTACCCTCGTACATGTATTGTAACAACTCATCGTCCTACTGTTCTTACCATGTGTGACCATGTATATTCAATCCATAACATGCAATGTACTCTTCTTAATGATGATGAGATTGAGGAAATCACAAGAAATTTTTAAATGTGTTATGAGAATCACAAAAAACCGCATCATCGGCAAAACCGGTGATGCGGTTCTATTATGTTATCTTAATTAATTATGCATTATCTGTCATATAAGCATATGTTACAGATAATCCTGCCTCTGATGTTACAATAACATCACCCATTCCGATGTTATCCTTTGGATTATTCCAATATGAAAATGCAATCTTAATCTCCGGACCCGATGTAAGTACAGGCGTACCATTAGAACTACTGTATTCTACAGACTGATTAAATCCAAGCGTTAAAAGCTGCTGGCTGCATGTATGACTTGTATCATGTCTTGCATTAACCTGAATTCTGTAATCGCCCCTGCCAAACTCCGGTCTCTGATGTATATTAGTTGTGACTGTATAACAACCACTCGCTGCATAAACCCCTTCAGCAACATCGTCACAACCTACAACTACAGGTTTCTTGTAATCGGTCATAAAAATCCACCTCCAAAAAAACTAATACCTTCAGTAACTATTATAGTATATCATATGTCAGGCATATGTCAATTTGCATATTTTTTTATTTTTTATTTAGTCATTCTTCTAAAATGTAATAATTTAACGCGTTACTCTTGCATGAAATCAAAAAAAAGGATATATTTTAAATATCAATTTTTAAAGGAGTTTTATAATGGAACAAAGAGAATCCCTTGGCTCCCGCCTCGGTTTTATTCTGTTATCTGCCGGTTGTGCAATCGGCATAGGTAATGTTTGGAAATTTCCATACATAACAGGACAATATGGTGGCGGAGCTTTTGTTGTTATCTATCTTATATTCCTTATTCTTATGGGTGCTCCCATTATGACTATGGAATTTGCTATCGGCCGTGCCAGCCGTAAAAGCCCATTTCTTGACTGTAAAGTGCTCGAAAAGCCGGGTACAAAATGGCACTATCATGGTTATCTTGCCATTGTCGGCAATTACCTTCTGATGATGTTTTATACGACCGTAACAGGCTGGATGCTTTACTATTTTTATAAAAGTCTCACAGGTCATTTTAATAATGCATCAGTTGAAACAGTAAGCACAACTTTTACAAATATGACAGCAAACCCATATATCCTTGTCGGATTTATGATAATTACAGTTGTTATTGGATTTCTTATATGCTCACTTGGTGTACAGAATGGTGTTGAAAAGATTACAAAGGTAATGATGCTTGCACTTCTTGCACTTATTATATTACTTGCAATTCACAGCATGCTTCTCAAAGGCGGTACTGAAGGACTTAAGTTTTATCTTGTTCCTGATTTTAACAAGGTTGCCGAAATCGGGCTGTTTAATGTTATTGTTGCTGCAATGAATCAGGCATTTTTTACATTAAGTCTCGGAATTGGTGCTATGTCAATCTTTGGAAGCTATATTGGAAAAGAACAGTCACTTTTTGGTGAATCAATAAGAGTTTGTATACTTGATACATTTGTTGCTATATTTGCCGGTCTCATAATTTTCCCAGCATGCTCTGCATTCGGTGTCAATGCTGACAGCGGTCCAAGTCTTATATTTGTGACACTGCCTAATATTTTCAGCAATATGACAGGCGGACAGATTTGGGGAAGCCTCTTCTTCCTCTTTATGTCATTTGCAGCATTTTCAACCGTAATTGCCGTATTTGAAGGTATTATTGCATGTTTCATGGATATGACAGGTGTTTCACGTAAAAAATCATGTTACATTAATATTATAATTATGATAATACTTTCACTTCCATGTGCGTTGGGCTTCAATATTTTATCAGGAGTTAATCCTCTCGGTGCCGGCTCAACAATCCTTGATTTTGAAGACTTCCTTGTAAGTGATTTAATACTCCCTATAGGGGCACTCATCTATCTTTTATTCTGTGTATGCAAAAATGGATGGGGCTGGGATAACTTCATCAAAGAAGCCAATACCGGAAAAGGCATTAAGTTAAGCAGCAAATTAAAAATATATCTTACATATGTACTTCCGCTTCTTATTATTTTCAAATTCATAATCGGATTAAAAGCTAGATTTTTTTAAATCTGTATTATTCTAAAAATAATACAAAGGCAGCGGAATCCTGACACATTTCCAAGTGTTAAGTTTCCGCTGCTTTTTTGTTTTTCTTATTTCCATGGTCTGTTTTGTGAATTCTGTGGCTGCCATGAATTTCCGGCCGCCGTAGTCATAAGATTTGCTGTATATGCATCTTCAAGTGCATATCTTAAAGGATAAACTTCTTCTCCTCCGTCAACATATTTTTTCATTCCAGCCAACACTCTCGCAGCCGCTGTTTCATCTTCACCAAGTCCGCATATACCAAAAGGCGGAATGTACAATTTTCTTCCCCGGAAACTTACTGCCAGTATTTCTCCTGTTTCCTCATCTTTATAAACATCCATTTTTTCTGATGCAGCAACATTATTATCTTTCAGGAAATATACCATATTATCTGTTATCTCGCCTCTTGTTCCACGAACATTTATAAATCTGTTTCTTATATCACTTCTGTACTGGTCTGACATAAAATCATAAAATGCTGTCTTTTCGTTGTCATATTCCATAATAAGGTGCTTTTCTTCTTTACTTACAACATCACCTTTTGTAAGAATTTCGTAACGTGTTTTTGTATCAGTGACTTTCATCTGATATGCTTTTCCTATAACATTTACATCATTTATTCCTGTATCAAGAAACTCACGTATTATGCTGACTGCATGATAATCATGCATACATGATATAGTCATTGAAACAGGTTCACCTATAAGCCCGGATTTTACTATCTGTATTCTTGCATCATATGTCGGATAAAATGCATACTGTTCAGCAACCTGCAGCTTATTACACGTATAATTGTTGTTTTTTATATTTTTCCATACCTGAAAAAGTCTGCCGTTATCGAGTGAAACCGGAGTCTCTGAAAGAACCGGAATTCCGATATTCAGCCATTTTTCAACCATATCACACATAAGTGTTTTTGTAACAGCTGATACAACAAAATCAGGTTTTGAATTTATCATATCTTCATCTTTACATGTCACAGGAAAATCGAATTTTTCTTTTACTCTGCATGCTGATTCCTCACTATGACAAAGAACCATACATATTTCAAACTGTTCAGGAAGTGCTTTTGCTATTCTGAAATACAAAGAAGCTCTGTAGCCTGAACCTAGCACACCAAATCTTATCATATTATGCCTCCTTATTTTCTTCTAATTCTGTGAAACTGCGGCTTAATGGTAATTTCCTGTATCACCGCACCGTCCCTGATATTTATTATATATTCAACAGTCTGTGCAACCTCTTGTGGCTCAAGATGTGCCGCCATATCCTCATCTTCTTTAAAATCAGCATTCCTGTATAAATCAGTGCTTGTCATATCAGGATGAACTGACACGACTTTCACTCCATATTTTCTTGCCTCATCAAACAGACTTCTCGAAAATGCCGTAAGCCCCGCCTTTGACGCACCATATGCACATCCATGCGGACTTGGCTGTAGTGCAGTAACTGATGAAATATTAATTATAAATCCTTTACTTTTCTTTAACTGACGCAGTGCAAGCTGCGAAAGAATCATCGGTGCTTCAAAATTAGTTCTTACAATTTCCTTTATCTTTGCCGCATTAAGTTCTTCATGTAAACCATAATAACCGACACCGGCATTATTTATAAGAATATACAATTCATTCTCCGACATGATTTTTTTTAAAATCTGCGTTATTTTTTCTGTATCTGTTATATCACATTCTATAATGTTGAATTGTTCTTCTTTATGTACTTTTGAAAAATCTCTCGCAATTCCAAAAACTTCATATCCGTTTTTTACAAGCATTCTGCTTATCGCAAGACCTATTCCTGATGATGCTCCTGTTACAACCGCCGCTTTTTTCATATTTTTGTTTCTCCAGTCACAATCTATAATTTTATTATTTTTCCTGCCGCTCCCATAAAAATATTTTATCTTTTTCAACGTATCTGCTTACCATCGATACCATGTAATCTTCCATATCTCTCATAATTTCATCCGGATAATGATAATATCCATTATCATTTTTATATGGGAACTGAACAGCTGCACTAAATGGTTCTTCTTTACGCATGTTTTTCATGTACTCCGCAGAAATCCTAAATGTTCCGACACTTATATCAAGAAGTTTATTTAAGTCAATTCTGCCTGTTATTTTGTCAAACATTTCTGTATAAACACTTTTCCAGTTTTTACAATATATCATTGGGTCAAATGCAATCCGCGTTTTTAACCCCTTATCTAATGCAAGTTCAACGCAGCTGATTCTTGAATCAAGAGAGGCTGTTTTGTGCTCGAATTTGGAAATAATTTCATCAGGTGACATCGTAAATGCAAATATAACATTGTCTGACGGGGCAATTTCTTTTAAAAATTTTTTACATGAACTTTTTGTTCTTATCTCAATTTTTAAATCAGTATGTCTTTCTGCAAAATCCACCCATCTTTTTGTATATCCGAAAATATTTTCTACTGCAAGCAAATCTGTATCATATGAAACGCAAAGATATACAGGATGTTTTTGCAGCAATTTATACACTTCATCAAAAATGTCGTCTAAATTAACAAACAGTACGACATTTCCTGATGGATACATGCCTTTAAGATAACAATACTCACAGTCAAACACACAATTCATCATACATGATGTATAATAAAAATGTTCATTTCCAAAGCTCTGGCATACAGGTGCACCAGCATATACAAGATTATTTTCTTTTTTTGCAATTATAAGATTCTGTGTCCTGTGCTGTAAAACCGATGACTGCCGGCTTCTGCAGAACACATCTTTGTAGTGGTCGATATATATAATGTGTGACTGTGGAAATTTATTCAGGATTCTTACTGTATCGGGCATATCCGCAACCGATTTTTCAACATATATATGCGAAAAAAAACTGTTATAATAATCTGCTTTTAAGTTGTTCAAATCTCTTTTTTCCTTCTCTCTTATCATTACACGGCATCATATTTTCTTCATACATCTTACACACAACACCATTAATATCTATATTTTCAATAAAGCAATATCTTATATACTGCCTTAATTCATATTCCATCGTTTTTGAACAGCACAAATCCCGGCAAAGCTTGTCTGCAAGCTGCTTTTCCTTTGCTGCCTTTTCATCACCGGCACATGAAATATCATTCAGAATATCACGAAGCCTGTTTATATATTCACCAATAATATTAATATGATTTTCCACAATTGCAGTTATATAATCCGGCGTTATCCCCTCTGTATCACCATTATCAGAGAGAATTTTTACAAAACTCATCTCATGCGGTGCAAAAAAGTACGCCCCTGCCTGCCATACAAATGCTGCTTCCATATCGTATAATGCTGTACCTGATGTATTCTGTGGATTTTTGTCGTTTTTATTTTTAAAAAGAACGGCAGATGTTATAATTTCCGCTTCTTTAAAAGGATTTTTATATATCATATCAGGATAAAATGTACGTTTTGATGATTCATCCGTAATTTTGCTGCATATGTATATTTCATCCGAAGCCGATGCTGATGCACAAGTTCCGATATTTACAAGAAAATTTTTGTCTACTTTCAAATCAAGCTTTGCACATACACCCGCTACCGATGACGCAGCAGCAGCATTACCTGTCCCTGTAATAATTAACAATATTTCTTTTTCTTCATTTGCAAATACTGTAAACGGCATATATGACTCATCTTTTTTTAATCTGTATTTCTCAATCAGCGGTTTTGCCTCGCAGTAAATTGCCATTGCCAAAATTATCATTTTCTGCACTCCGGTCACATTCAATTTTTCATTATTATAGCAAATCTTCCCGTTTTTTTCCTGTTTTTTCTTTAATTTTAATAAATTAATTCACTGTTTAACTTTAAATTCCGTTCTTTATCATATATAATTTTATATAATAACGTATGCAATCTGCCCGCAGATACATATATCCACATAACTATGAGAAACACGCTCCGCGAGTTTCTCAAGTTATCGCGGCAGTCGCCAAGGTCTCGTGCAAGCACGGACTTTGGCTCGTTACACACGTAAATAATATGCCACAAAAAATATCTATTGTGGCAGAATGGAGTATTTATGAAAAAATTAGGTTTCGGAACTATGAGACTCCCTCTTATTAATCCAGAATATAAGACAAGCATTGACCAGAATTATTTTAATCAGCTTGCAGATAAATTTATTGAAAAAGGATTTAATTATTTTGATACAGCATATCCTTATCATGATGAAAAATCAGAAGGGGCGATTAAAAAAGCCCTGACCGAAAGGTATGACCGCAAAGATTACATACTTGCAGACAAGATGCCTACCATTCTTGTAAAATCCGGTGATGAATATCCTATGTACTTTAACAGACAGCTTGAAAGAACTGGTGTCGAATATTTTGACTATTATCTTATGCACAACATGGGAAAAGACAGATATGCAAAGACCACTGAATTCGGTGGATTTGAATTTGCCGAAGAGATGAAAAAAGAAGGAAAAATCAGAAAATTTGGATTTTCATTTCACGATGATGCCGAAACTCTTGACAGAATCCTTACAGAACATCCTGATGTCGATTTTGTACAGCTTCAGATTAATTATTTTGACTGGAATAACAAAATAATACAATCTCATCTGTGCTACGAAACTGCCGTAAGACACGGCAAACCTATTATTGTAATGGAGCCTGTAAAAGGTGGGACTCTTGCAAATCTCCCAAAAGAAGCTGCTGATTTGTTAAGAGATTTTAATCCAGATGCTTCACCAGCATCATATGCTCTCCGGTTTGCTGCTTCACTTGATAATGTTTTTATGGTTTTAAGCGGCATGAATACAATGGAACAGGTACTTGATAACACTTCTGTTTTTGATAATCTCACACCGCTTAATGAAGATGAAAAAGAAATTCTTGAAAAAGTTATTAAAATAATTGAAAAATCGGTTGAAATTCCTTGTACATCATGTGGCTACTGTATGGAGGTCTGTCCGAAAAACATACCTATACCACAGCTTTTTGGTCTTTACAACAACTATAAAATTAACAATAATTTTTCAAACATGTACCACAACCGCATAATATACAATCGTGGAAAATCTTCCGACTGTCTGAACTGCCACCGCTGCGAAAAGAACTGTCCGCAACATATTGCAATCCCTGACAATCTCAAAAAGATTGCAGCTTTTGAAAAATAATATGTAAAAAATAATTAATTAATAAAAAGCAAAAACCGTCAGAATTCGTTATTGCACGGATTCTGACGATTTTATGTATACACTAAAATTGATTTTTAATTTTAATCAGCCCATCTCTCCGCGAATGTCCTGTGTAGGCGGATCCATCGGATAATTTCCTGTAAAGCAGGCATCACAGAATCCTGTTCCTCCACAAATCATCTCGCTTAATCTGTCAACTTCAAGATAACCGAGCGAATCTGCTCCTATTATTTTACAGATTTCATCTACTGTCTTTCCTGTAGCGATAAGCTGGTCTTCTGACGGAATATCTGTACCGAAATAACAAGGATGTTTAAACGGCGGTGAGCTTATACGCACATGAACTTCCTTTGCTCCGGAATTTTTAAGAAGGCTTACAATTCTTGCACTTGTTGTACCTCTTACGATTGAGTCATCAATCATAACAACTCTCTTTCCGGCAACTGCTTCTTTTAATACGTTAAGCTTAACCTTTACGCTGGATTCTCTCTGTGCCTGTTTTGGCTTAATGAAAGTTCTTCCAACATAATTATTCTTTATAAATGCGTTGCCATATGGAATACCTGACTCAAGCGAAAATCCAAGTGCAGCCGGGTTGCCTGATTCTGGAACACCAACAACCAAATCAGCATCTACCGGATGGGTCTTTGCAAGAATACGCCCCGCATTAATTCTTGACTCATATACACCCATTCCATCAATCTTGCTGTCAGGTCTCGCAAAATAAATATATTCAAATATACATCTTGCATTTTTTTTCTGACAAAGCGATGTATCAGATTCAATTCCTTTGCTTGTAATTGTTACCACTTCACCAGGAAGCACATCTCTTACAAATTCTGCACCTACAGTATCAAGAGCACATGTCTCTGATGATAAGAAATATGTATTATCTCTCTTACCAATGCAAAGAGGCTTAAATCCCAATGGGTCTCTTGCTCCAATAAGCTTTCTTGGACTCATGACTACAAGGGAATATGCACCTTTTATCTTTAACATAGCATTTTTAACTGCCTCTTCGACAGTTCCTACTTTGAGTCTTTCTCTCGCAATAAGGTATGCAATTACTTCTGAATCAATAGTTGTCTGAAAAATAGCACCTGTATATGACAATTCTTCACGCAGCTCTACTGCATTAAGAAGATTACCATTATGTGCCATACCGAGTGTTCCCTTGACATAATTAAGAACAAGAGGCTGTGCATTCTCACGGACACTGCTGCCAGCTGTCGAATAACGCACATGTCCAACACCGATATTTCCTTTTAATTTTTCAAGATTTTCCGGATTAAATACTTCATTTACAAGACCCATATCTTTGTAAGACATTACCTTGCCCTTAGGACCATTGGTATCACTTACGGCAATACCGCAGCTTTCCTGTCCTCTGTGCTGTAATGCAAAAAGACCATAGTATATTGTAGATGCAACGTCTTCTCCATCAAAATCATATGCACCGAATACTCCGCACTCCTCATGAAGCCCGTCAAAATCGGCTGTATTCATAATATTATTGTTATCCATCAACTTCTCCATACTCTTATTTGTCTAAAATTATTTAGAAAATGGTGTGCCTGTTAAAAGTTCATATGCTTCTTTGTACTTGTCAACAGTCTTTGTTACAACCTCATCAGGAAGAAGTAAATCATTATCAGGATTTGCCTTTAACCAGTCTCTTACAAACTGTTTATCGAATGAAGGCTGTCCCTGACCAGGCTTATAGCCTTCCAATGGCCAGAATCTTGAACTGTCCGGTGTGAGCATCTCATCGCCGATTACCACATTGCCATCTTCATCAAGACCGAATTCAAACTTTGTATCAGCAATTATAATGCCTTTGCTGAGTGCATATTCTGCACATTTCTTATAAAGTGTGATTGTGCAGTCCTTTATTTTTGTAGCATAGTATTCGCCTTTTCCAGGAAATGCTTTTTCAAGAACTTCAATACTTCTCTCATATGAAATATTCTCGTCATGGTCGCCAACTTCAGCTTTTGTACTTGGTGTGTAGATTGGCTCAGGAAGCTTTTCAGACTCCTGTAATCCTTCAGGAAGCTTAATGCCACAGACTGTTCCGTTTTCTTTGTAGCTTGCCCAGCCGCTGCCTGTGATATAACCTCTTACGATACATTCAATAGGAAGCATCTTTAACTTCTTGCACTTCATGCTTCTGCCTTTATACTCATCCTTATGGAAGAATTCAGGCATATCATTAACATCTACAGAAATCATATGATTAGGAACTACGTCCTTTGTATAATCAAACCAGAACTTTGACATCTGAGTAAGAATAGCACCCTTATCAGTAATCTTGTTCTTCAGGATATTGTCAAATGCTGATATACGGTCTGTTGCAACCATTATCAAGCTGTCACCATTGTCATAAACTTCTCTTACTTTTCCTTCATAAAGTAATTTTAAGTTTTCCATTATAATCCTCCGTTTCTGTACATGTCTGTCCCAGCATAAGGACACATGCCATTATATTAATATTGATTAAGCATGTCACTTTTTAAAGCAACACAGATAAATTATATAACAAAGAAATATCAAAATCAATAATCTGTGTGTTTTATGCAAAAATAATATTCATTGTCAGTGTTCTTATATATTACTATGTATGATTTTGGAATCTCACCGTTCTGCGGTTTCTGATATTTTGTTGCACCTTCTATATATCTTGGATAAATAATATAATATGCCAGCAATTCCGCACCAGCTTCAATCATCCAATCCTCATCGAAAATTTTATCCGTATCCGGCTCTGTCTTTTCCTCTTCATAATAATATATCAGACTTCTCATTGCTTTATCCTCTACAACAGTTGCGTTAAGTTCATAAGGATATACCGTTATATTCTGATATGATAATGCCTTATAATCTCCGATTCTGCTTCTGTCAAAAGCATTATCAAGCTTTTTAAGCAATTTATCAGAAGAACTTCCACTTATTTTAAACTTTCCAATATAATCACCAGTATTTTCGTCATAATCAAATCGCACTTTTTTGCAAAACACTGGTATTGTGAAATCTCTTTCATACCACATTATGGTGTGTTTCATTATATACCTGGGACTTTTTATGTAAAATATTCTTCCTGCTATCACCAATACAATACCAGCGAGCAGAATTACTGGTATTATTGTTTTTTTATTTAATTTAATAAAATCACCTCCTGCTTTATCATTTGATTTATGTATTCTTATTCCATTTCAAATTTGGTCCTCCCCAGTCCTCCAATTCTGTATATACAACATGCTTTATGCTTATATAATATTTATTTTGTTTATTTTTATATACTGTCACAAAACTGTCTCTTTCTTTTCCATCATATTGATATAATGTATAATTCAAATATTTATCCGCATAAATATTATATATCGCCAAAATCTCCGCATCAGCTTCTGTAAGCCAGCTTTCTTCAAATAATCCCTCTGATTTTATATCTTTTCTGTTATGTAATATTTCACCTGTATCTTCAGATTCCAATAACAAATTCCATATTATTGTACTGTTCAATATAGTTGAATCTAAAATTTGTGCATATTTATCTTCCATTATTTTTTTCTTCCAAAAATAAACATAACTTCTGTCATACAAATAATTTAATTTTTCCAATATTTTGTCTGCCTGTCTTTTGCTGATTTCAAACTTTCCGCAATAGCTTCCTGTTTTTATGTCATATTCAAATCTTACCTGCCTGCAAAATACAGGAATTGTAAAATCTCTTTCATAACGCATTACCGTTCTTTTTATTATCTGTCTCGGGCTTATAAAATACAGAACCGCAAATACTATAACAGACAGACAAACTAACAATTTTATTAATATTCTTTTCTTTTTATTCATCTGACCACCTTATGATTTATATATCAAGCATATTTATCAGTTGATATAATCTATACATTTTTCCACTAGGTGCAGCACCTCATTTTGATTTACTACACCATCTCCAGCCAATACTTTTCCTGTGACTGACCTTGCAAATGCCGAGGCTATATTTTCTCCTGCTTTTTCTATTTTCCCTACACTACACTGTAATAAAACAAGTCTCTGTACAGGTTTTGTTTTTAATTTTTCTACATCCTGTATTGACATTCTCATTGGACTTGAACCAACATCACTTCTAACATATTCACGCCTACTATCCATATAAAAATAATATACTATATTCTTATACTCACACACTGTATGCATTCATTTCCTCCATACAATGCACCTTTTGTATGTGGGCATAATGAACTGTTAAAATCATGCTGACATATATTACATATTTCAATTTTGTGCAAGACACATTCTACTTGAAGTTCACCTGCACAAACTCTTTCCTGACTTCTAAAGACACACCCAATTAAAAACAAACCCAAAAGCACCATTTTAAATAATAATTTAATTTTTTTCATAACCATCCTACTTGTCTTTTGCATTAAAAAAAATCAGTTATACCAATACTTTAATATACAAAAAACATATATTTTTGTATTTATACAAGTACAGTATAACTGATAAATTTTAGTATGTCTATTAAATTTTAATATTCAAAAATATTCTTATCTGCTCATTCCAACCTTTCCAAGCCACTGCGTAACATCAGCTTCACAACCGGCTACATCTGCCTGCTCTACAATTCCGTCATCATAATCTGGTGAATATTGCTGTTTTGTGATAATCTGAAACACATCTGCACCTGTTTTTTCCTTTAAAGTCCTTCTGTGGCCGTCTGGTCTGATAATCCCATATTCGTATTTCCTGTTTTGCCTCCGCACGCAGATAAATTAAGTAACATTAATAACGCCATCACAGATGCGGCAATTCTTTTTGTTTTTAACATAAAATTATCCTCATTATTATTAACTTCATTTACATTATTCATAGCATTTAAAGCTAACTTTAAGTCAATAATTTTTTTATAATTTTATATAATAACTATATTCTCCCCATTCACCACATTTTCTTTATTAGCTGCAAACACCGAATCTTTTATAGTAATATCGGAAATCGTGTTTTCGCGGCCGCTTATCGGCTCGATTTTTACCGCTGTATCACAGCCGTTACATTCTATCTGCTCAATGAGGATATTTTTGAAATACGGCACATCGCTCTCATCAACCTGTGCAATCGTCTCATTTTTATCAAGTAAATTGAGCACATATCCCATCGTGAGGATTACAGCTTCGTTTTTTATGTCTATCATATTAATATTACGGATTGTAATGTCTTCTACAACACCGCCACGTCCCATTGCACTCTTTATGCGGATACCAACGTCTGTGCCTGCAAATGTACAGTTTTCGACGAGTATATTTTTTACATCACGCGACATCTCACTTCCGATTACGAATCCGCCATGGCCTTCATTTACTATGCAATCATGTATATAAAGATTTTCGCATGGGTCTTCAAATGTTCTCGCCTCAGCATTTTTTCCTGATTTTATGCAGATTGCATCATCACCTGTTTCAAATGTGCTGTTGTATATTTCAACATTGTGGCACGATTCAACGTCTATTCCATCACCATTTTGTGCATAATACGGATTGCTTACCGTAATGTCACGCACAGTAAGATTTTTACAGAATATCGGATGTATGTTCCATGCAGGAGAATTCATAAATGTTGCCTGTTCCAGAAGTACATTGCTGCAATTTTTAATTTCAACCATAACAGGTCTGTAGAAATCATAATAATCTGCCGCCTGTGGCAATATGTCATGTGTTTTTCCCTGAATATTTGCTTTGTTTCCAAGATATGCACTTTCTGACGGAAACCATATGCCACCCTCTTTTGTTTCAATAACATAATCGCTCTTTTTAAGGAGTGCATTCCACTGTCTTTCTGTAAGCTTGAACTGTTTTACAGGACGCCATAAATCGCCGCTTCCATCTATAACACCATATCCGCTTATTGCGATATTTTCAGCTCCGTCCGCTGAAATAGGTGAAACTGTTCTTATACATTCCTGACCTTCATAATTAGTAATAACTAACGGATAGTCTTTCTTATTTTTTGTGAATTTAAGAACTGCTCCACGTTCAAGATAAAGACGAACCCCGGATAAAAGCCTGATTGGTGATGTCATCCATACCCCCTGCGGAATTACTACCGTACCGCCGCCCTGTGACGACATACTTTTTATTGCCTCATTTATGACTCTTGCATTTATTCTTCCTGTATCGTCATCATATACATTTTTAACAGCACCATATGCTGTAATTGATGTCTTTCTATCAGGAAATTCAGGAACTGCCACTTTAAAATTTTCTTTTAACATAAATTTCTCCTTATAAAATTTTTCTCATCTAATTATTCTTGATTCTGTACTTACCAAATTTATTTTCTAACAAAGCCGGACTGCATAACCAGCCCGGCTTCTCATGATTTTGTTATAAAAGCTCTTTTAAAATTTTATTTACAAGACCCGGATTTGCTTTTCCTTTCATTGCTTTCATCGTCTGTCCGACAAGGAAACCGATTGCCTTATCTTTACCATTTCTGTAATCTTCAACTGACTGCGGATTGTCTGCAATCACTTTTTCAACTACCGAACGAAGCTCGCCCTCATCGCTCACCTGTGCAAGACCTTTTTCTTTCACATAAGCTTCAGGGTCTACATCTTCGTCAAATATAACGGCAAATATGTCTTTTGCAACAGAACCGTTGATAGTACCTGCCTCTACAAGCTTGATAAGCTTTGCAAGATTTTCAGGTGAAAATGTAATATCTTCAGGCTCCATGTCCTTATCTTTAAGAATTCTCATTGTCTCGCCGAGAATCCAGTTAGAAACTTTCTTTGGCTGATTGCAAAGTGATGTTGTTGCCTCAAAAATATCAGCAAGTTTCTTGGAATCCGTAATAAGATTAATGTCATATTCAGGAATTCCATACTCTGTGGCATAACGTGCCATTTTTTCTGTCTTAAACTCAGGCTGACGGCTTCTGATTTCACCAAGCCACTCATCGCTTATGTTAAGCGGAACAAGGTCTGGGTCTGGGAAATATCTGTAATCCTGTGCATCTTCCTTTGAACGCATTGCATATGAATACGCCTTATTGTCGTCCCATCTTCTTGTTTCCTGAATAACGGCTTCTCCCGATTCAATCAAATCAATCTGTCTGTCACGCTCTGCTTCAATAGCTCTTGAAATAGCAGAAAATGAGTTAAGATTCTTTGTCTCTGTTCTTGTGCCGAATTCTGTACTTCCGACTTCCCTTACCGAAAGGTTTACATCGGCTCTCATTGAACCCTCCTGAAGTTTGCAATCAGATGCTCCGAGATACTGTATTATAAGTCTTAATTTTTCAAGATAAGCGATTACTTCCTCTGCACTTCTCATATCAGGCTCAGATACGATTTCGATGAGCGGAACGCCTGAACGGTTGTAATCAACATATGAAACATCTTCCCAGTCATCATGGACAAGTTTTCCGGCATCTTCTTCCATGTGGATTTCATGGATTCTTATTGCCTTCTCTGTTCCATCTTCAAGCTTAATATCAACATGTCCGTTACGGCATATCGGAAGATATAACTGTGAAATCTGATAATTCTGTGGGTTATCAGGATAAAAATAATTCTTTCTGTCAAATTTGCAGTGCTGTGTTATTGAACAATTTGTAGCAAGACCAACTGCTGCCGCATACTCCACAACCTGTTTGTTAAGGACAGGAAGTGAGCCCGGCATACCTGTGCAGACAGGGCATGTATGTGTATTAGGTGCACCGCCGAATGCTGTTGAACAGCCGCAGAAAATCTTTGTTTTGGTAGCCAGTTCTACATGAACTTCAAGGCCAATAACTGTTTCGTATTGTTTCGACATATTATTTTTTCCTCCTTACTCAAATTTACCGCGTGCCTGCTCATATGCGTAGGCAGTCTGAATTAATTTCTTTTCATTAAAGCAGTCACCGATAAGCTGGACACCTATAGGAAGACCGTTATCGTCTTTTCCGCACGGAACGCTTATGCCCGGAAGTCCTGCAAGATTTACGGAAATTGTATAAATATCACCAAGATACATCTTGATAGGGTCTGCAAGTGATGAACCGAGCTTAGGGGCTGTTGTAGGTGCAACAGGTCCGAGTATTACGTCATACTTTGCAAATGCCTCATCAAAAGCCTTCTTTATCATGGCTTTTACACGAAGTGCTTTAAGATAATAAGCATCGTAATAACCTGAACTTAATACGAATGAACCAAGCATGATTCTTCTCTTAACCTCAGGCCCGAATCCTTCTGAACGCGTCTTTTTATACATGCTGTGAAGTCCGTCATAATCTTTTGCTCGGAAACCGTATTTTACACCGTCGAATCTTTCAAGATTTGAACTTGCTTCTGCTGCTGCTATTGTATAATAAGTCGGAATAGCATACTCTACAAGACTCAAATCAAATTCTTCAACAATAGCACCTTTTGACTTTAAAACTTCCGCTGCCGAAAGAACCGCCTCTTTTACCTGCGGGTCAAGACCTTCTCCGAAATAATCTCTCGGAATACCGATTCTCATTCCCGCAACATCATCTACAAGTGCTGATGTAAAATCTGTATCTTTTCTTTCAACTGATGTTGAATCTTTCTTATCATGTGATGCGATTACTTCCATGATAGTTGCACAGTCCGTAACGTCTTTACAAAGAGGTCCAATCTGGTCAAGAGATGAACCGTATGCGATAAGTCCGTAACGGGAAACCGCACCGTAAGTAGGTTTAAGACCTACAATACCGCAGAATGATGCCGGCTGACGGATTGATCCGCCTGTATCAGAGCCAAGACCGTAAGCGGCAATGTTTGCACCTACCGCACTTGCAACACCGCCTGATGAACCGCCTGAAACATAGTTTGAATCAAACGGATTCATTGCACCGCCAAAGTATGATGTTTCGCATGAAGAGCCCATTGCGAACTCGTCCATATTCGTCTTGCCGAGCATAACTGCGTTTTCGCCTGCAAGAGTTTCCCAAACGGTTGCGTTATAAATCGGCTTATAGCCTGTGAGAATTTTTGAACAACAGGTTGTTTCAATTCCCTTTGTTGAAATATTGTCCTTGAGCGTCATCGGAACACCCTCGAGCATACCGATTTCCTCACCTGAGGCAATTTTTCTGTCAACAGCCTCGGCAGTTTTCAGAGCCTTCTCGCCTGTTACATTAACATATGCGTTAAGCTCGCCGTCAGCCTTTTCGATTTCATCAAGATAGCTTTTTGTAAGCTCGGTACATGAACACTCTTTTGACACAAGCATTTCATGAATTTTTTCAATAGAACCCATTTTTACACCGCCTTACTCTCTGTTTCTTACAAGGAAGTGATCCTCTGCCTGCTCGGGAGCATTTGAAAGAATTTCCTTTGTATCGTAGGACTCAACAACCTCATCCTCACGAAAAACATTTGACAGATTGTTAATATCGTCAAACTCCTCGCCGTCTGTCGGAGCGTTATTGATTGTGTCGGCAAAATCTATGATTTCCTGCATTGACTTTGTAAGGCCGTCAAGCTCCTCTTCGGGAACAAAAAGCTTTGAAAGCAACGCAATGTTTTCAACATCTTCTCTTGTTACCATAAAAACCGTCCTTTTTAAAGAAAATAGGGCAAGTCATATAATATATAACTCGCCCTTTGAGTTTGAATATATGACTGCAAATGCAGTTTTTATCTTAATTTAATATGAACCTCACGGAGCTGCTGTTCTGTTACCTCACCCGGTGAACCGAGGAGAAGATCCTGAGCATTGGAGTTCATCGGGAATGCAATAACTTCTCTGATGTTCTCTTCCTCTGTAAGGAGCATAATCATACGGTCAACACCCGGAGCCATACCTGCGTGCGGCGGAGCACCGTACTGGAACGCATTGTAGAGTGCAGAGAACTTAGCCTTGAGGTCATCCTCGCTGTAGCCGGCAAGCTCGAACGCTTTCTTCATAATTTCAATATCGTGGTTACGAACAGCGCCTGATGAAAGCTCTACACCGTTGCAAACGATATCGTACTGATAAGCAAGAACCTCTTCGGGATCCTTGTTAAGA
>OGKZ01000416.1_pt1 | contig 42854 bp, 32 predicted proteins | sample 1572571 | NCBI WGS metagenome assembly OGKZ01 (sample SAMEA2581906, study PRJEB24529) | metagenome | biome: Human gut stool | place: China | collected 2011 | reverse complement strand
TTTATGTGGTATGGTGAGAATGTTTTTATCTCCGGTAGGACCGCTCAATCAAATTTTGGGAACATCAACAAACTGGATGACAATGCCGGAGGCGTTTAGAACAATTTATATTGCCAGTGGAATATGGCAATGTGCCGGGTGGGCTTCCATCATGTATACTGCAGCCTTATCAAATGTAAGTAAAGAGTTAGAGGAAGCGGCCATGCTTGATGGTGCAAATGTTTTACAGCAGGTAAGGTATGTACAGCTTCCTGCTATTAAAAATATTATTGTGATTCAATTCATTCTTTCTGCGGGAAATATTATGAGCGTTGGATTTGAAAAGGCATATGCACTTCAAACAGAAATGAATCTGCCAACATCAGAAATCATTTCAACATATGTATATAAGATCGGTTTACTGAATGGTGATTATGGTTATTCCGCAGCAGTGGGTATATTTAATTCCATCATCAATGTGATTTTATTGCTTGTTGTAAATGGAATTTTATCAAAATTAAACGATGGAGAAGGATTATAGAGAGGAAAGCATACAATGAGAGCACAAAAAAACAAATCAAAGGCAATAAAAAGAAGTACAATTGACATAATTATTCTTTTTCTGGGATATAGTGTTTTAGCATTATTTATATTAGCAATTGTTATTCCACTTGCTTATGTTGTAATAGCTTCTTTTATGGATCCAAATGTGCTGAATAATCAGGGGATCAGCTTTAGAATGAGTGACTGGTCATTGGAAGCATATAGAAGAGTGCTTGAGGATAAAATGATATGGCGGGGATTTGCAAATTCTTTCTTTTACTCCATTACAGCAACGGCAATCTCTGTTTTCATTACACTTCTCGCAGCTTATCCAATGGCTAAAAAAGAATTGGTAGGTAGAAAGTTTTTTAATACATTATTTGTTATTACTATGTTTTTTGGAGGAGGATTGCTTCCTACATTTATTTTGATGAATCAGCTTCGTCTGGTTAATACAGTATGGGCAATTTTGTTACCAGGTGCATTTAATGTATGGAATATGATATTGGCAAGAACCTATTATCAGTCTGTTTCCAGTGAATTATGGGAAGCCGCACAGATAGATGGAGCAAACGAGATACAGTACTTCTTCCGGATTTTACTTCCACTTTGCAAACCAATCATTGCAGTCTTGACATTATGGGGATTTGTTGGAATGTGGAACAGTTACTTTGATGCAATGATTTATTTAAATGATGCTGATTTGCAGCCTTTACAGTTGGTACTTCGTTCTATTTTGGTAAAAAATACACCACAATCAGGAATGATTGCCGATATTCAAAGTACCGCAGAAATGGCAAAAATGGCAGAATTACTAAAATATTCAACAATTGTAGTATCCAGTATTCCACTTCTTGTGATGTATCCATTTTTCCAAAAATACTTTGACAAGGGTGTTATGGTAGGTTCAATTAAAGGCTAAAAATAGTAGTAAGGAGACAACGCAGATGAAAAAAGGAATAAAGAAAACAATTTGTATATTACTGGCTGCTATCAGTTGTATATCATTAGTTGGTTGTAGAGAAGCGGCAGTAGGGCAGGCCGACATCAATCCACAAACTCCAATAGAGGAAGTTACTTTCCCATTATCTGAAACAAAAGAATTGTCATTTATTACGAATGCACCTGCCAGAACAGAGCAGGATCCCAATAAAAGAACAATATTTATGAGATTAGAAGAACAGACGAATGTACATATCAATTGGACATGTTTTGTATCTGATCAGTTTGGAGATAAGAAAAACCTGGCTTTGGCACAGTTTGGAGCATTACCTGACGGATTGTTTGTAGCAGGAATGAGTGACTATGATTTGCTTCGTTATGCAAAACAGGGAATTATTATCCCTTTAGAGAATTTGATTGATAAATATATGCCGAATTTACAATCTGTTTTTGAAAAGTATCCGGAATACAGGGTAATGTGTACCGCACCGGATGGGCATATATATTCCTTCCCATGGATTGAGCAGCTTGGAGCCGGAAAAGAGGCCATACAGGCAATTGGTAATATTCCATATATAAACAAGAAGTGGCTGGATTATCTAGGATTGGAAATGCCAAAAACAACAAATGAATTAGAGGAAGCTTTGATTGCTTTTCGTGATCATGCAAAAGAACTGCAACAAGAATTTGATATTACAGGCGGCGTGATACCAATGTCCTTTATTATTAACAATGGAGATCAGGATCCGGCTATTTTAATTAATGGATTTGGCGAAGGATATGGAGACACAGGTGACCATTTTGCAGTGACAGATGAAGGAAAGGTAATTTATACCTCTGTACAGGAAGGATATAAGGAAGGAATTATCTGGCTGCATCATTTGGTAGAGGAAGATTTGGTGGATCCGGAGGCTTTTACGCAAGATTGGTCTACTTATGTAGCAAAAGGCAAGAATCACAGATATGGATTATGCTTTTCCTGGGATATAGCTAATATTGATAATTATGAAGATTATGTAATGCTGCCGGCACTTGCAGGACCTGAAGGTCTTGTAAACATAACAAGACAGAATAGTAGTGAAACAAGTGGATTTGACAGGGGACGTTGTGTTCTTACTTCAAATTGCAGAGATACAGCACTTGCAGCTGCGTGGATTGATCAAATGTACAACCCTATTCAGTCCGCACAGAATAACTGGGGTACTTACGGTGAGGAAAATAGTGATAATATTTTTGAAATGAGTACAAATGCTAATGGGGAGCCGATGTTAAGACATATGGAGCTTAGTGGCAAATCTCCAGTAGAAATTCGTGAGAACCAGTCGGTCAATGGACCGCTTGCTATTTTGAATGAGTACTACAACGTGTATGTAACAGAACCTGATGACGCAAAATGGCGCCTTGATAATATGCATGAAACTTATCTTTCTGATATGAACAGCAAATATGTATTCCCTAATGTTTTTATGAGCATAGAGGATACGAACAGAGTTTCACAGCTAGATACTGATATCAAAAAATATGCAGAACAAATGAAAGCAAGTTGGATTTTAAATGGTGGAGTTGAAGAAGAATGGGATAGCTATCTGCAAAAAATGGAGGGCTATGGACTTTCAGAGTATCTGGAAATCAAACAGAAATATTTTGATGCATATATAGAGTCATTATCAGCTAAAAATTAATGTAAAGGTGATAAACATGAGTGAAATGGTAGAAAAAGCTAGAAACTATGAAATCGAAGAAAGTATGAAAATAACACAGAATAACAGACCAGTATATCATTTTTCAAATCCGGTTGGCTGGATGAATGATCCTAATGGCTTTTCTGACTATAAAGGGGAGCATCATTTATTTTTTCAATATTATCCTTATGCAACATATTGGGGGTCTATGCATTGGGGACATGCAAAAAGTGCGGATTTTATCAAGTGGGAATACCTTCCGGCAGCATTGGCGCCAGATCAGGACTATGACAATTTTGGTGTATTTTCCGGCAGTGCTATTGAAGATGGAGAAAAGCAGATACTGATTTATACAGGTGTAGAAGAAAAAGTAGTTGAAAATGGAATAAAACGTATCCGCCAGAATCAATGCGTTGCAATAGGAAATGGTGTTGAATATGAAAAAATTGAAAATAACCCGGTTGTAACTGCGGATATGTTACCAGAAGGGAGTAGTTTGGAAGATTTTAGGGATCCGAAAGTATGGAGAGAAAATGGAAAATACTATATGGTTGTTGGTAGTCGCCATTGTGATGGAAGCGGTCAAATTGTGTTGTTTTGTGCAGAAAAGCCGGAAAAATGGGAATTTGCAGGAATTCTAGATCGTAGTGAAAATAAGATAGGAAGGATGTGGGAATGTCCTGATTTTTATCCTTTAGGTGAAAAACAGATTCTTATGATTTCACCACAGGAAATGGAAGCAGTAGGATTGGAATTTCACAATGGTAACAATACAGCATTTTTGATTGGAAATTATGACAAGGAAAAGCTGAAGTTTACAAGAGAAAAAGTACAGTGTGTAGATTATGGACTTGATTTTTATGCACCACAGACTATGGAGACAGAGGATGGAAGAAGGATTTTGATTGCGTGGATGCAGTCATGGGATAATCCAATGTATCCTGATACTCAGCGATATTCTGGTATGATGACTATTCCGAGAGAGTTATCAATTAGGGAGGGAAGAATTTGTCAGCTGCCTGTGCGTGAGATTGAAAATTATCGCAGCAATGTTATACGGTACGATAATGTCTGTATTCACGAAGAGACGGAATTGAAAGGAATTAGTGGAAGAAGCATTGATCTGCAAATAGCTCTTAAAGGGAATGAATATGGAAAATTTATAATAAAACTGGCTGTGGATGAAAAGCATTATTCAGAAGTAATCTATGATATGGATGAAAAAACACTTACATTTGACCGTATCCATTCTGGTTTTAAGAAAGATACAATAAGCACACGCAGTATGTATGTCTCAGATAAAAAAGATGTGATAAATCTTAGAATTTTAGTAGACAGATTTTCTGTGGAGATATTCGTAAATGATGGAGAACAGGTAATGACCTCGCTGATTTATACACCGTTAGATGCTTCAGGAATTAGTTTTGCAAGTAATGGAAAGGCATATTTAGATGTAATCAAATATGATATTGAGGTAGAGTAATGGAGAAATATGATGTTGTAGCAATGGGCGAATTACTCATTGACTTTACACAAAATGGATATAGTGAACAAGGGAATCCGATTTTTGAAGCTAATCCGGGAGGGGCACCCTGCAATGTGCTTGCCATGCTGCAAAAGCTGGGAAGAAAAACAGCCTTTATTGGTAAAGTTGGTCAGGATGGTTTTGGATTACAGTTGGAGAAAGCTTTAAAGGAAACCGGAATTTCAACAGAAGGTTTGTGTTTTGATAAAGAAGTACATACAACTTTGGCAGTTGTACAAAAGAAAGAAGATGGAGATAGGGATTTTTCCTTTTACAGGAAGCCGGGAGCGGATATGATGCTTCGCACGGAAGAAGTGAAGGAAGACCTGATACGAAGGGCAAAGATTTTTCATTACGGCTCACTTTCTCTTACTGATGAACCGGTGAGAACGGCAACTGTGAACGCCATTGCGGCAGCTGAGAAAGCGGGGGTCTGGCTTTCTTTTGACCCGAACCTAAGAAAGCCGTTATGGGAGTGCGAGGAACTGGCAAAGGAACAGATCCGATATGGACTGGGTCATTGTCATATACTGAAAATATCCGATGATGAGCTGGTATGGCTTACCGGCGAACAGGATTATGAGAAGGCCATACAGCAGCTTCGGGTAGAATTCAGTATTCCCCTGATTCTTTTATCGTTGGGAAAAGATGGCAGCCGTGCTTATTGCGGGGAGGAGAGGGCAGAGATTCCGGCATTCCTAAATGAAAAAACGATTGAAACGACCGGCGCAGGAGATACATTTATGGGCTGTATGCTGAATCAGATTTTAAAAAAGGGATATCAAAATCTGAGCAGACAGGACATGGAAGAAATGCTTACCTTAGCCAATGCTGCCGCCTCTATCATCACCACCAGAAGAGGTGCACTTAGGGTCATGCCAAAGGAAGAGGAGATTTTAGAGCTAATCAGATTCTAAGAAAATGGAGACTGCTATGACGAGCAGGAAAAGTGCTTTCAGGAAAAATCTATGATCCGGGATTGAAATTAAGAGACTCGAACTGTTAAGGAAACAATTGGAGTAAAAGAAAAAGCAGCTTGATTGAAGGATAAGCGTTCAAATATTCTGCAAGGAATGGTTGGAGAAAATCAATAACTCAGGTACAAGAATATTTTGCCCATCAGGGATATCAGGTATGTTTTGACATCCGAATCTCTACTAGGAAATTTCGGTGAAATTCCCTAGTAGAGAAAAAGTATAAGAGAATGCCTGTAAGAAAATTATGGTCTCTGGCCAAGTCCGCCTTCAAGAGTGAGAGTCTCACCGGTCATAAACTTGAAATCAGGGGAAGCTAACTGAACGCATACACGTCCGATTTCTGTCTCAACATTACCATAATGTCCCATTGGAGGCATTTTTACATTAGCTTTGAAGGCATCTGGATATGCTTTTTCAAAATTTTCAAGCTGTGCAGTCCATGCAAGCGGGCAGACGATGTTGACATTGATTCCGTCAGGACCCCATTCGGTTGCAGCTACTCTTGTAAGACCACGTATGCCTTCCTTTGCAGCTGCATATGCACATTGACCGAAATTGCCGAAAAGACCGGCACCGGATGCAAAGTTGATTACGGAGCCTTTAGTCTCCTTAAGATGTGGATAGCATGCCTTCATATAATAGAAAGCGGCATACAGACCGGAATATACGGCAAGGTCGAACTGCTCCGTAGTATGGTCAGCGAGAGTGACACCGGATGCGGATGCCTGCGCATTGTTGATGAGGACATCAATACGTCCGAATGTGTCAATGGACTGCTTTACAACATTGGCAACAGTTGCTTCATTGTCAGTTCCAGCGCTCACATCTGCCTGTACAGCAAGAACCTTAATGCCGAATTTTTCCTCAAGCTCTGCTTTTGCGTCTTCAAGCTTCTTAATATTTCTTCCGGTGATAACAAGATTAGCTCCTTCTTTTGCATATGCTGTAGCAATGCCGTATCCGATTGAGCCACAGCTTCCGTCCTGGAGAACGGCTCTTCCTCCGCCTGTTATGATGGCTGTCTTACCTTTTAAAAATCCCATTTTTATTGCCCCTTTCTGAAAGTTATGTTTGGTAAATAAGAATTTGGCGAACGAATATTTACGTCAAGTGAATAAAGTATAACATAGTTGTATGATAATTGTATACAATAGTCAAAAATTTAACAAAAATTCTTTTGATTATAAAAAGTTATGGGGCAGAATAAGCATGAAAATCATATTGGCAGCCATAAATAAAAGGTATATAATAGTCATATTATTAAAATATTTTATAACATATGTTCTTATAAAAGCGTTGAGATAGCAGCTTATAAAAAGAATATATGAAGGATGGAGGCAGATATGAAATTTCATAAAATCAGGACAACCGTGTCATTGATGTTAACGGTTATTGTTCTTAGCATAACAGGCTGTGCAGGTTCTGACAATGATGCGGCTTTAAATAACCGGCTTTTGCAGAGCCTGTCGGAGTCGGAAGCTTCAACATGGCAGCTTACAACGCAGGAGACAACAACAGCACAGCTTACACAGGAAACAACGCAGCAGCTTACGCAGGGAGCCGCAGCACAACAGAGTGCAGCAGAAGAAGCTGATGAGACACAGGAGGCAGTACAGCTTTCGGAGGATGACCTGCTTGTTGATGCAAGCAGGCTTGAAATTCCTGAATACAGCGGTACGGATTTTTACATAGTCAATGATAATGTTCCTTTTTTCAGCGAGAATTTACAATATTATTCAGGAAATAATTTTATCTATCTTTCAGAGCTTGATGAACTGGGAAGATGTGGCACCTGTATAGGTATGTTTACCAATTCAACTCTTCCAACAGAGGAAAGAGGAGAGATTGGACATATCAAGCCAAGCGGGTGGCATACAGCTAAGTATGATAAGTCGGTTATTTCGGATTTGTATCTTTATAACAGATGTCATCTCCTTATGTATGCTGTTTCGGGAATCAATGATGATACGAGAAATCTGATTACAGGAACAAGACAGATGAATCTGGACATGTTAGAGCTTGAAAATCAGGTTTTGGATACCTTAAAGTATGATGAAAATGCGAGAATGCTATACAGAGTAACACCTGTTTTTGACGGAGACGACCTTGTGGCAAAGGGGGTGCTCATGGAAGCATTAAATATCGCAGATGACAATGGTCTTAGCTTTTGCATGTTCATCTACAATGTGCAGGATGGAATTGTAATAGACTATGCCACAGGCGATAATGAACTTGCGGATGAAGCTGTGAATACTGCGGTTGAGAATACTGTGACGGAGAGCGGAAGTGATACCGGTAATGAGATAGATATTCAGAATGGAATAGATGCTTCAAATGAGATAGAGACGACACAGGAGATTACGACACAGGAGATTACGACACAGGCTGAGACGACTAAACAGGCTGTTGATACAACTACACAGCCGGGAACGGATTATGTCGCTAATACCAATACAAAGAAATTCCACTATACTTGGTGTGCATCCGTCAACCGGATGAAATCGGAAAACAGGCTTGATTACACAGGGACAAGGGAAGAACTTATCAATATGGGATATGAGCCTTGCAAGAAATGTAACCCTTAACACATAACCTTTTTTCACTTTTAACCGTGGTTTTTTCATGTACTAATGCATAGCAAGGTGTTACGATATGGCTGTAAAATTGCTGATGCATAAATTAAGATGCATAGGGCAGCATACCGGTTACACATCAAACATATATTATGGGAGGAAATATGGGACAGTACGCAAAACCGTTATCACTTAGGGGGGTTCAGATTGACGACAGGTTCTGGAAGGAGAAGCTGGAGCTTGTAAGAAAAGAAGTTATTCCATACCAGTGGGATGCATTGAATGATCGTGTCAAAGGGGCAGCACCGAGCTTCTGTATGAGAAATTTTAAGGTTGCTGGAAAGATTACAAGAGAAAGACGCGAACAGGGTGAAAAATATCAGGAGAAGATATGGCCGCTTGATACTTTTGAGACACTTCCAAGTGATATGGAGCATATGGAGGACAGATTTTACGGTTTTCTTTTTCAGGACAGTGATTTTTCAAAATGGATTGAGGCGGTTGCCTACTCGCTCACACAGCATCCGGATGAAGAGCTTGAGCGCATAGCTGACGATGCAATAGATATTGTATGTGAAGCACAGCAGGATAATGGATATCTTGATACATACTACATAATCAATGACATGTCTAAGATTTTTACAAATCTTCGAGACAATCATGAGCTTTACTGCTTCGGACACCTCACAGAGGGGGCAGTCGCATATTATCAGGCGACAGGAAAAGATAAGCTTTTAAATGCCGCAAGGCGTTTTGCGGACTACATCTATGACTGCTTTGGAAAAGAGGACGGTAAGAGGAAAGGATATCCGGGACATGAGATTGCGGAGATGGCACTTATGCGTCTTTATGATGTTACAGGTGATGAAAAGTACAGGGAGCTTTCAGAATTTTTCATAAATCAGAGAGGCACAAGACCATACTATTTTGACGGTGAGCATCCTGAGACTGTAAAGAAGGGACATGAGGATGAACTTCGCCATTCATATAATCAGGCACATCTTCCGGTGCGTGAACAGGATGAGGCCGTAGGACATTCAGTTCGTGCCGTGTACCTGTATTCGGGTATGGCAGATGCTGCTATGGCTGACAGCGATGAGACACTGTACAATGCCTGCCTTAAGCTGTGGGATAACATAACACAGAAGAAGATGTATGTGACAGGCGGAATCGGCGCTACACATATGGGCGAGGCGTTTTCTTTTAACTATGATTTGCCGAATGATACAGCTTACTCGGAGACTTGTGCTGCGATAGGACTTGTATTTTTTGCGAGAAGAATGCTTCAGATAAAGGCAGACCGCCGCTTTGCGGATGTGATGGAGAGAGCTCTTTATAATACTGTGCTTGCGGGAATGGCAGCGGATGGCAAGAGCTTCTTCTATGTAAACCCTCTTGAGGTTTATCCGAAAGCCTGCCATGAGGATGCAAGAAAATTCCATGTAAAGCCGGTACGTCAGAAATGGTTTGGCTGTGCATGCTGTCCGCCGAATATTGCGAGACTTTTAAGCTCGCTTTCTATGTATGCTTATACGGAGAATGACGATACATTATTTGCACATCTTTTTGTCGGCGGAAATGTGAGGAAATATATAGGACAGACCGGAGAATGCGCTGACGGTGAAGGAAGCGGCAAGGAGAATGTCGGATGCTTAAGCTTCTATGTGACAACGGATATGCCATGGCAGGGAACAACCGTATATAGCTGTACGAACGAAAATCCTGTGAGAGGTACGCTTGCAGTCAGGATTCCTGATTGGAGTGAAAGCTTCACGGTAAGCGGTGTGTCCGGAAATCTGAATGAAGATACAGCAAAGCTTAAGGACGGATATTTATATATAACGCGCGAATGGAAGAAGGGCGACGAGCTTAAGCTTGAGCTTTCGATGAAAACAGAGTTTATAGCAGCGAATACTCAGGTTCGTGAAGATATTAACAAGACAGCATTGAGACGTGGCCCGTTTATCTACTGCCTTGAGGAGACTGACAATGGAGCAGAGCTTCACAGGCTGAGCGTGTGTGTCAATGCCAAGCCGGAGGAGATTATTCTTAATATCGCCGGAACTGATGCAGTGGCACTTAGGATTGCAGGAAAAAGACTGGTTGATACAAGTGATAATGCGTCGGGCGGGGATGAAGCCGGCAGCGTAAAAGCTTCGCGTGAAATTAAAGAGCCGCTGTACAGCACACTTCGCAAGCCTCAATATGAGGATGTCAAGCTCACATATGTTCCATATTATGAATGGAACAACCGCGGAGAAGGCGAGATGAGCGTGTGGGTGAATTATACTTTTGATTAGAAGAGGAGTTCCTGCATTTAAAAGATAAAAATTATATTGATACCAGCAAGTGGCTTAATTAAGGCGGCTTATGATATAATGAGCGCAAGAGAGCCAGAAAGCTGCTAGCAGATATCTGGCGAACGGCGAAATTACGGAGTGAGCTATGCTCACGATATAACATAAAGTAACTTAGTATATATATTCTGTTTTATATTGAAATAGTGAAATGTTATGGTGGTATAAAAAAATCGCTTAGACCGTGAGGTTTAAGCGATTTTTTGCTTTATGGGGTTCAAGTGTCAAAACATGCCAATTTAGACTATGCGTGTATAACGAGTTATATTTATGCATATCACGACTTTTGGGAGAAGCTTAGTTGTTCTTAGGACTCTGATTAATTCCAAGCCAAAAGCAGCATGGATGCTGCTTTAGAAGCAATGCATACAAGGATGTATGCCGGCTTCGGTGGCGTATATATAGAAAGCATTTATCAGAGTCCTTAGAACATCTTGCTTCGTACAACGAAGTTATATGCATAAATATAACTTGTTATACACAGTTAAGTTCTCAGAGCATGTTTTGGCATCTGAACCATAATAGGGTGGATATTGCGGTATTATTTTACAGCGTCCTTGACATTGGTAAATAGCTGCATATCATCTGCCGTGAGCTTGACATTAGTTGAGAAGCTTTTGCCATCATCGGTTGTAATATTGACTTCTATGATTGTACCTTCCTTTATGACATCGTTTCCTGATACTGCACGAAGAAACATTGGAAACTTAGGGTGGGATGCGCTGAAGCGGTCCCAGGATGATTTTAATTGAAATAATTTTGCCGGATTCATGAGTATTCCTTTCTGTACGGTTGATAAGAGAGCGTTGGAGCCAGAAAAATTAATAAAATATCAAGGATATGCATTTGGCTCCTGACACTATGATTTAATAAGGGAACTATATAGAGCTGTTGCTTCATAATATCAGCGAGGCATAGCTGCTAATGGGAAAACGAGAGTGTCATTAAAAAAAACTCCGTTTATGATATTCAGAGTACATTGTATCGGATTTTTTGTCAAGTTTGATGAAGTGCAATTCGCGGCATCAATAAAAAATATTTTAAACACGATATCAATAATATTATTTTCGATAATGGTTGGAAAAAACGAGCTGATATTGTAAAATATCTACATGATTTTATGTAAATATAATAAGATGCGGTGGTAAGATATTCTGACACCGGCGTAATTTATTTGACAATAAGCTAGACACGTTCTGACAGATAATTGCGTTATGTCGGGACAGACTATGCGAATGGAGAAAATATGGAATGGAAATATAATGCATCAGCATGTACACTTTGTCCTAGAGAGTGTGGTGTGGACAGGAGCAGCGGAGTGCATGGAGTATGCGGCTGCGGCAGTGAGATATATGTGGCAAGAGCTGCTCTTCATATGTGGGAGGAACCGTGTATATCGGGTGAACATGGCTCCGGGACGGTCTTCTTTTCGGGCTGTCCGCTAGGCTGCGTGTTCTGTCAGAATTCTAATATTGCAAATGCGAAGGTTGGAAAGAAAATTTCCGTGGAGCGTCTTTCAGAGATTTTTCTTGAACAGCAGGAGCGCGGAGCATTAAACATCAATCTTGTGACACCGACCCACTATATACCGCAGATTGCGGCGGCACTTGATTTGTCGAGGCAGCAGGGCATGACACTTCCGGTGGTGTATAACAGTGGTGGATATGAAAGGACGGAGGCACTTAGGATGCTCGATGGCCTTGTTGATGTATATCTACCCGATATGAAATATATGTCATCCGCTCTTTCAAAGAAATACAGCAAAGCACAGGATTATCCTGAGCTTGTGAAGCCGGCACTACAGGAAATGTTCAAGCAGGTTGGAAAACCTATATTTGAACCGGAAGATAGAATTGTAAAGGAAGCGGATAAAGAAAAGATAATGGCTTCACATGAAGACAGCTTAACCGGCAAAGGCAATATGGACAGAGCAGATAACAGTGCAGATAATATAGAGGCAAAGCCGCTTGACAGCACTGTCGATGATAAGCAGAGCGATTTGCTGTCTGATGAGGATGGTCTTATCATGAAGCGGGGCATGATAGTCCGCCATCTTGTGCTTCCGGGCTGTACCGCTGATTCTAAAGCAGTCATAAAATATCTCTATGATACATACGGCGATGATATTTATATGAGCATCATGAGCCAGTATACGCCTATGCCCGAACTCATGCCGGGTGGAAGGTTAAACGCAATCTATCCAGAGCTTGGCAGATGTATTACACAGGAAGAGTATGATGATGTTATCGATTATGCGATTGATATAGGTGTTGAGAATGCATTTATTCAGGAAGGTGATGTCGCAAAGGACAGCTTCATACCAGATTTTGATATGTTATCAGGTGTTTAATTCAAATTCAATGGTCGAAAGTATTCAGTTGATTGAGAAGTGTTAGGCTCTTAAATATGTAGTTTTGCAATTAACTGCTAAGATTTGGGTGTTAAAACGTGCCCTGTAATCGTAACTTTTTATAGCATGTTACACATTACTAACATGAATTGGCATGTTTTTACACACGAATTTTAATAAATAATTATTAAAAAGTGAGGATTAGTATGAAATATAATTGCCCTTATGATAAAAAATGCGGAGGCTGCAATCTGCTAAAGCATGATTACGCAGAACAGATTAAAATAAAGAAGGCTGCACTTGCAAAGCTTCTGGCTCCTTACGGTAAGCTCACGGAAGTTATCGGAATGGAGAACCCTCTTCACTATCGCAACAAGGTACATGCCGTTTTCACAACGGATAGAAAAGGAAATATCATATCGGGAGTGTATGAGGAAGGAACACACAAGGTTGTTGCAGTGGATAACTGCCTTATCGAGAATGAAAAAGCGGATGCCATAATTGCAACAATCAGAAAGCTTCTGCCATCATTTAAGCTCAAGGTCTATGACGAAGACCGTAGAACGGGACTTTTCCGCCATGTCCTTATAAGAACCGCACATAGCACAGGTCAGATTATGGTTGTGTTAGTCTTATCAAGTACGATGTTTCCATCAAAAAATAATTTTGTAAAGGCACTATTGAAGGAGCATCCTGAGATAACAACAATAGTCATGAATATAAATGACAAGCGCACATCCATGGTTCTTGGCGACAGAGAGCAGACCATCTATGGAAAAGGCTATATTGAGGATGTTCTGTGCGGCAATACCTTCCGCATATCGCCGAAGTCGTTCTATCAGGTTAATTCTGTACAGACAGAGATTCTCTACAATAAGGCAATCGAGTTCGCACAGCTTAGAGGTGATGAGACAGTCATAGATGCTTACTGCGGAATCGGAACCATCGGAATAACGGCAGCGGCACATATGGCAAAGGTGGCAGAAAATAATAAAAATAACATAAAAAGAGGAAATGTTATCGGTGTGGAGCTTAACGCTGATGCGGTAAAGGATGCAGTCGCCAACGCCAAGCGCAACAATATGGACAATATCCGTTTCTACTGTGACGATGTAGGAAGGTTCATGACAAGAATGGCAGCTAACGGTCAGAAAGCTGATGTTGTATTCATGGATCCGCCGCGCTCAGGAAGCGATGAAGCGTTCCTAAATTGTGTTGCAAAACTGTCGCCTAAAAAAATAGTCTATATTTCCTGCGGACCGGATACACTCGCGCGCGACTTGGGCGTGCTTAAGAAAAAAGGGTATAAGGTTGAGAAGATGGTGGGGGTGGATCTGTTTCCGATGACGGGGCATGTGGAGACGGTATGCTTATTGTCCAAACTTCATGAAGCGAAGCATCATGTGAATGTGAGACTGGATATGGATGAACTGGATTTGACATCTGCGGAGAGTAAGGCAACATACGAGGAGATTAAAAAATACGTGGCAGAGCATTATGATGGGATGAAGGTTTCTGATCTGTATATTGCACAGGTTAAAGCTAAGTATGGAATCATAGAGCGCGAGAATTACAACAAAGCAAAGTCTGACGATGCTAGGCAGCCGCAGTGCCCTAAGGAGAAAGAAAAAGCCATCGAGGTTGCATTTGAGCATTTTAAGATGATTTAAGAAAGATAGAGGACTCTTTTTTTCTATTTTTTGCTACATCTTTTCTTACTGAGGATTTGAAAAGATGGTATTTATTTCTGTTTTCATTGTATGGAAAGTAATTAATTTACATCCAACATAATTCGCAGAAACTGTAATAAGGTATTTACACTGAGAGAAACTATAGGAAAGTTATCGTACAGTGAAGTTCATAGAATACAGCGATGAGGCAGGAACTTTGATGGATGTTGAAACAGAGATTGAATACAAAAATGAAGAGACATAAGAAAAGATGCTGATTGGGAGTTGTAAGTCCACATCGGCTTTTTTCTTGGTGTTTCGCAGATGGTAAAAACGATGATTTGGTAGAATAATGGTGTTAACTTAAGGGGGTAGCAATGAGAAAAGTTGATGGATTAAGAGAGGTAATTGCAAATCAATTTGCTTGTGAATATAAGGCTTATGACTTGAGGAGAGTCTGTAATGAGTATGGAATTGAACCAGACGCTGGATTGGAACCAATGAATGGCAAGCGGTTATATGTATCGAACGGTTTGAATAAGATGCCAGATGATGATATTTGGAAATTGGCAAGAAGAATAGCTAAAGAATTTAATAATGTAGAAATGATAAAAACTATGGAGCCTTATTTGAATGATACAGAACTAACTTTTTCATTTGTGACAAGAAGACGAATTGTAGATTTTTTGGATTCATTAAGCGATATGGAAGGGCAAATGAAATTAGACGATTTCTTATCATTTATTTGGAATATGACGGAAACCGCTGATATTTTTATTGGAATGACTATAGGACAAGAAATTATGTCTGCAGTAAAATATAATAAAACAATGTCCTATAAGGAATTGCTTACAAACAGGTTACAGGTTAAATATCTACCGGATGAAACTTTTGTCAAGTTTTTAGAGTGCTTGGTAAAACCAGAGGTAAGAGAAGGAGATGAACAGAAAAAGTATGTTCAAGGTATAAATGGAATAATTAGGGAAGATGGATATGAGTTATATATTAGTTCTCAAAAATCTGGAGTTCCACATTATAGTATAGGGAAAAGAAGAATTGTTGAAGGTAAATTAAAAAATCTTATTTTTGCTCCAATCGGTCAAAAACCAGATATTACTATTGAAAATACAATTAGTAACAAGCTTCGCTTGATAGGAGATACTGGCAATTGCTTGTTTTATAATTTTGAAATAGGAGCAGATGGATTACAGTGGAATACTTTGGTCGAATGGTGGAAGGAGAACAACAAAGAGAGTGATGGCAATCCAGAATTGGAGTTGTATGGTCGTTTAAGAGCATCTCTCGACTCAGAAGTTGAAAAAATCTTTTTTAGGACATATTATAACTACTATCGTCATCCGATAAAGAAAGATATTCCAGCATTAGTGCCACAAGTATATTTACATTATGATCCTCGGAGTAAATATCAGAGAAAAGGACAAGTAGTATATTCTCATCAAAGAATGGATTTTTTGATGTTATTACCAGAAGGAAATCAGATTGTTTTTGAATTGGATGGGCAGCAACACTACTCTCAGAATGGAAAAGCATCACCTGTATTATATGCGGAAATGGTCAAAGATGATAGAGCATTGCGATTGAAGGGGTATGAAGTATATCGATTTGGGGGATATGAGTTTTTGGATGAGAATAGTGCGAAAAAAATGGTATGTGATTTTTTTGATAACTTATTTGAACGACATGAAATTGAGTTATAAGCAGATATGAACTGTTATTTTGAGAGGAAGGGCAGTTTTTTGAAATAATATTCTATAAAAGGCTTGTAAAAATGCTATAAAAACGCTATATTAAAGCGTATGAAAGGTTGGTGCAACGCTATGAGTTTGTCAGACGAGATTATACTTATAAGGAAAAAAGGATTCTGTACACAAATGGAATTTGCAGAGCGGATTGGGGTATCGTTTTCTACAGTTAATCGTTGGGAAACTGGTAAAATGAGTCCTAATGTATCGACGATGAAGAGATTAAAAGCATATTGTGAAGCTTTAAATATAGAATTTGGTAATGTAGAGGATGCATGGTTAGCAAAGGCAACTAATCAGGAGAATAAAGAGGAAGACAAATAAATAAAAATCATACTTACAAAATGATTTTCCTGCGAGATAATGATTTCCTGAGTGGGGGTAACTTATAATTATCCATGAATTTTATTAAAAGGCTATGATATGCTAAAAAGAAAATATTAGGAGGTGGCTATATGCCATATGCAATAGATTTATTTTGTGGGGCTGGAGGCTGTTCTGAAGGCTTAATTCAAGCAGGATTTCATATTTTGTTTAGTTCAGATATAAGTGATATGGTTGAAGTGACATATAAATATCGTCATGCACAGTTGGGACTTATTCAGGGACAGAATACATGGTTTGAAAGAGCCGATATTAGAAATCTGAATGGGGACTTTATTAATCAGAAAATCAGTGAACTTGAAATGTTCCGTAATCAAGGAATACCTGAAATTGACTTGATGATTGGTGGACCGAGTTGTCAGGGATTCTCAAGAGCTGGTAGAAGAGATAAAGAGGATCCAAGAAATCTATTATTTGGTGAATATGTGAGAGTTATAAGTGAAGTAAAACCTAAATACATTGTTTTAGAAAATGTAGAAGGTTTTATGGATATGCAGTTTTTGGGATATAAGGGGTTAGACTTATATGATGATAATGGAAAATTCGTTGAAGAGGGACAGTTTTATCCAGATGGTTCAGTAACACCTACAATTTTAAGGTCTGAGTTAAATAGGATTGGCTATGATACTTTAGAACCTAGAATTTTGAATGCTGCTGATTATGGCGTTCCACAAAGAAGAAATCGAGTAATCTTTATTGGATACCGAAGAGATCTTCCTGCACCATCCTATCCAGAACCTACAGTTGCTCCTGAAAAACAACTTACATTAAAAGAGGCAATTAGTGATTTGGTATATGATGCAAATTTAAGAAATAAAGTCAACCAAAAACTTTCTGAATTTCAAAAAGAAAGTAGAGATGGAAGAACACCATCATTCGTTACTGGTAAGCCAATTTCTTGCGATAGAAATCATCTCCAAAATCTTGAATTACCAAATTCTACAGATGTCGTTTTGGAAAGATTTGATTTGTTCAACCAAGGTGAATCAGGATCAATGTTAAGAAAAAGGATTAAAGAGCAAGGGATTGATATAAGCGGAAAAGGTTCTTTGATTCAGTTGTGCTGTGATAAATTGGAGATGCAACCAAATGATGTTGTAGAATTATTTAAGCATACAGACGCTCCAGATGATGCAATTGATATACTTTTAACAAAAAAAAATATCAGACAGAGATTGAATTCAGAAGATCCTTCGCCAACAGTTGTCACTCTTCCAGATGATTATATTAATCCATGGGAAGCAAGAACAATAAGTGTTAGAGAAATGGCAAGATGTCAATCATTTGATGATTCATTTGAATTTTTAGGTAAAAGAACAACTGGTGGATTAAAAAGAAGAACAGAAGTGCCGCAGTGTACTCAGGTTGGAAATGCTGTTCCCCCACTATTAGCAAGAGCAGTTGCTTTAGAAATTATGAAAGTATTATAGAAAAGAGGGGAGTCGGTAGATTAAGGACTGCCCTCTTTGGGAACACTTATATTTTGAAATAGTATATGATAAATTTATGTTTGAAATGGAGTAAATGTCAAATCACCTGTTCTGTTAAGTATTCTACGATATTTTGTGACATAGAATATCCTTATAGTTCTACTGTTTCGATTTCACCGAATAAATCAGATTTTGCGTATGGTTTGATTCGCCATGCATTACCATGATTCTTTCCTACATATCGACCTTCTTTTGTGGTGTATCCACGCCAATCATAAGTAATTACGCCAGCTTTAATCAGGGAAAGAAAAGTTGTAAACTGTGGTGCTCTGGAAAATTCAATTTCGTTATATTTGAATTGAACCATTCCATTGAACTTTCTGCTTTCGGCTTTTACCCATAATGTTGATGGATGCTTTAAATATAACTGCTGTCTTAAAGCGTCAAAAGACCAATATGCAGCTATCTCTCTTTTTAAAGTGAGTGAATCTTGCCAGATTATATTGACCATTCTAGTTTCATCATTAACAAGGAGATAAAAACCTTGATTGTTTTGAGGGGCCTCCATGGAACCAATGGTGATATATAGGCTATTATATCCTGGATGAGCGTCTGAATCATAACCATAAATTCTGGCAAATGCAGAAACGCGATTTCTATCTGAAGGCTCATAGGCAGCAACTCTTGTTCCGTCAAATTGTGGTCTTAATGTAAAAAGAGTATCTAACGTTCTGTTGCCGCCCTTTGATTTTATTTCAATTAAACCGTTGTAATCTGCATTGTTACGATTATTTGTATTAATTCCAAGAAGTGCTTCTAAAGTATCACCAACATCTTTTGGTGCAATTGGACCGTATCCTTTCGAATTATTAAAAAAACCACCATGTACAATTTTTTGAAGGCGTGGTTTGATTTGATAGAACAGGTCTGTAATTGCATCTACTCCAACTGCATTAAGCAAATCATTTTCGGAAGGAATATTGTGTGTAAGATTAATTAAATAGATAAGTGGAATACCATTTGTTTGTCTGAAGATAGAAATATAAAGGAGATCCCCTTCATTAATCTCACCATTTTCCATTCTTCGTTTTATTGTTTCGATGGAAAAACGTCTGTCACCTCGATTATTTGCAACTCTATAAAATTTTAATTTTATTAACTCTTTTTTGCCGTTCTGAACAAATAATGCATCATACGATATTCCAAATCTACCTCCATTATCTAACTGTTCATAATCAACTAGCCCCCAATTGAGCAAAAGATCTCTTAGAATACCATTAGCATCTAAGTTATTCTTGTCAATCATAGTATATGTCATACGAATTAATGCATAATCTTCGTTTCTATAGCGACGTATCATATTGATTACATTAGCTTCGTCTGAATATGGTGTGAAAATCATATCTCTTCATCCTCCCTTGTGTTTCGTGTAAATAAAATGTACATTTCGGTGTTGACGGTGTAAGCCATTGCATATAATGTTTTAATTGTGGGATTAAGTGCTTTACGGTTAATGATTCTGCTAATCATTGTAGTCTGAATGTCGGTTGCTCCGTATATTTCTATTTGTTTAATTTGTTTGCACTGTATATCCTTTTTAAAGTTTTCAATAAAAACAAGAAGATAGTCATCTTCTTTATAAGTCCTCAAAAAACCGTTTTTAGCTTTTGCTAATTTATTAAGATAGTTCCTTGAAAACAAATCAGGAAATGGAACATTTAATTTTTGGGCGAGTTTTAAAGCGGTATTATATTCAATATTTTGTTCGCCATATTATAATGCCGAAAGGCAACCCCGGTCATATTCTATGGATGCTGCTAAATCAGAAATGGTATAACCTTGCATTTCACGTGATTTTCTAATGTTTGAACCGAAAATCAACAGAATTTCGGTTGGGTTAAATTCTGTATCCATCAAATCACCTCCTTGATAATACTAATTATAATTGTATAAGCCCTTTAATGTTTGACTTATAACCATCAATTATGAGGGCACTTAGAAAGTATGTAATTTGTAAATAAAAGTTTTTTCTAAAAACTGTAAAATTTTTTTGGGGATATGAGTTTACACTACAATATATTTATGGTGAGATGGCATGGACAAGATGTGTACATATATTTTGTGGCTCTGAGTATTTGTATTCATAAGTATTAACTTGGCTTTTATTGCAAGTAAGACTTGACAAAAACGAACAAATATTCTATATTTAACAGCGGAGATTTTATACCCAAAAGCAGAAAATACGAATGTACAAATGGAGCTCAAACCCTTGTGTTTTGGGCTTTTTCTAATTTTGTAGAAAATCTGAGAACAACTATTTCTAAAAAGTCAATTATCATTTTGTAATGGAAAATGGACAGAATTATTCACAAAACTGTTTGTGCAATACTAACAAATTTTTGAGCGTATATAATCTTGCAAAAGTGACAGCATGGCAATCGAGTAACATCGGTTGCTTTTTTGTTGCCTATTTTTAGAAAGTCATTAAATGCCCTGATAGAGTGATTTCTAAAAAACAAAGTAAAAAGAGTGGAGGAAATGCAAAGTGAAAGAGTATTCAAAAGGTATTTATGTGAAATTTAAACCGGAGGAGGTGGAAATACTGCATGATCGGATGAAGGAAGCCGGAGTTCAAAATATGAGTGCGTATATCAGGAAGATGGCGATAAACGGGTATGTAATAATCCCTGAATGGCCTGATTTGAACCGGGTAATATCTTTACATGCAAAAGTATTATATGGAATACTTCTGGATCGCAAGTGCCTGTTAGACTCCAATGGAGACGCATGGCGTGATGAATATGGAATTACCTATATCATTTTCACAATCGAAGAAATTATGAATCTGATGAACCTGGGGAATAAGAAGGTTAACAAAATGTTTAAGGAGTTGGAGGAGCATGGTTTGATTTACCGAAGACACCAGGGCTTGGGAAGACCGAATAAGATTTATGTTTATGATTTGCTCAAAGCAGATAATTCAAATTGGTTTCCAAAACAAATTATGTTCGGAAAGGGGAGCAGCAATGAGAAAGAAGTATTATGAAGATGCAAAAGAGAATGCAGCTTTTGAGAGATGTGCAGATGTAATAACATCCCTGATTCTAAAATATGGACCGGCTTTAAAACAAAAATGGAATCTAAACGAGTGGATTAGGAATATTCAGGCAGAGAGTCTATGGAAAGACATAGCTTGCAAAAGGTATCAGCGGTATTTTATTTGCATGAAGAATATGAAAAGTGTTCCTACATGACAAAATCAAATTGACTAATACTGATTAGCAATATATAATATAGACAAAACGAAAATGACATGAACGGAGGAATAAAGAAGTGGAGAAGGTTATAACACTTGAGGAAGCATTAAAAAGAATTGAAGAGTTGGAAAATGAAAACGCCGAGTTACGCGAAGAATTGGAATATTATAAAAATCGTAAATTAAGCGGAAGGCAGAAGCACAATGCAAAATGGATGGCAATTTACAACGATTTTGTTGCCAGTTATGAAAGCGGAATGACTATGATAGAGATTGCAAGAAGGAATAATGTCAGTGAGAGAACGATTTACAGGTATAAAGCGTATTATGACGAATTAAAGGACAAAAATGAGATGGAAAGTAAATAGACAATTGAAGTGGAGGATGATGAAGTGAAAAATCTTGTCAAAGACACAATTCATGCTAATGGAATTGATATTGGAATATATACACAGGACTTTGAAAATGAATTTATATCACTGACTGATATTGCGCGTTATAAAAGTGATGAACCAAAGGATGTAATCAAAAATTGGATGAGAAGCAAAGATACAATAGAATTTCTTGGTTTATGGGAAAAACTACATAATAGTAATTTTAAAGGGGTCGAATTCGACTCCTTTAGAAATCAGGCAGGGTCTAATGCATTTACAATGTCACCTACAAAATGGATAGAGACAACTGGAGCAATAGGAATCGTAAGTAAATCTGGACGATATGGTGGCACTTTTGCACATTCAGATATTGCGTTTGAATTTGCATCATGGATTTCAGCAGAATTTAAACTTTATATAATCAAGGATTATAAAAGGCTGAAAGCAGATGAAAATAGCCGTTTTTCATTGAATTGGAATCTAAACAGAGAAATATCAAAACTGAATTATAGAATACATACAGATGCAATCAAAGAAAAATTGATACCACCGGAATTGACACCGGCACAAATCAGTTTTACATATGCAAATGAAGCTGATATGTTAAATGTGGTTCTATTTGGCAGAACAGCAAAACAATGGAAAGATGCGAATCCAGATATAAAAGGTAATATGAGAGATGGTGCAACACTAAATCAATTATTAATTTTGACCAATTTAGAAAGTTATAATGCAGTATTGATTCATCAGGGGAAAAACCAAAAAGAAAGAATGGAATTGCTTCGACAATTGGCTTTACAACAGATTCATACATTAGAATCAATTAGTACAGATAAGCTTCTTAAATTACGATAAAATCAACTTTTTTGATGTAAGTACGGTGGAATGTTTGCTTTTCATCACATTAACAAAAGCTTTTTTCATGCGTAAAAATATAAACCTTATGTTTTTACGGAACAGGGAGCATATCTGAAAATATTGCAGAACCTATAACTCCCAAGGCAGATATTCCATAATGATTGCCAGAACAACCGCCGGAAGCATATTTGCCACGCGGAATTTCTTATCCTAGACAAGGTTCACACCCACGCAGAAGATCAGGATAGAGCCGATGAGGGAGAGATCGGTAATGGCGGCATCTGTCATGACCGGTGCAATCAGTCTTGCCAACAGCGTGACCGCACCCTGGAACAGAGGGTCTTTGGCATTGCCTGTTTTTTTCTTTGGTAAAAAATCTGTTGAATACAGTGCCGGCCAGTCCGGCCACAGTAATGCCTGCGGTATTGATTATAGTTCCCAGTCCGATCATCTTATGTGCTATTTGCTATTCGAAAGCTTAAAGCGACTTACCTCTGAGCCTTAGAATAGTCTCCTTCTTATAATTATCAAAATAGAAAATTACAGACAAATTTCCAACAGTCAGTATAACTTACTTCCCATAAAAAATAAAAGAATCCCGGACACAGAATTTTCACAGAGTGAACACTTTATTAATACAAAATTCCCCTATACTTGAGAAAACAAGTAATTCTGAACGGAATCATAATCGGAGGTTTACCGTGAAAAATAAGAAGATCAAACAGCTGATAAACTCTGAGAGAGCAGAAAAAAAGGGTAAGAATGACCGTAAAGGACGTAAGAAGTGGATGGTTGTTGTCCTGATTCTGGTACTGGCGATAGGAGGCGGTTCGGTGACAGCAGTTGTGATACTGCGTAAAAACGGGAATGCGACAGCATTTTCCATGCCGGGGAATATGGCAGGACTCACACTGACGGAAGATATGGTGGCGGCTTCCGGTGTGACCAATGTGGGTATTACAGAGGAGACCTTCGATGTGGAGAATCTGACCACTGATCTGGAGATAGAGGAAGTATACGCTGTCTCCGGGGAAGAGGTAACTGCCGGGGATAAGATCCTGAAGCTGACGGAAGACAGTGTGGCGGAAGCGAGAAAAGAACTGGAGAGGACGCTTCGGGATGCAGAGCTTTCGTATCGTACCGGCAAGATCGAATATGAGCAGAATCTCATCACGGCAGAATACACAAAAGACAGCGCGATCCTCACCGGACAGCAGGCGAAAGAGGTCTATGACGAGACGGTGGCGAGTCTGCAAAGTGCTGTGACGAAAGCAGAGGAGGAACTGCAGGAAGCCGAGGATGACATTGCGGAGTATGAATCCTATGTGAATGACGGTTCCTATAAGAGCTATTTTAAAGTCGATGAGTATCAGGCAATCTATGATGAAAATCTGAAAGCGCTGACGGATAAGATGGACGAATGGGGTGTCAGCTGGTCGCAGGTCACCGGCGGTGGCGGCTCGGTACAGATCGGTGGCGGAGCCGGCAGTAATATGCAGAGCAGAGGAACGTCTAACGCAAGCATTTTAGCTTCCCTCTACAGTGTTCTGGAGCAGAACCTGAAGGATCTGGAAGAGGCACAGGAGAAATATGACGATGCCGTCACCAATGCTTCTTTTAACTTACAGACATTACAGTTAAAGCTTCCCAGCCTTCAACAGGCAGTCACGGAGGCAAAGGAAAATAAGGAAATCCAGCAGGCACAGGCGAAGCTGACCTACGAGACGGCACTGTCTACGGCGGATCGTGCAGAGAGCGACTACAATACAACGGTGGAAAAGGCAGAATCCGATCTGGCGGCACTGAAGAGCACTTATGAAGATGCAAAAGAAAATCTGGAACTGTTTGAAAGCAGTGTGGGCGATGGTTATTTTTATGCTTCCGAGGATGGAACCATCCTGCGGACTGTTGTGCGGGCAGATCAGAATCTGACTTCCGATGCGGTGGTATTCGTATACAGCAATCCGAGGGAACTGACCGTGACTGTATCTGTTGACCAGGCAGACATTGCGAAGCTGACCGTGAGTGACAGTGCGTATGTGCAGTCTTCCGCAAACGGCGGATTCACCGGTGAGATCACAGCCATCGATCCGGTATCTTCTTCCGACAGCCGCACCAGTGTTACTTACAGTGTGACCGTGAAAATCATGACAGAGGACGAAGAAAATGAAAATAGTAGCAGCCTGAGTGCGAACGAATCCGTGACGGTTATCTTCGGTATGACGGAAGAGGAGATCGCGAGGATGCAGGAACAAATGCAGCAGCGCATGCAGGGCGGTCCCGGGGATGTCTCCGGGGGTGATGCAATGTCGGAGGGCGGAACGGTGCCGGAAGGAAATTCCGGTGACAGAGAGCGCCCACAGGGTAGACCCGGTGATGAGAGTTCAGAAAGCGACAACACGACGGACGGTAATGTAGGTGATGATGTCAGGGGAGAGGAACAGCAGGGAGGACAGACACAGTCATGAAATTAAAAAGTCCACATTTTGAAAAACTGAAATCCCTCACAAAGAAGCAGAAAAAACTGATCCTGGCGGGGATTGCACTGCTTCTGCTGCTTTTGGCAGCCTGTTATACCGTGTTTATTGCACCGTTACTTCAGAAAGAACAGTGGATCTACAAGGAAGAGACGGTGGAGCGTGGTACTTTAAAGGTAGGTGTGACGGAGAGCGGTTCTCTGGAATACAACACAAAATCCGTAGATTACGATCTGGATCTGGATGTCAGTGACGATGACGAGGATGACAGTGAGGAAGATGACGATGATACCGTACAGAAATATCTGAAGATAGAGGAGATCTATGCTGCCAGCGGGCAGCGTGTCACCGAAGGCGAGGAACTGCTGAAATTCACGGAAGACAGCGTGGAGGCGGTTCGGGCGCTATTGCAGAATGCGGTAGTGGAGGCGCAGGCAGACTATGCGGAGGCAGAGAGTACCTATGAATTGTCCCTGCTGGAAGCCCAGACCGACTACGATACCCAGAAGATCAGTGCTTCTTATGCGTCGTCCATTCGGAATACTTCGGCAAGCAGTGTGGCAAATAACGTAACTTCTCTACAGGTGCAGCTGGAGCAGAAGCAGGCGAATACAGCTTCTCTGCAGGAGAAGCTGACAGAAACTCAGGAAGATTATCAGGATGCATTGGAAGATTATGAAGCGGCAAAAGAAGGTTATGAAGGCGCCGGAACCGATAATACAGTGAATTTTATGACAATACAGAACGGTTATCTCAGTGCCAGATCCAAATACCAGCAGGCAAAATCAGCGTTGACGCAGGCAGAGGATGCTTTATCGGAGAATGAAAGTGCTATTACCGATCTGCAGAACCAGCTGGCAGCGGCACAGGCAAAGCAAAAAATCGATAAGCTGGATACAGAAGAGACCTATCAGGAAGCGGTGATCACCGGGCAGAATGCCCAGACCACTTACAACGCTGCTGTGGAAGATCTGAAGGAGACCTTACAGGAAGCGGAAGAGACGAAAGAAAAACGGGAAGAACAGTTACAGGCGTTTGAGGATTTTGTCGGAAGTGATGGTATTATCTATGCCACAGAAGATGGTGTGATCACAGAGGTCAGCTACGAAGCGGGAGACCGCCTGACGACGACAGGAGCTTTGTCTTCCTATGCAACGTCGGATGACATGCGGATCTCCGTGGATGTGACCCAGGAGGATATTGTGGATCTGAAGGTTGGAGATGCGGTAGATATCACCTTTACGGCATACCCGGAGGATTCCTATACCGGAAGCATTCTCTCCATCAATACCACGGCTACTTCCGATTACAGCAACACGGTAAGCTATACTGTGGAGATCAGCGTGGAAGGTGAACTGGAGCAGCTCTATGGCGGCATGACCGCAGATGTGATCTTCGTTACTGAAGAAAAAGAAGATGTCCTCTATGTATCCCGTAAGGCGATCGTAGAAGAGAACGGCAAGACTTATGTCTATCGTAAGACAGCACTGGGCGGCAGGGAACTGGCAGAGGTAGAGACCGGTATCACCAACGGTGTGGACATCGAGATCCTGTCAGGACTGGAAGAGGGCGATACCATCTACCTGGCAAGTAAAGTCAGCTCCGAGGAAGAAGTCAAGAGTACGGAGGAGACTGCTGATTCCGGCAGCAGTTCTGATACCGCAGTGGGCAGTGATACGGAGTTCGGGATGTCGGAGGATATGCAGATGCCGGGAGGCGGTGACATGCCACAGGGTGGTCCCGGGGGTGGTAATTCCGGCAACTTCGGCGGTGGAATGCCGGGCGGTCCCGGAGGACAATAAATCAGACGGATGGAGCAAATGTTGAAAATCAGACAGGAATGATTGGGAACAGTTATGAAGCAGAATGAAAATGGGAAAAAGATCAAAGAAAATATAAGAAATCAAATGCGCCGGATCGGATCATGGAAAAGCTGGTCTAAAAAACGCAAGGTCACCACAGGTGTCTGTGGTGTCTGCGTGATCGCTGTAGTGGCTGGTGCCATTGGTCTCTCCGGTGGTTCCGATACGGAAGTCATCTATAAAGAGACCACGGTAAAATATGGGACACTGGTCAAAGGTGTGACGGAGAGCGGCTCTGTGGATATCGGTACGGTGGATCAGACCTTTGATCTGGATATGAGTGCCCTGCAGAGAACGGATACTTCCGGCAGCCGTTCCTCTGGCGGCGCCTCCGGTAGTACTGCCGGCAGCAGCTCTGGTTCTGGTGGTTTTGGCGGCATGAGTGCTTCCGGCGGCGGAGCCCAGGGAGGCTTAGACATGTTTGGGCAGATCTTCAATATGGGAGGCAGCAGCTCTGGCAGCAACGGTGATGATTCTACTCTGACCGTGGCGGAGGTAGTGGTCTCTGTGGGGCAGCAGGTGTCCGAGGGAGATCCCCTGTACCTGCTGGAAGAAGACAGCGTCTCCGACCTGGAAGACGAATTGCAGTCTAACGTTGAGAAAGCAAAAGCGGATCTGGAGGCGGTGGAAGCCGACCAGACCCTGTCAAAACAACAGGCAAAATACACTTATGACAGCAGCACTGCTTACGGCAGTTATATTGACACCGAGTACAGTACTACATTGCAGGAGCTTCAGAATACGGTGGATTCTGCGGAGAGCACACTGGAGCAGGCGAAGAGCAGCCTGGAAGATTACCGGGCACAGCTGGAGGAAGTAACGGCAGCCTATGAGGATGCGGCACAGGTATTATCGAACTGTAAATACAGCCTGAACAGTACGGACGCAGCAGATGATACTTACGGATATGTCTATTATGCGCAGCTGACGGAGCAGGCACAGTTCACGGCAGATTCCCTGGAGCAGCAGAAGGAAGAGCTGGAACAGAGAGTAGAGCAGGCGGAGGAAAATGTAACCACTGCCGAAACCGCCTACAATAAGGCAAAACGAGAACTGGAGCAGGGGAAACTGACCGCAGCCGAGACTCAAAAACTGCGGACACTGGCTTACAATACCGCACAGGAGACCTATGACATTGCACTGGGGTATCTTGCGCAGGAATTGTCCGATCAGCAGGAAACCTATAATGAGACACTGGAAAAATGGAACGAGTTCAGCACCTATATCGATGGTAATGCAGTATGTGCAAGATACAACGGTGTCATCACCGGCGTGGAGCTGGAGGCCGGAGACAAAATCAGTACCGGAACCTCTCTGGTTACCTTATACGATATGGACGAAGTGACCATGACGGTAACAGTAGATGAAGATGACATGACGAATATCTCTCTGGGATCTGCGGCAAATATTGCATTGACGGCATATCCGGAAGATACCTTTACGGCAAAGGTGACGGCTATCGGAGATGCAACATCGGATTCCAGTGGAAACATAACTTATGACGTAACTGTCACATTAGAAGGGGATGTTTCAGGACTGTTCCAGGGCATGACAGGAGATGTGACTTTCGTTACGGAACAAACGGAAGAAGTGCTGTATGTCTCACGCAGAGCCATTATCACAGAGGATGACAAGACTTATGTAAAAGTGAAGACTGCAGATGGCAGCATTGTGAAAAAGGAAATAACGACAGGACTGTCAGATGGTTCTAACGTGGAGATCTCAGGAGATATTGCAGAAGGAGATACCGTATTGATCGAAAGCAGCATTACGAAGTAGAGCGGAGACCTGTGGGAAAGTAAGGTCAATGGAAGGGAAGAAGTAGAATATGAGATTATCCGAAATATTGCGTCTGGTGTGGCTGAACCTGTCACAGAATAAATTCAAAGTGATCCTGACTTCCATCGGTATCGTTGTGGGATCCGCCACCATAATGCTGGTGCTGGCGATAGGTACCGGTGGAAAAGAAGAAGTGGCGGAGCAGTTCAAGAACCTGAATGCCGGAGCCATTGATATTTCCTGTGACAGCAGTGACAGCGGCGGTTTTAGCTTTGAAATGCCGGGCGGTGGAGGAAGCGTTACCGTCACCAACATGGGCGGAGGACCCGGAGGAGGTTCCGGCGGCGGTACGTCTGGTGGTTCCGGCGGTGGCATGGATTTCGGCGGATTCTTCGGATTCGGACAGGAGGAAGAGAGCGAAGCCGTGACATTGACCAGTGAAGACTGTGATGATCTGGCGACTTTTGTCTCCGGAATCTCTGCAACTACGATCTCTTATTCCACTACAGCATCGGTGGAGGGAGGCGACATGACCTCTGCTTCCTATTACACCATTGCCGGTGTGGAGGACAATTATGCTGCCATCAGTAATCTGGAAATGGCCATAGGGGATTTCCTCACAGAAGAAAACAACGAGAGCAAGGAAAAGGTGTGCGTACTGGGTGCCACCGCGGCAAAGGAAATTTTTGGAAGCGCCTACGATGCCTATGACGGTACAGTTTATATTGATGGGCGCCCCTATATAGTGTCAGGGGTACTATCCGAGATGGGAACTGTGGCATCCGGCATCAGCCCGGATACGGCAATCTATGTACCTTACGAAACCGGCATCAAATACATTACCGGTACGAATATCAGTCCAACCATCACGGTCATTGCGGAGGATGTGAATCAGGTGGATACCGTAATGACGGATGTGGAGAGTGCCTTAAAAGAAAGCTATCCCAACACCACATTTACCATCAGCGATGCCGGAAGCAAGATGGAGGCAGCCTCCGCTTCCAATGAGACTTTGACATTACTGCTGATCTCTATGGCAGTGATCGTATTTATCGTCGGCGGTATCGGTATTATGAACGTGCTGTTTGTATCCATCAAGGAGCGTACCAATGAGATCGGTATTTTGAAAGCGCTGGGCTGTTCCCGGAAGGATATCCTGTTGGAGTTTTTATTGGAGGCAAGCTTTACCAGTCTGGTAGGAGCGGTACTGGGGGTATTGGTGGCGCTTGGAATCACCCCGTTAGTGCAGTTGTTCAACGTGAGAGTGTCCCTGTCGGTACAAGGTGCAGTATTGTCGCTGTTGTTTGGTGTCTTCACCGGAAGTATCTTCGGCTTCTATCCGGCGTATAAGGCATCGAGACTGATCCCCGTAGAAGCTTTAAATCAGGAGTAGTGCGAAAGGTGTAAGGATTATGATGGAAAACGCAATGATCACCATGAAAAATATAAATAAAGGCTATATGCTGGGAGAGGAGCGTCTGCCGATTTTGAAGGACATCAATTTTCAGGTAAATAAGGGAGAATATGTGGCAATCTTAGGCCCTTCCGGTTCCGGTAAGACTACGTTAATGAATATGATCGGCTGTATGGATGTGATGGACAGTGGGGAATATTATCTGGATGGCATGGCAATCCACGAGACCAAAGAGGACGACCTGACCATGGTGCGCAACCAGAAGATCGGGTTCATTTTCCAGAACTATCAGCTGATCCCGACCTATAATGTCATGCAGAATATTATCATGCCCCTGCTGATGCGCGGCATGACCCACGAGGAAGCAGAAGAAAAGTGTAAAAATACGATCAAACTGCTGGGGCTGGATCATCGTATCGGACATAAGCCCAACGAATTGTCCGGCGGACAGAAGCAGAGAGTATCCATTGCCAGAGCACTGGTGGGACAGCCGGCGATCCTTCTGGCGGATGAGCCTACCGGTGCACTGGATCAGACCAGCGGTAAGGAAGTACTGAAGCTGTTCCGGGAACTGAACGATATGGGCAACACCATCGTCATGATCACCCACGACCTGGGCGTTGCCCAGTCCGCGAAGCAAATTGTCCGCATCGTGGACGGACAGTTGCAGGAGTAAAAGACGCCCCCTTTTCCAGCTTGCGTGTGTCAGATGCATATAGTAAAATAGTACACAGAAAAAGCAGAACTAAAATAAGCTTTTGATATGGGTGGATTATGAAGAGAAACAGTGACAGGCGTTCGGAAAATACAATCGTATTCAGCTATCTGAGAACTTATTTGATCGTATTGATCATACCGTTGATCATCTGCTCTCTGTACTGCGGGCGGGTGATCAGCATCCTGGAGCGAGACGATACGCTTCAGGCGGTGGAAAAGCTCCGCTATTCGGAGACATCGGTGGACACGCTGCTGGAAGAGGCGGAAGGCGTCGGCAGTATGATCCTTAATAATGTAGCGGTGCAGAATTTTACCGGCAAGGCAGACGCGCTGCAATATCCGAATACCTACAGTATTATAGAGCTGCAGAGGACATTGCCGGATATTTCCTATACAAATGAAAATATCTACGGATATTTTATTTTCTTTGATCAAAGCCAGCTGGTGATCAACAGGAACATTGCGTACACTTATCCGGACTTTTATGAGCTGTATTTTCATGAACAGCAATATGATACCTATGAGGAGTGGCTGCAGAACAAGACCGGGATGAACAGACAATACGGTATTCTCGCAAGCCGTGAATATCTCTTCGGACAGGCAGGCATCACCGAAGAGATGATGACCTACGATGTCCCGCTTCCGTCATATTCCTTCGAAGACAACAGTCTGGTCAGAGTCTGTATCCGCAAGGCTGCGGTGGAAGCATTGATGCCGACACTGGCAGAGGATACGGCACAGATGATCCAAAATGACCAGGGGAAGCTGTTATATTGTGAAGGAATGATTGATGCACAGGAGACGGAGGAACTCCTCGCAGCCTCCGGTCGGGAAAAGGATTATGACGGCGTACATTGCAAATATATTCGTTATCAGGGCGAGCAGTATCTGCTGTTGTCCGCCACTTCGGAACGCACGGGATTGACATATTCCTTCCTGCAGCCGTCCCTTGCCGTCAGAGTCAGAGGACTTCAGACGGTGCTGTATATGGTGCTGCTGATCCTCTTCGCCGGACTGGTGGGAATCATCCTCAGCATCCGGATGTCTTATAAGACAGCGCGACCGATCAACGAACTGTTGAAAGAAGTACTGGTGAATGATAATGAAGTCAATGGAAATACGATGTTTTCCCATCTGCACAATTCGTACCGGAGACTTATGACAGCCAACAGCGAGCTGCAGACCGCGATGGAAGAGCAGAAGCCTTTTCTGCAGGAGGTGTTCAGCTATCAGCTGTTGTACGGCAATATCGGTCTGGACGATGATATCTATAAAAATGCGGATTACGTACAGTTTGCCTATCGGGATAAGGTATTCTGGGTATTGCTGTTCCGCGGCAGAACGGAACAACTGCCGGAGGGACCCTTGCAGGCGCATAATCTGTATACCATCGTACTGACGGAACTGATCCGCAAATTCCTCCCGGACAGACAGGTGATCACAGCCGGTGAAGACAAAGTTATCGTGATCATGGAATTGCCGAAAGAGCAGCGGGCGGAATACCACAGACAATCCGAAGCTCTGGTACAAAAGCTGGGACAGGAGCTGCCGGAAGCGCTGGCAGACGGGATCGGGGTATACGGCGGAACCGTGGCAGAGGATCTGGCGCAGATCAGTATTTCTTATGAAAATGCCATGTTGATGCAGCTCTATCAGGAAAAAGACGGCTCCCGGAATATTATTTGGTATGAAAAGCAGAAGCAGGTGAATACCTATCCGACGGAAGAGAAATGCCGTGCGCTGCTCCATCAGGTACTGAAGGGCGATGTGGAAAATGTCTATCAGACGTTTGCGGATGTGATCGAAGAGTATTTTATTCAGGGAAGCCTGAATCCCTATCTCCAGAATCTGCTGCTGGATGAGCTGCAGATCAATCTGGTACGGATCATGGATATCCTGCGGGTATCCGACAACGAATATCAGGAATTCTGCCAGAGACTGGAGCGCAATCATAATGACGATATGCTGGAGCGGATCCGGATCACGAGGAATCTGTATCTGGAGCTGGGACAGAAGGTATACGAGCGGAAAAACGGCAAGGTCGTGGAGCTGTCCGCAGTGATCGCCTATTTGAACCTCCACTATGCAGATCAGGATCTGTCGCTGACGAGTACGGCGGAAGCCATGCAGGTAAGTGAGGGATATCTGTCCACACTCTTCAAACAGGAAACGGGAGTAAAGTTCTCCTCCTACGTGGAACAGCTTCGAATGGAGCAGGCAAAACAGCTGCTGAGTACAACATCCATGACCATACGGGAGATCACACAGCGGACGGGATACACTTCGGAGAATTCCTTCTGCCGGGCGTTCAAGAGAGTGACCGGTATGAGCACGACGGAATGGAAAACCCAGGAAAAATAAGGGTTTTCGGACATATTGAAAGGATTGCATATTCATTTTAAGTAAATGAATATGCAATTTTTTTGCGCCTTTTTTGGGGAGGAAGTTTTGCATATGCGTCAAAAAGAGATGGATATATACAACACCATATGGGGTGTGTTTTAATCGGGCTATCAGGAGGGCAGACAAAAAGCTGCCAAACAAAAAACAAAAAGAAAAAGAGAAAGGAGAGTTGTGGGAGATGGCAATCGCACAAAAAAAATCAGCCGGAGCCTCCTCTAAAAAAAGCCTGTTGAAATATCTGCAGGGGCACTGGCAATTATATCTGATGATCCTGCCACCGATCATTATGCTGTTGATCTTCGCATATGGACCGATGTACGGTATCCTGATCGCTTTCAAGGATTACAAGGTATCGCAGGGAATCTGGGGGAGCGCATGGGCGAAAAACCACGGGTTCTACAATTTTATCAAGTTTTTCAAAAATTATAACTTCTGGGAGTGTATACGGAATACGTTGACCCTGTCCCTGTATTCCCTGTTAGTATCTACCCCCTGCTCGATCATCCTGGCATTGTGTCTGAACTATGCAAGAAATGTAAAGTACCGGAAAACCGTACAGATGATTACCTATTGTCCCTATTTTATCTCTACTGTCGTGTTTGTAGGTATCATCAAACTGGTGCTGGATACCAGAATCGGTGTGATCGGAAGCTTCTTATATGATACGTTCGGTCTTAACATCATGGGCAGCGCATCCGCATTCCCGTCTCTGTATGTATGGAGTGGTGTCTGGCAGGGAGCCGGATACGGAGCCATCATCTATATGGCGACGCTGGCAGGCGTAGATATGCAGCTCCATGAGGCGGCGATCATCGACGGCGCAACGTTATTGCAGCGGATCCGCTATATTGATCTGCCGGAGGTGATTCCGACAGCAGTCATTATGCTGATCCTGAATATGGGAAGCATTCTGAATGTAGGATCCGAAAAAGTGCTGGCGATGCAGAACCAGAACAACCTGAGCGCATCCGAGGTCATCAATACCTATGCCTACAAGGTGTCACTGGTTTCCTCGTTCCCCGATTTCTCGTATTCTACGGCGATCGGACTCTTCCAGTCACTGGTGGGACTGATCCTCGTACTGGGAGCGAATAAAGTGGCGGATAAGGTATCCGGCAATGGATTTGTATAGGAGGCAGGAAGACGATTATGGAAAAGAAAGGAATTACGCAGGATAAAGTCGTGTACTTTATCAACAATATACTTCTTCTGATCTTCGCAGTCATTGTCCTGTATCCTCTGATCTATGTGGTAAGCTGCTCTTTCAGCTCGGGAGATGCGTTGATGGGGGGAAAGGTGCGTCTGTTACCAGTGGATTTTACTTTTGAAGGATATAAGACGGTATTTGGATATACTTCTATCTGGGTCGGATATAAAAACACGATTATTTACACTTTTATTGGTGTAGTGATCAGTCTGGTGATGACGCTGCTGGCGGCATATCCGCTGTCCAGAGATGATTTCAGAGGGCGGAAGGGATTCACACTGTTGTTTGTGTTTACCATGATGTTCTCCGGAGGCATGATCCCCAGTTATCTGCTGGTCAAGAATTTGCATCTGCTGAATACGATGTGGGCGGTGATCCTGCCCGGTTGTGTCAGCGCCTATAACGTGGTCGTTGCCAGAACCTTTTTCAAGCAGTCGATCCCCAAGGAGCTTCTGGAGGCAGCAGAGTTGGATGGTTGTTCGGACTTCAAGTTTTTTATCAAGATCGTTGTACCGCTGTCAAAAGCGATTATCGCAGTGCTCTGCCTGTGGTGCGCGATGCCGTTATGGAACGGATATTTCAATGCCATGATCTACATTCAGGATGAGAAAAAATACACGTTGCAGCTGGTATTGCGGAGAATTCTGCTGATGTCTCAGGTAGATTTCTCCAATGCAGCATCTCTGGATTTTGATCTGTTGGCAAAAAATCAGTATCTGAGTGAAATGCTGAAATACGGAACCATCGTACTCAGTTCACTGCCGCTGATGATACTGTATCCGTTCATTCAGAAATATTTTGCCAAGGGCGTTATGATCGGATCGGTAAAGGGCTAAAAACAATAAATCAAATATCAATCAAAAATAGTAAACCGAAGGTTTATTATGATAAAATTATTTTAAACAGGAGGTATTTCATGAAAAAAAGATTTTTACAAAAGCTGGTGGCTGTGGCAACCGCAACGACTCTGATGGGAAGTATGCTCACCGGATGTGGCTCACAGGAGACGCAGGGGGAGAATACGAGCACCGGGCAGGAAAGCACGACAGAGGAGGATCCGTTCGCGTTTGATTCTGTCAGTGATGTGACATTCCCTCTGAAAGAGAAGCTGACACTGGATGTGTTCGTATATGCTGCCAATACCGGTGGTGGTACAATGCAGGACAACTATGTGACCGACTGGATCGAGGAGAAGACCAATATTCATCTGAACTTTGTATATGACGTAGATGGAGATGAGGCGAAGACCAAGTTGAATCTGGTTATGACAGATCCGGACAGTATGCCGGATATCTTCCTGGCTACGAGATGGTCCAAGGCAGAGACTGCATTATATGCAGAACAGGGGTTGATTCTGCCGCTGGATGATTATCTGAAGGATGCTACAAGATGGAACGAACTGAATGAGATTAGTCCGATGAGAAAGGGCGACCTTGTATTATCGGATGGACATATTTATACCTACGGTGGAGATGGAGAGAGCTTCCATAATAACTACCAGAACCGTGTATGGATCTATAAGCCCTGGGTGGATCAGCTGAATGACGGCAAGATGCCGGAGACTACCGATGAACTGTATGACTTCCTCGTGGAGGTCAAGACACAGGATCCTAACGGAAACGGCAAAAATGATGAAATCCCCATGAGTGGATATATCGGAGGCTGGTGTTCCGATCCTACTGTATGGCTGATCAATGCGTTTGTACAGTGCAACAATCCTCTGAGCAATACGAACCCTACAGTCGGTGCAGGGCTGACTGTGAAGGATGGTAAGGTCAATTATTCCGTTATGACCGATGAATATAAGCAGGCATTGACTTTTATTAACAAGCTGTATGCGGAAGGGTTGTTGGATACACAGACCTTTACTCAGGATTCCAATCAGTTTGCGGCATCTCTGAATAATGAAGAGCATCTGGTAGCTATCCATGCAAGTGGCAGAAATCAGGCAGATAAGGCAACATTTAACAATGGTGAAGACGGTGACTGGGAGAACTGGGAAGTACTGGAGCCGGTAGCTGGTCCGAACGGTATCCGTCTGGCAGCCAGAGATCTGAACAATTATTTCTCCAGCGCGCTGGGAATCGTATCTGCAAACTGCAAATATCCGGAGATCGCAGTGGCACTGTTTGATTTCCTGGCAAGTGAAGACGGATCTCATACACAGTCTGAAGGACCTCAGGGATATGCATGGGATTATGTAACAGAAGGAACCGGTCTGGGCGGTGGAACCGCAACTTACAAGGTAACAAAGCTCACCGATGATTTTGACTGGACAGCAGCAGGTTTTGCGAAATCTTATGAGCATTACAGTTGGCCTTCAGATGCTTGTATCCGTACTGACAATGCGGAATATCGTGGACAGTTACTGGTAGAGAACCCGAAGATGAATCTGGAGTATATCTTACAGCAGGCAGCAGAGAAGTATCAGAAGTATGCTCCCGCAGATGATACACTCGTACCCAATATTGCCTTTGATACCGAATCCGCACAGAAGATCTCCGAATACTCTCTGACGATCGGCGGATATGTGAATCAGGCTACCGTACAGTTCATCACAGGTGATCTGAACATCGACACAGATTGGGATAACTATATTACGACTTTGAAAAATATGGGCGTAGAGGATTATCTGAAGATCTATCAGGAACAGTATGACAATTATATGGCAAATGCAGCAAAATAAGGAGAGACAGGAGCAATATGACAGGATATTTTAACAATCCGATTCTGCCTGGATTCCATCCGGATCCAAGCATATGCAGAGTGGGAGAAGATTACTATATGGCAACTTCTTCGTTCGCATATTTTCCCGGAATTCCGCTGTTTCACAGCAGAGATCTCGTACACTGGGAACAGATCGGTCATGTGATCCACAGAAGAGAACAACTGGATTTTGATAACTGTCAGATGGCGTTGGGGCTTTGGGCCCCAACGCTACGCTTTCATCAGGGAAGATTTTATCTGATCAATACCTTTGTATCAGAAGGACTCCATGAAAAGCGGATGAATTATATTGTGACAGCAGAGAATCCCGCAGGTCCCTGGAGTGATCCGGTTGTCGTGGAAGGTGCGGATGGCATCGATCCGAGTCTGTATTTCGGGGAAGATGGAAAAATGTGGTATATCGGTAACTTTATCTGCCAGCCGGAACAGTACGACGGACATCATGGGATCTATCTGCAGCAGATCGATCCGGAGACATTTCAGTTCTGCAGCGAGCGATATGTTCTGTGGGACGGAATACAGACACAGGGAAAATGGCTGGAGGCACCGCATATTTATCATCATGGGGACTGGTACTATCTGATGGTGGCAGAGGGAGGCACTTTTACCAACCATTGTGTGATGATGGCGAGAAGCCGCGAAATTACGGGACCTTATGAGATCTGCCAGAGAAATCCGATCGTGACTCACAGACATATGCCGTTGATGAGCGAGATATCGGTGGTGGGTCATGCAGATCTGGTGGAAACCACCCGGGGCGAATGGTGGATGGTATTGCTGGGAGTCCGTCCCTATGAAGGATTCCACTATAATCTGGGTCGTGAGACGTTCCTCGTTCCGGTGACATGGGATACTGAGGACGAATGGCTGAAAATAGACAATGCCAATGGACAGGTGAATTCCAGAGAACGTAAGCCGGAGCTGGAGGAGACTGTATATCCCGTGCGTGAGAGCTTTACCGGATTTGAAGGAGGCAGGCTGGGACTGCAGTGGAACAGTGTGCATCCGCTTCCGGAGGGAGCATATTCCCTGACGCGGAGAAGCAGCTTTTTAAGCCTGCGGTTGCGGAGTGAGAGACTGGAAACCGTGAGCACACCCTCCTTTATCGGCAGACGACAGGAGCATAAGGAATTCCAGGTGCAGACTGCCATGGAATTCGAACCGCAGTCGGAGGATCAGGAGGCAGGACTGGCTCTGTTACAGGATGAAGGCTACAATTATCAGTTCCTGATCGGAAGTGAGAATGGAGCGAAATGCCTGCGCCTGTATCAGGTAGAGCAGGGTGAGAAGATGCTGCTGAAGAGTTGTGTCCTTCCGGAGCAGGGCAGATGGTATATGACCATACGCGGGCAGGCAGAATATTATAATTTCTATATTTCATCCGAAGAAGGCAGTCAGGAACTGTTCTATGAAAAGGCTCCGGCAGCGGTTCTGAGTACCCGATATCGTGACGGATTCACCGGCGTGTATATCGGAATGTATGCTGTGGCAGCTACGGACAGTGACAATTATGCGGAATACGACTGGTTCCAGTATACACCTGCGTAACAGATAAAAAATAATAGAAATATACAGATATAAGGAGACAGAGAGTTGAAACGAAAGGGAAATCTATGTTATAAAGGAATCGGTCGGCTGTCCCCGCAGACAAACTACAGTGAGGACGGAGTGTTACCGGAGGATGGAATGCCTGTCGGAACAGGTCGTATGGGGACACTCGTCTGGCTGACGCCGAATGCATTGCATATGCAGATCAACCGGGTGGATGTCTTTGGAATGGATTCTTCCTCCCATTCCGTGAACGGAACGGATTCGGATTTTTCGGAGGGATGTGCCTTTTTTGATATCGAACTGGGCAGGATGGATCAGCCGGTATTTGATGAAAATACGACACAGGAGCTGTCGGTCGAGAACGGTCGTATGACCATCCATGGCAATGGTGTGGAAATCTGCTGTTATGGAAATATGACGGAAGAGCATGGTGAGGAGGATTTCCTCATCGTGGAAATACAGGACAGAAGACCGCAGAAGGAACGGCTCCGTGCCGATCTCCGGACACTGCGCTTCTTAAGTCAGTACCCGGTCGGATGCAATAACCGTAACTATCGGAATCCGGTGATGTACAAAGAAGGTGTTGTCTCCTACCAGAAACAGAACTACCAGCTGTCAGAATCGCTGCTGCACAAGGAAGCACACCGGATTGGACTGGAGCAGATCTTCACAGAGAAGGCGTTCTATTGTCGGAGTCTGGTGGAGGTGGAGGCGCCGGGCAGCAGGGTGAATACCTGGTATCGCAATCCTACAGAGGTGGTGCTGGAGACAGAGGCGGAGGATGGGAATTACGTATTTGCCATCGCGTCCTACGCAACATTGCAGAAGGATATGGAGTTCCGGAAGATTCCACTGGCAGAGCGCTGCGCGGATATGGCAGCTCTGCGGAGGCAAAACGAAGCGTGGTGGAAGAGCTTTTGGGAGAGAACTCCGCTATATGATTTCACCAGTGAAAATGGCAGAGGACAGCAGATCACAGAGGATATCGACTATTTTTATTATATTATGGCGATCACATCCAGAGGCAGTTATATGCCGCGGTACGGAGGACTGCTGTTCAGCACCGGCGGAGACTTCAAAATGTGGGGTGCACAGTACTGGTGGCACAATTCATCCTGTTATTATGCCGCATTGATCTCGTCGGGCTGCACAGAGCTGGCGGAAGCTTTTGTAAAGCATATGAAGAACTGGCAGCAGGCGTGTGAAAAGGCAGCCGTACAGCAATGGGGCAGCAGGGGACTCTGGATCCCGGAGACCACATGGTTCAACGGACCGGAAGAGATCCCGGAGGAATTGCAGACGGAATTCCAGGAACTGTACACTTGCAAACGGGACTGGAGCGAGCGGACGGAAGCATTCCGAAAATTCGCAGAAGGACGTAACAGCTTCGATTCCCGTTACAGCTATCTCTCCCACAGAGCGGACGGCAGGGAAGAACGCGGTTTCGGACCGTTTGGATATGTCAGTCATATTTTCTCCACGACAGCGAAGATCGCTTACTGGATGTGGCGGCTGGCAGAAATGAAAAATGATGAGAACTGGCTGCGGGAGAATGCTTATCCCTTCCTGAAGGGATGTGCGGAATTGTATGTGAATCTGCCGCTGATCCGGGAGGAAGAGGACGGAAAGCTCCATATCATACATACCAATAATCACGAGGTGATGTGGGATTGCAGGGATGCGGTATCCGAGCTGGCGGCAATGCATGGGATCCTGCCGATCGCCATCAAGGCAGCGGAGAGACTGGAAATCGATCAGGAGGAGGCAGCAGAGTGGAAGGAATTCCTCCGGAAGCTTGCGCCGATGCCGGTATCCACGGAACCCGAGGCACTGACGACGGGAGAGGAGCAGGAAGAATGCTGGGCAAGCGCCCGGTCGCAGGCAAGAAAGGGAAATGCCAGCCATGAACACGTTTCCGATCCGTTGATCCTGTATGATCTGTGTACGCCGGAGACGGAAAATGAGGAGATCCGCAGGCTGGGTCAGAATACACTGGCGATGACAATGAGGCACTTTGGCTATGGCAGGGAAGTGAAGGTAAATACGCTGGATATGTGCGTGGATGCGGTGGCGCGTTGCTGTCAGCCGGAAGCGATGGAAGAATTTGTCGGAGCAATGCATGATCTGAAAGATTATGAGAGAGATTTCACAGATCTGGAGGCGTGCGCACAGACAAAGATCCTGGCAAACCGTATGACGCTCAGAGAGGGACCACAGGCACCGGATGTCCAGAGACTGGGACATATCACATCGTCGATGGCGAATGCGGTATGTCAGGGGTATCCCAAGGCGCCCGGAGAAGATCCGGTACTCTATCTATTCTCATCTCTGCCCAGTGGTTGGAACGCGCATATCCGGGTGAATACCGAACATGGCTATCTGGCAGAGGCGGTAGCGGAGGATGGTATCTGCAGCTGGATCCGTCTGATCGGAAGCACGGACAAAATGGTGCTGCGCAATCCATGGGGAGAGCGGCAGGTAAAGATCGCTTACGAGCAGACAGAGGAAATACAGCAGGGAAAATATCTCACGATAAGCGGCAGCTGCAGGATATGCGCTGTATAAAAAGACAGGAAAAATAAAAAAGATAAGAAAAGATAGGAAGAAAACAGGAGAGGGACATGATATTTGATCAGATTTTATTCCATAATGTAGAAGAACTGGAAGAGACGGAAAAAGGGTATTTGCTGCGAAGAGTCTGTAAGAAAGTCCGGGACGGGATCAGTGACGGTGTGCAGAATAATCGTTTTGCCACCGGCGTAGAGCTGCGGTTCCGGATGACAGACGGTGCCGTGGATCTGACGCTGAGCAGCGAACTGGTGGCAGAAAGCGCTACGGTACATATCTTTTTCGGATCTTTTCAGGGAGGCGGGGAATATTCTTCGAAAAATGTCGGTCCCGGAAATACGACGATCCATATAGAATATCCGACAGGCATGGAGAAGCTGCGGCAGCTTGCGGAGGAGTATCATCTGCCCTATGATCCGGAGGTGGTGCGGGTGGTGATGCCCTATACTCCGTGTTATTACGTCGGAGTGAAGGGGAAAGTGGAGCCGCCCCGCAGCGGAGACCTGCCGGAGAAGACGTATCTGGCGTATGGTTCGTCGATCACACATGGAAGTCTCGGATTGATCCAGCCGGATTCCTATGCATTCCGGATCGCACAGCAGCTGGGGACAGATTATCTGAATCTGGGATTTGCCGGGTGTGCGTTGATGGAAGAGGAGATGGCGGAATATCTCATATCCCGTAAAGATTGGGATTTTGCTTCGGTGGAAATGGGAATCAATGCGGTAGGAGAGAAACGGAGACTGGAGCTTGCGGAATTCGAGCGGAGGATCGATCGGTTTACACAGATCCTGGCGGCGGATCCCCGACCGGTATTTGCCACATCGATCTTCGTATTCAATGGAGAGGATGCAGAGCAGGAACTGGCGGAGAAGATGCGCCGGATCGTGCGCAGATATGCGGCAGAACGTCTGATATTCACAGATGGTCTGCAACTGTTGGGAGATCCGACACTGATCTCCGCGGACTGCACACATCCCAGTGTCAGAGGCATTGAGCAGATCGCAGTCCGCTGGGGACATATCATGCAGGAGACCCTGCAGATGACAGACTTTTGAGTATATGGGGTTGGGAGAGCGTCAGATATTGTCGCTGTTCCAGCCCCAGTATTTTACGGTCTGGTACTTCACGTAGACGTGATCCGGCGCGATGCCCATGACTTCGTCGAAGATCTTGCAGATCTCTGCGGTCAGTGCGGAGAAGGCTGCGGCATCCTCGTCGCCGAAGACACTGACATCGACCATAGCCAGCGGCTCGCTGTTGTCACCGCGGAAGTAGAGGTTGTAGTTCGGCTCGAAGCCCAGCATAAGCCAGTTCTCGGATTTGCCGGGAACGATGGAGATTGCCTGTCCGAGGCGGGTTTTTAATGCCTGCTCCTGTTCTGCGGAGACAGACGTACTGATCTTGGAATTGATAAAAGGCATAATAGTTCCTCCCATAATAATCTTTGTTTTTCTCTTGTTAACTCGCTTTTTCTCACATTTTC
>OGKZ01000415.1_pt1 | contig 42911 bp, 38 predicted proteins | sample 1572571 | NCBI WGS metagenome assembly OGKZ01 (sample SAMEA2581906, study PRJEB24529) | metagenome | biome: Human gut stool | place: China | collected 2011 | reverse complement strand
CGAGATTTTTCAGGACACACTGGGCGGTCGGCCTTACCTGTTCAACGGCGGTCTGCCGCCCGGTGGCTCGGATGGCTCCGGCGCACCCGGCATCGACTACACGGTTCCTGCGGAAGCTCTAACTGACACGGAGTTTGCCGCTATCTATGAGGAAGCCAAAAAATATGTTGGCGCTCCCTATGTTTGGGGTGGCTCCACCCCGGAAACAGGCTTCGACTGCTCCGGCTATGTCTGCTGGGTCTACAATCAAGCTGGTTATGATGTTGGACGCACCACCGCAAACGGATTATGGCAGAAGAGCCAGCATATTTCCGAAGCCGAAGCAAAGCCCGGTGACTTAGTTTTCTTCAAAGGAACGTATGATACGCCGGGGATGAGCCACGTTGGAATATATCTCGGTAACGGAAAAATGGTCAGTGCTGGCGACCCCATCAAATATGCTGACATCCACTCGTCCTACTGGCAACAGTATCTTGCCGGATTCGGACGACTTTCAAAATGATTGGAGGGTTCTATTATGAGCGAAAAACTGGAAAAACTGCGAGCGATGCTCGAAAAAGAGAAAGAGCGGCGCATCAAGCTGAATAACCGCATCGAAATTCTGGAACGGCGGATTCAGGAGGCCGAAGCCGCCGAGGTGAACGAAATGGTGCGCAGTGCAAAGGTCAGCCCGGAACAGCTTGCCGCCCTGTTGCGGCAGTCTGCCAACACCACCCCGAACCCGGCTACTCTGGCGGAGGTAGGTACAACGTTTGAAAAGGAGGATGATTCGGATGAGGTTTAAGAAATTTGGCGCACTGCTGGTATCGGCAGTGCTGTGCATCGGCATGGCCGCTCCTGCTTTCGCCTATGAGGGCGATACCACCCCGGTAGAAGAACCTGTTTTGCCGGAAATCGTGGAGGAAGAAGATGCTGTCACCATTACGGATGAGGAAACGGGCGCATTGACCCCGGAAGGCAATCTGACACTGGTGGATGATTACTACACCAATTATTCGGACGGCTCCGGCCAGCAGTTCATTACGATGGTGAGCAAGTCGGGTGCCACCTTCTATCTGGTAATCGACCGCAATGCCAAAGGACAGCAGACCGTTCACTTCATGAATTTGGTGGATGAAGGCGACCTTTTGACCCTGATGGAGGAAGAAGATGCAGAAGCCTACAATGCTGAAAAAGAAGCGGCGAAGCAGGCTGAACTGGACAAGCTGAAAGCCGAGGAAGAAGCAAAGAAAGCCGCAGAGGAAGCGGAAAAAGCGGCAGACGCTCCAAAAGAAAACAAGGTGACAAAATATGCTGCGGCGTTTCTCGGTATCGTGGCACTGATCGCGCTGGTAGCGGGCGGCGGTTTCTATTTCTTCATCCAGCAGAAGAACAAGAAACAGGCAGAAAAAGAAGCTATTGACCCGGACGTGGACTACACCGAGGATACGGGTGACTTTGAGATTCCCCCGGAGGATGATTCGGAAGATGAGGATACTTCCGAGGAACAGGATGTAACTCCTATCTGATTTTAGGGCGGCGGTTGCCGCCTACATACCATAATCCGAAATAGATTGGAGGGAACGCTTATCGCAATTTTGATCGTGACCGAAAAGCCGTCCGTTGCCATGTCTTACGCCAAGGTTTTGGGGGTGCAGGGGCGGCAGGATGGCTACCTTGAGGGCAGCGGCTATATCGTGAGTTGGTGTATCGGCCATCTGGTAGAACTGGCTCCGCCCAGCACCTACGATGAAAAGTACGTCAAATGGAATGTAGCCGATCTGCCTATCCTGCCGCAAAGGTGGCAGTACCTTGTGTCTGCCAGCACAAAAAAGCAGTTCGGAATCCTGAAAAAGCTCATGCACCGCGCCGATGTGGAGAGCATTATCTGCGCAACGGACGCAGGGCGTGAAGGCGAACTGATTTTCCGGCTGGTTTACGAACAGGCTGGGTGTAAAAAGCCTGTTTCCCGGCTGTGGCTGTCCAGCATGGAGGACAATGCCATCCGGGAGGGCTTTGCAAATCTGAAACCGTCAACAGAATATGATGCACTGTATCAGGCTGCACTCTGCCGGGAACGTGCCGATTGGATGGTCGGCATCAACTGTTCCCGGCTTTTTTCCTGCCTGTATGGTCGGCCTTTGGCAGTCGGCAGAGTAATGACCCCGACACTTGCCATGACGGTGGAACGAGAAGCCGCCATTGCTGCTTTTGTCCCGGAAAAGTTCTACACGGTGGCTCTGGAGCTGACAAGCGGTTTTGTGGCATTAAGCCGCCGCATTTCTGAAAAAGCGGACGCGGAAAAGCTGCTTGCGGAGTGCAGAAAGGAGATGGTGTCCACGATCCAGAAAATCACGCGCAAGGAAAAGGCCGAAAATCCACCGCCGCTCTATGACCTCACTACGCTCCAGCGGGATGCCAACCGCTTGCTGGGCTTTACAGCACAGCAGACCTTGAACTATGCACAGAGCTTGTACGAGAAAAAGCTCATCACTTACCCGCGCACGGACAGCCGTTTTCTGACTGAGGATATGGCGGCATCGCTGCCGGGGCTGATGTCGGCTGCTGCGGGAGCCTTTGATGTGCATGAAGCCGTGCCTGTCCATGCAGAGCAAGCAATCAACAACAGCAAAGTCAGTGACCACCATGCACTGCTGCCCACGGCAAGTGTGGCACAGGCAGACTTTTCGGCTTTGCCCGCCGGAGAATTAAGCATCCTGCGGCTGATTACGGTGCGTCTGCTCTGCGCTGTTGGCGAACCTCACCGCTATGCGGAAACCACCCTGACCACCATTTGCGCCGGGAAAGAATTTTCGGCAAAAGGCGAGGTAGTTTTGGACGAGGGCTGGAAAGGCATCGAGCGCAAAATGCTGGACGATCTGCTGGACAAAAAGAAAGAGCCTGCTGCTCTGCCGGATGTGCAGGAGCAGAGCGAGTGCGGCATTGCTGGTGCTGAACTGAAAGAAGGCCAGACCTCACCGCCGAAGCATTTCACAGAAGATACGCTCCTGCACTCTATGGAAACGGCCAGCGCGGACAGTATGCCGGAGGATGCAGAACGTCAGGGCATTGGAACTCCGGCTACGCGAGCGGCTATTATCGAAAAATTAGTGGCAAAGGGCTTTCTGGAGCGCAAAGGCGACAAGAAAACCAGAGTGCTGCTGCCTACCGACAAGGGCAAAGCTCTGATTACAGTGATGCCCGAAGAAGTCCAGTCCGCTGACATGACTGCCGACTGGGAAACAAAACTGCTGCGCGTGGAGCGCGGCGAGATGGAGCCAAAGACATTTATGACTGAAATCAACGATATGATCTCCTCGCTGGTAAACACCACCGAGGCCGTGAAAGGAGCGAGTGCGCTTATGAAAAATAAAGTGATTGGTATCTGCCCGAACTGTGGCAAATCTGTTGTGGAGCGTGAAAAGGGCTGGTTCTGCGAGAACCGGGAATGCCGCTTTGTACTGTGGAAAGACAACGCCTTCTTCAAGCGTCTGGGCAAACGGATGGATGCTCATGTAGCCGACAAGTTGCTGCGGGACGGCCGTGTCCGCCTGAAAGACTGCCGTAGTGCCAAGGGCAAGACCTACAATGCAACGGTTTTGCTGACCACTGAAGCCGATGGTCGCAGCAAATTCTCGCTGGAATTTGAGGGCAGTTGCTGATGGAAAAGCTAAATGAAGCGGTCTACCTCATCAACGATGAACGCTATCTGCACCTCCGAGAAAATAGCGCAGGTGTTGGCTTTGCCACTTATAATAAGGTAACGGGCGAACCGCTGGAAAGCGGGCAGATTTCCGAAAAGAATCTGCCGCCGGATGGCAGGAACATGATGGCTGCTGCTCGGAACTGGTATCTGTTTGTACTTTCGGAAGATGAGCGCAAGGTCATCCAACTTGAAAGCATAAAAATTCTCGAAAGCGTTCCCGCATCCGGCATCCACAAACGGCGTATTTGGGAGCCTGAAACGATGCCAAAAGATATTCGGCTCATCAACAGTCACTATGACGATCTCTACCGAATTCCTGATGGTGGTGTGATTCAAGTGGACTACCCGGATGGCCGCAGTTTTACGGCAAAGCTGGAACATTTGGATGATTACCACTTTGATATGGGCGGTCTGGGCAATGTGTTCCACATCTGCCAGTTTGCCGATGTTATGGGCAGGAACCACGCAGATTTCTACCCAGAAATTCAGACGCAGGATAATCAGGGTGCATGGGAGCTGGGCGGCAAGGGCTATATTGCTATCCAGTCCTGTGATGATGGCTGGGATTATACACTTTATCACAGCGACTTTTCCGTGATGGATGGCGGGCAGGTTGACGCGCCGGAGCTGACAATTCAGGAAGTCAGGGAGCAGATTCTGGAAGCACATCACATGGAAAAGGGGCGACGGCTGTTGCAGGACTATGACTTCGTCATGGACAGAGCCGCAGAAGCTGAAGAACTTGGTGCAAACAACCGCCATTCCACGCTGGAAAAACTGGCTTCGCTGGCTGGCGCAAAAGAAAAATGCGATGTCCCGGAGTGCAGCCCCGTTGGGTGCCGGAAAGCGAGGGATGCTCATGAACTTTAATGGCGAAGAATTGATGTTGATGATGCTCTACAATTCCGGCACTCGGCTGGGGTTGATGCAGGAACTGCGGCTTATGCAGTGCTATCTTCTGCCGGATGAAACGGCATTGCGGGAATTGTCCGAGGGCGTTATCGAAAAGCTGAAACTCATATCGGATGCCGATTTCGATGAAGTTGAATTTCCGCTCAACTGATTTTTGCCGCCTGTTGGCGGCGTACATATCCTCTTTTGTGGTTGCGAATTGTGTGCTATAATCAAATTACTTTCAGGGGTCCTTTTTCTTTTTTGTGCCAGACAATCAAGGAGTATGATATATGGATTTCTTTGATACGCAAATCCTTTTTTACAAATTTAACGACAATAAGAACTCACTTGATAAAGACATCGAGGACGTTATTCAGAAATGTGATATAACGGGCGGTCAAATTTCATCTGTTGTTGCGTTAGAGTTTCTGGGCGTTATGGAAAAAGACTGTAATCGCGCAAAAATTTACCCTGTCAAATTGGCAATCAACCATCCGCCTTTACCTACTCACTATCGCTTCAGAAGAAAAGGATGTGAAATAGGAAAATATAGAACCGATAAGATTGTCCTCGATTTTAACAGCGAATTCGATAGCATTGTGATTTATTCAAACGAGGCCATCAGTCAACTAATAAATCGAAAAGATCTTGATGGATTGCTGTTTTTTGCAAGAAATACGTATAGCAGGAAAGATTATATAGCATTTCGTAATAAAGTGCAGTTCTTAATAGATTATGATTTATCTGTGGTTCCGATAACTCAAGAAATTGTAGATGTGATGTACCGTATCTATGAAGAAATCAAAGGCGAGTACAATGTGAAAGTCAACTACAGAAATTCCTTTATGGATTTGCTGATTCTTGCCACAGCGGTCACATATAAGAGATACCTCTACACTAAAGACAAAGAGCTTCAGAAACTTGTAACACGGTATTGCAACTATGATTCTGGAATTGATGCTGCAAATGAAACGACACATATTGAATCTTCGGCTATAAAGAATAACGGACAGGACAATAAGGGGTTTGTAAATAACAAATGGCGTCTTATACGATCATAATAGTTTACTGCTAGTGACAGTCTATACGAAAAAATATTAACCCTCAAAGATGCGGTCTTGATAGCACTTGCGGATTTATGTTATACTAATAATACTTTATCGATTAAGACTTAAAACTGAAAGCGAGGACAGCCAATGGACACCATCAAGCGTTCTCCCCTTGACCGCCTGCTCTTTGCCACCTTTCTGAAAGGCCGCACATCTTCTCGTGAGATTCTGAATGAAAAAGGTGAGATTTCCCCCGAAGAAAACAAGAAGATCGAGGAAGAAACCAACGAAATTCTCAACGATGATTCCACCTATCCTTTTATCAGATACCTGTCTGATCTGCTTGCAAAATCCAAACCCTCCGATGATGCTGTCAAGAAGTTACATGACTGCATCGACAAGGTTGCTGCCGCACTAGGGCAGGACAGCACCGATGTATTCCGCGCCCTGCTTGCAAAACTGATCGAGCAGCCGGAAGAGAAGCAGACATTCAACCGTCTGCTGGAGATGGCAGAGAAATTCGCCGCAAAATACGAATAAAATACCATAGATTCCATAAGCGAGTGACCTGAAAAGGCCGCTCGCTTTTTTGTTTTCCACGAAACATGAAGGGAGGAACGCAATGCCAAATAAAACGCAAGAATATCTTAATCTCGCCCAGCAAACGGCAAAGGAACTGACCCGGTATTGGGAAAACTGGACGGACTATCTGACCACTGCATCCCGGTTGTATAAATACAGCTATGCAGACCAGCTCATGATCTACGCCCAGCGTCCTGATGCTACCGCCTGTGCCAGTTTCGACCTCTGGAACAACCGCATGAACCGCTACGTCAGGCATGGCTCCAAGGGCATCGCCCTGTTAGACCAGTCCAGCAGTGTCCCACGTCTGCACTATGTCTTTGATGTGAGCGATACCGGGGTGCGCCGCAATTCTCGTGACCCTGAGGTGTGGCAGCTCGGCCCTGATCTGGTTCAGCCTGTGTCAGAAATGCTTGCCAGAGAATACGGTGTCCGGCATGAACGAATCACCCAGCAGATCGCGGACATTTGCGGCAAGCTGGTGGATTCCTATTGGGATAACAACAGCGGTGACATTCTCGACATCGTTGACGGCTCGTTCCTGATGGATTATGATGAAGCCGGACAGGAGTTCCAGTTCAAAAGTGCCGCTGCAATCAGCATCACCTATGCTGTCCTTGAACGATGCGGTTTTGAGCCGGAAGGACATTTTGACCGGGACGATTTTCAGGCCATCTTCTCCTTTTCCACTCCTGCCGCCGTGTATGCGTTGGGCACCGCAGTCAGCGAGTGCAGCCGGGATGTGCTGCGCAACATCGAAAGAACTGTAAAGACGACAATCCGCCGCCGCAATGTAGAAAGGAGCCAGTATGAATATGAACAGCAGGAACGTGACCTACTCGACCATCGGGGATTATCAGCTCCCGAACCTGACCCTGCCCCGGCAGGAGAAAACACTGGGCAAGTACGGCAGGCTGCGCCGGACGTACCTGATGAACCATCGCCCGGTGCTGTACAACACGATGCTTCTGTCGGGAACTCTGCATCCGCACCTGCTGGAGGTGGAGCAAACCGCAGAGAGCCGGATGCGGCAGACCATGCAGGAGTTGCTGAAACAGAACCCGGCTCCGAACAAGGAGCAGTATCAGATGGAGTGGGTGCAGCACATGAACAGCCTGAAAGCACAGGCCGAGGAACTGGTGATGAACGAGCTGATTTACAGCTAAGTTTCTTCGATGCACACATTCCCACCGAAGCTGAACAAATTGAATCCATCGACCAAGCGGAGAGCGAAATATCGCCCTCCGCTTTCTCTTTGTCACAGGCTGAGATCGAAAACGCGCTGCGGAGAGGTTCCAATGTTGAAGGCAGCAAACTTCGGATATGGAAAATTTATCAGTTGCAGCCTGACCGAAAACTCCGGGCAAAGGCTCTTGCCAACGAATATGCACCGTATGGCCCCGGCGGTTCTTCACACACTTATCTGGACGGAAGCTGTGGTTGGCTTGACCATGACAGCAAGGGGCTGACGTTTGAGCATTATCCCGACCATCAGAAAGTGCTTCTCCGCTGGAATCAGGTCGAAAAATATATTCACCTGATGATTCAGTCTGACCGCTACCTGTCGGACAAAGAAAGAAGAGTCATCGACTTTCCCCTTGAACTGAACGCCGCCAGTGCAGCCGAATACACTGCATTAAAGGCGCAGCACCCGGATACTCTGGTTGGATTTGAAGCTGGCGGCAATTTTATGTTCTATGGAGAAGATGCTGCCAAGGTCGCAAAAGTTCTCAACAGTGCTTTGTTTACGAGAGAAACAGCACTGGGCGAAGTTCAGGTCACAGGCTTTCCACCTAGCTTATGGGCAAGAAAGTCAAAAGAATTGTGGTCTGCGGGCAATGATGTTTACCTTGCCGGATTGAACGAAGATGGGACTCATTACCAGACTAAACATCTGCACAAAGAGGACTATCTGCCCATCGGCTCCATCATCAATATGGATGGCCGGAAATTTCGGATTGGCGGAGTGGATTTTGATAAGGGCAAGGTTTCCTTGCAGGATATGGCACTGGCCGACCTGCGGATGCCAATTTTTCGGGAAGAACCGCTATCTGTTGTCCGGGAATTGTACGAACAGCAGGACGAGGCCCTTGACGCTGCTCCCGAAAAGGCCGTTGACTATAAGGTCGGGGACGATGTTGTGGTAGACCTTCTCACACGAACCATCGAGGGCAAAATCGGCTATGTAGGCGAAACCGATGTGCGCATCGACACCAGTGCGCAGGGCTATTCGTGGAGCAACGAGGTGCTGAACAAACAGCAGTTCGAGGACAGTCTGCGACGGGATGAGCCTACGTCTGATGAATCACTGGACAAGCTGCCTATCTCTGAGGAGGTCAACGGCGAATGGCAGACCTTCCCGGATGCCGCTGCCTTGGATGAAGCCCTGAATGCCGAACCTGCGCCGGAGCCTGCCGGGAACTTCCACATCACGGACGACCATCTGGGCGAGGGCGGCGCAAAGCAGAAGTATGCCCGGAATATTGCAGCTATCCGCACCCTGTTTCAGTTGGAACAGGAACACCGTGGAGCCACCGCCGAGGAACAGGAAGTGCTTTCGCAGTATGTGGGCTGGGGTGGTCTGCCGGATGCATTTGACCCGGATAAGAGCAACTGGTCAAAAGAGTACACGGAACTGAAAGGGCTGCTCTCCGAGGACGAGTATGCCGCAGCCCGCAGCTCCGTGCTGAATGCCCACTACACCAGCCCCACCGTAATCCGTAGTATTTACGTTACTGTGGAGCGCATGGGTTTCCGCAGCGGTAACATTCTGGAACCTAGTATTGGCGTAGGCAACTTCTTTGGAATGCTGCCCGAGAGCATGGCAGACAGCCGCCTGTACGGTGTGGAACTGGACAGTATCACGGGCCGGATTGCCCAAAAGCTGTACCCGGAGGCCAACATCAAAGTGGCCGGATTTGAAACCACGGATAGGCGGGATTTCTACGATTTAGCGGTCGGCAACGTACCGTTTGGCAATTACAAAGTCAACGACAAAGCGTATAACAAGCTGAACTTCAGCATCCACAATTATTTCTTTGCGAAAGCCATCGACCAGGTGCGGCCGGGCGGCGTGGTGGCGTTTGTTACCAGTCGTTACACGCTGGACAGTAAAGATTCTTCTGCCCGCAAGCACATGGCAGAGCGTGCTGACCTGTTGGGGGCTATCCGTCTGCCCAACAACGCTTTCCGTGCCAACGCTGGTACGGATGTTGTCAGCGACATTATCTTCCTGCAGAAGCGTGACCGCCCCATCGACCATGAGCCGGACTGGATACAGCTCGGCAAAACGGAAGATGGCTTTACCATCAACAGCTATTTTGTAGACCACCCGGAGATGGTGCTGGGCGAACTGACCACTGAAAGCACCCAGTATGGCTGTGAGGAATGCACCGTGCGCCCCATTGAGGGTGCAGTGCTGGCAGACCAGCTTGCCGAAGCTATCCAGCATATTGAGGGACTGTACACGGAAGTTGAGGTCGAAACACCAGATATTGCGGATGCAGAAAATGAGCGACACATTCTCCCTGCTGACCCGGATGTGAAGAACTTCTCCTACACCGTGGTTGACGGTGAAGTGTATTACCGCGAAAATTCTGTTATGACACAGGTGGAGCTTTCCGACACCGCCAAAGGCCGTGTGACCGGGATGGTGGAGCTGCGGCAAATCGTCAATGAGTTGATTGACCAGCAGCTAAACGACTACCCAGATGCCGACATTCAGGCTACGCAGGAAAAGCTGAATGCCGCCTACGATGCCTTTTCTGCAAAATACGGCTTGCTGAATGACCGCAAAAACGGCAGATTATTTGAGCAGGATTCTTCTTACTATCTGCTGTGTTCTCTGGAAAATCTGGACGATCAGGGGCAACTCAAAAGCAAGGCGGCGATGTTCACCAAACGCACCATTCGCCCGGAACGTACTGTCACCAGCGTGGACACTCCCACGGAAGCACTTGCAATTTCCATCGGAGAGCGTGGCCGGGTGGATTTGCCCTATATGGCAGAGCTGCTCGGCACTCCCGGCGACTATGAGCGAATCACCAGCGAACTATCCGGCGTAATTTTCAAAGACCCCGGCACAGACCCTACTGACCCAGAAGCGGGCTGGCAAATGGCGGATGAATACTTGTCCGGCAATGTCCGGGCAAAACTGCGCATGGCACAGCTTGCCGCCGAAACCAACCCGGAGTTTGCAGTCAACGTCACCGCATTGGAAAAGGCGCAGCCGAAAGACCTTGAAGCATCTGAGATTGATGTACGTCTGGGTGCAACATGGCTTGCGCCGGAGATCATCCAAAAGTTTATGGCAGAAACTTTCCAGATTCCCTACTATCTGCGTCATGCAGTTAAAGTGAGATATTCTCCCTATACCGCAGAATGGCGCATTGAGGGCAAGTCGGCTATGGGCAGAGGCGACATTACCTCCACCGAAACCTATGGCACATCCCGCGCCAATGCCTACAAGATTCTGGAAGATACGCTCAACTTGAAAGATGTGCGCATCTATGATGCCATTGAAGATGAAGAAGGCAGACCGAAGCGCGTCCTGAACAAAACGGACACCATGCTGGCGCAGCAGAAACAGCAGGTAATCAAAGATGCTTTCGCCAACTGGATCTGGCAAGACCCCCAGCGGCGCATTGCACTGGTGAAGCAGTACAACGAACTGTTCAACAGCAACAGACCGCGCGAATACGATGGTTCCCACATCCACTTTGTCGGTATGAACCCGGAAATTTCGCTCCGGGAACACCAGCGTAACGCCATCGCTCATGTGCTTTATGGTGGTAATACGCTGCTTGCACACGAAGTGGGAGCCGGAAAGACGTTTGAGATGGCAGCATCCGCAATGGAAGCCAAACGGCTGGGGCTGTGTCAGAAAAGTCTTTTTGTGGTGCCAAATCATCTGACGGAGCAATGGGCGGCAGAGTTTTTGCACCTATACCCCAATGCCAAGCTGCTGGTAGCTCGAAAAAAGGACTTTGAAACCGCCAACCGCAAAAAATTCTGTGCTAGAATTGCGACTGGGGACTACGATGCGGTCATCATCGGTCATTCACAGTTTGAGCGCATCCCGTTGTCCTATGAGCGGCAAGAACGCATTATTCAGGAGCAGATTGATGAAACGCTTGCCGCCATCAACGAACTGAAAGCCACTGCTGGCGAAAATTTCAGCATCAAGCAGATGGAAAAGACACGCAAAACGCTGGAAATCAAGCTGGAAAAGCTACGCTCCGATGCGAGAAAGGATGATGTTATCACCTTTGAGCAGTTGGGCGTGGATAGGCTTTTTGTGGATGAGAGCCATTTTTACAAGAACCGTGCGAAACGTTGTGCATAAGCCCTTGTTGACAGCAAGGACGAAAAGCACCATGTGATTGCACTTAGCAATAAGAAAATATCACAGAGAACTTTAATCTCGAAATCAGAGGTGAAATTCCTCTGCCGTACAGAACCAATGTCGAGGAACAGAATTCCTGAGAATAGGTCAAAATTCAAGACAGTACGAGAGCTAATACTCCACTGTGCGTTGCCACCTGTAAGTGTGCATTGTACAGAGCGTGGTGAAGGCGTAACCTGAAAACCTAAACCTCTGCAAAGAGGCATGGATAATAATGGTGCGGGCTTCCGAAACCTATGGCTATCCGTTAGGGAAAGCTATGCAGCATCGTAAGAGCGAACGGCATCCGAAAGGGTGACCCTTGGAAAAAGTGTGTGTGGCTGGTTTTTCTGCACACGCCCTGTGGGATGAAATCCCCATCAGGAATCATGCAGCAACTGTGGTTCAAAGCATGGTTAGATTTTCCCGGTGTAAGGTAGCGGCCTAAGGGTTTCAGAACAAGGATAGAGATTAAGGAACGTTTGAGAGCCTGTTGTTGGAGCGTTACAGCGCAGTGAAAGCAACAGGAAGTCAGCCGTATCATAGTAGTCTGGGCTGGGTAATGCCAGTCATACGGAATTGAAATATTCCATGGCGAAGGATACGAGTCAAATCGATTTGTAAATTTCACAAAACGAAAATCCTATAACTCCCTGAAAGATGGGTGACGAACTGCGAGGTGAAAACCTTGTGCATTTGAACGTCAGATTTTCAACGGAAACGGAACTTAAAAGGATTCAGGACTTTCTCTATGAGAAGTCCGGTCAAGGAGTATCGTTCACCGGTCTGGTGGAAGCGATGGCAAATGAAGTGACCATTGTAACCGCCGTCCACAATATCAAGTCCAACAAAGGCAGCAAAACTGCTGGCGTGGATAAGATAAAAATGGACAAATACCTTCAAATGCCAAAAGATGAGCTTATTTTATTGATTCAATCGTGTTTTCGCAACTACCGACCCAAGCCAGCCCGCCGTGAATATATCGAAAAGAGTAACGGAAAGAAAAGACCGCTGGGTATCCCCACTGTATTGGACAGGATCATACAGGAGTGCGTGCGTATCATTATCGAGCCGATCTGTGAAGCGAGATTTTATCCGCAAAGCTACGGTTTTCGCCCCTATCGGGCACAGAAACACGCAATCCGGGGTATCATCAATGTCATAAATGCCGGATGCAAATCGCCTGACCAACCCGTGTGGGCAATTGAGGGCGACATCAAGGGATGCTTCGACAATATCAATCACCGCCTGCTGCTCCAAAAGCTCTGGAGAATCGGTATCCATGACAAGCGTGTGCTGAAAATCATCAGTCAGATGCTGAAAGCTGGATATATGGAAAATGACCTATTTCATGCAACAGAGCTTGGCACACCGCAGGGTGGAATCCTTTCACCGCTTTTATCCAATGTCTATCTGAATGATTTCGATTGGTATGTTGGTCGTATGTATATGGAACCGCACAGACAGTGCAAGCACAAAGGCAACGATACGAGGCGACTAAAATGGGCTGGCGTAACACCAAAGTACAATTATCGCTACGCCGATGATTGGGTGATTCTGACATCAACGGAGAAGGAAGCACTCCGCTTGAAACGTGTTTTGACAAAATATTTTCGGAACAGAATGAAACTCGACTTGTCGCAGGAAAAGACCTATGTAACAGACCTGCGGACAAACGGTATACACTTTCTTGGCTTTGTGGTAAAGGCTGAACGAAAACGGAAAACTCCTGACCCGGCAACATGGACAAACCATTTGGTTGGAAAGCCGCTGCCGGATATGGAGCGGCTAGGAAAGAAGACTAAGAAACTGCTCGAAGAAGTGCACCGCATAGAACTTTGTCAAAAAGTCAATGTGCAGGCTGCGCAAATTCAGTACGTTAACTCTGTCATTATGGGTATGGCACAGTACTTGCAGACATCTATCTGTGCTCATGCCTACCATGCGATAGACCGCAGAGTAAACAATGCGGCACTGGCCGTATGGAAAAAGCTGTACCCAAAACGGTACAACTCCATGCAGGTGCCGCTGAAGGTGCTCTGCAATCTTCCTGACCGCCACAAGGGCTACGACAGTAAGACATTTGCTGTATGGGTCGAAGGAAATTGGTTTGGTATAACTTATGCGTTCATCACGCATAGTCACTATGAATCCAAGCCATTTGACCAGAAAATGACACCGTACACAGCGGAAGGGCGTAGGCGATATGTAAGTTACCGTACTAAGCACAAGCCGCTTCCGTGTGACCGTCCATCCGTTAACTCCCCAAGCGATATTGCAATATCAGCGTACGCAAAGGGAAGGATGAATTTTGAGTATTATATGAACCGGGAATATGCTTACAGCAGGGACAAAGGAAAATGTAAATGCTGTGGAAATGCCTTCTCACCCATGCTTCAAAAGCATTGTCACCATGTTAAAAATAAGCTTCCACTTGATAGAATCAATAAAGTACCGAATCTGGTTTGGCTGTGTGAACCATGCCACCGCATGGTTCACAACAGTCCAATACCGCCTGAGCTTAATGCAAAGACGGTAGGCAAAATTATGAAATACCGCGAAAAACTTAAAATGTGAAATTTACAGCCACTTTATGTCCGTGAGGACGCAAAGTGTTGAAATCTGAAGGAAGAAAGTAAATCGATTTGATGGTACGCCGGGTGCGCTGAAAGGTGCACGCCCGGCGTGAGGTGGGGGAAAACTTGGAGATTACTTCAAAAAGTTACCTATCACAACAAAGCAGACTACTCTGCGGACTGCTTCGCAGCCGCAGGGGTGCTGCACATTTTTCCTCACGACAAAAATGCGCAATGTCGCTGGTTTGTCTACAAGTGAAGCGCAAAAATCGAGCGATATGTTCGGAAAGTGCCGCTACTTGGATGAGATCACAGGTGGGCGCGGCGTGGTGTTTGCTACGGGAACGCCCGTGAGCAACTCCATGTCGGAGCTGTACACGGTCATGCGCTATCTGCAATATGGCACACTCCAGCAAAAAGGGCTGACACACTTCGACTGCTGGGCATCTACTTTTGGTGAAACCACCACCGCCATTGAACTTGCCCCGGAGGGTACGGGCTATCGTGCGCGCACTCGATTTGCGAAGTTTTTCAACCTCCCGGAACTGATGTCGATGTTCAAAGAGGTTGCCGACATTAAAACCAGCGATCAGCTTCATCTGCCTGTGCCGGATGCAAAGTTTGAAACCGTGGTAGCGAAACCGTCCGAGATTCAGAAAGAAATGGTGCAGGAGCTGAGCAGACGCGCTGCGAAAATCCACTCCGGCACGGTGGATGCGTCCGAGGACAATATGCTGTGCGTCACCAACGATGGCCGAAAGATCGGTCTGGATGTTCGCCTGATGAACCCCATCCTGCCGGACGACCCCAACAGCAAGCTGAACACCTGTGTTCGGAACGTGCTGCAAATCTGGGCGGATGGCAAGGAGCAAAAGCTGACGCAGCTTCTGTTCTGCGACCTCTCGACACCAAAGAACGATGGCAACTTTAATGTCTACGATGATATTCGCAAGAAATTGGTCGCCGCCGGGGTGCCGGAAAGTGAAGTTGAGTTCATCCACAATGCCGACACCGAAGCAAAAAAGGCCGCATTGTTCTCCAAAGTGCGCTCCGGCGATGTGCGGATTCTGCTCGGCAGCACCGCAAAAATGGGAGCCGGAACGAACGTCCAACAGCGGCTTGCGGCGGTGCATCACTTGGATGTCGGCTGGAAGCCCAGCGACATGACCCAGCGCAACGGACGCATTATCCGGCAGGGCAATATGAATAAGGAAGTCAAGGTGTTCAACTACGTCACAGAGGGAACTTTTGACAGCTACTTGTTCCAAACTTTGGAGAATAAACAGCGATTCATCAGCCAAATCATGACTTCAAAATCCCCGGTACGCTCTTGCGATGATGTGGACGAACAGGCTTTGTCTTATGCAGAGATCAAGGCATTGTGTGCTGGAAATCCGCTCATCAAGGAAAAGATGGATTTGGATGTGCAGGTGGCGAAACTGAAAGTGCTGAAAGCCGACCACCAAAGCCAGAAGTTCCGTCTGGAAGATAAGCTGCTCACAAAATTCCCGGCTGACATTCAGGAAACGAATGCCTATATTGCTGGAGTGAAAGCGGATGCCGAACTTGCCGCCGCCCATCTGCAGGAGAAAGAGGGCTTCTGCGGCATTACCATCAAGGGCGTGACCTATGATGAGAAAAAGACTGCTGGCGAACGACTTCTCCTCGCTTGCTCCGAACTTCCCAATAGTGAGGAAAAAGTGATCGGCAGTTATCGCGGCTTTGAACTGTCCCTGCGCTTCGACACCTATCACAGCGAGTATCAGGCTCTTTTGAAAGGCCAGCGGAAATACTCGGTAGCACTGGGCAAAGACCCTCTTGGCTGCATCATCCGGCTGGATAATTCGCTGAACAATTTCCCGGAACGAATCACTTCTGCCGAAAACGAACTGGCTACCCTGAAACAACAGCAAGAAGCGGCGCAAATCGAAGTGGAAAAGCCGTTCCCACAGGAAGAAGAACTGGCTGAAAAGTCGGCTCGCCTTGCGGAGCTGAACGCACAGTTGGATATGGATGAAAAAGGTCACGAGCCGGAACAGGATGAGGAAGAACAGGAGGACGAACCTCGCCGCCCCTCGGTGTTGGCAGCACTGGAAGAAAAGGCGGACAAGACAGAAACCGTTAAGCCGTTCAAAAGTTTTCTGGACAAGGATGGTGATGCACGATGAGGGAAAAACGAGATGAAATTCTTATCCTGCGCATCACAAAATCAGAAAAAAGCCGCATTTATGAAAAGATGTTGGGCATGGGCATCCGTAGTCTAAGCGCATATATCCGTAAAATGGCTCTGGATGGCTATTGCCTGCATCTTGATTTGCAGGAATTGCGCCGCATGGCATACCTCTTGCAAATGTGCAGTACGAACTTGAACCAATATGCCAAACGCGCCAACGAGTGCGGTCAGGTTTACGCTGCTGACGTAGAGGATTTGCGCACCCGGTTGGACGAGCTAATCGACATTGGCAAGCAGATTCTTTCCCGGCTGGCTGATCTCTGACTTTTTCCCACGGCTTCGGCTGTGGGGCTACATAATGAGGCCGCATCATTGACACGGTGCCCATGCTCCTGTATATTAAAGCCAGAAATAGAAAGGTGGTGCTACTGATGAGGATCGTATTTAGAATTATGCTTTTTCCTATCTACCTGTTTGCGGCTTTTGTGACTCTGATGCTGAAATGGACGCTCAGCTTATCGGCTTTTATTCTTGCGCTGCCGATGCTCTATATTTTCGGCTGCGGGCTTTATACGCTGTTCCGGGGCGAGTGGATGCAGTTTCTGATCCTGCTGGTGGCTGAGTTCGGATGCTTTGTTCTGGTCTTTGCCGGAACCGCTGTTGTAGATGCTGCCGAGAGGTTCAGCGGCTGGCTGGCCGGACTAGGAGGTTCAAATGAATAAAGACGTAATGACCGACTATTATCGAAATAATCCGAAAGACATTGTGTATGAACAGCTTGCGGATAATAAACAATATCATGAACTGCTTCAGAAGAAGATTGCTTCTCAAGACGCTTTGCGCTCGCTTATAAGCGAAGAAGCGTGGAAACGCTATCTTGATTTGGATGCTGTTGGTAATGAATTAGAGAGTTTCCGGTTAGAAACCATGTACCTCGCCGGAGCTGCCGATTATGAAAAACTTTTCAAGTAAGAGTGCCGCCGTTGTGCGGCATTTTTTTTGTAGGAGGTGATGGAACTGGCTGCAACACGGTTGATTGCCATGCGCAAAAATAAGGGGAAGTCCATTTCCGCCTGTCTGAATAACCATACCAGCTATATCCAAAACCCAGACAAAACCGAGCAGGGTGAACTTGTCAGCAGCTATCAGTGCAGTCCCTTGACAGTAGACGAAGAATTTATGCTGACAAAGCGACTTTATGAACAGACCACCGGGCGCAGGCAAAAAAGCAATGTGATTGCCTATCAGGTACGGCAGTCTTTCAGGCCGGGAGAAGTGACACCCGAAGAAGCTAACAAGATTGGCTATGAATTTGCCGAGCGATTTTTGAAAGGAAAACACGCCTTTATCGTCGCCACCCATACTGACCGTGCGCATATCCACAATCATATTATTTATAATTCCACTGCGTTAGATGGTACACGGAAATTTCGGGATTTTTACTTTTCCGCGCTTGCTGTGCAACGGCTGAGCGACCTGATTTGCTTGGAACACCAGCTTTCCGTTATTCAGAAAAAGCCCTATCGGGAGCGGCAGAAACGCATCCTATACCCGCCCAAAGAAAGCAACCGTGACAAGCTCTGCACTGTGATCGACAACATTTTGTTGCACGATAAGCTCAAAGATTTTGCTGCATTTCTGGATGCGCTGGAACAGCAGGGCTATGAGGTGAAGCGTGGCAAGCATCCCTCGGTGAAAGGCAAAGGGCAGCGGCGATTTATCCGATTTCGCACATTGGGAGCCGGATACACCGAGGAAGAAATCAAAACGGTGTTGGATGGCAAGGCTGAACACCAGCCGCACCCCAAACAGCCCTTGCCCGAAAAGAAGTTTGGCCTGCTGGTGGATATTCCCACGAAAATGGCCGAGGGCAAAACCAGTGGATATAAAAAATGGGCAACAAAGTTTAACCTGAAAGAAATGTCCAAGACACTGCTCTACTTGCAGGAAAAGAAAATTGACAGTGCGGACGAACTGCGGGAACGTGCAGCGGCGGCAACAGAACGGTATCACACGCTGGGCGATTCCATCAAAGCGGCAGAGAAGCGCATGGGGGAAATCGCTGTCCTGCGGGCGCACATAGTCAATTACGCAAAGACCCGCGATGCGTACGCCGCCTATCGCAAGGCCGGATACAGCAAAAAGTTTCTGGAAGCACACCGGGAAGAGATCGAACTGCACAAGGCTGCGAAAGCCGCCTTTGACGAAGCGGACTTAAAAAAGTTGCCCAAGGTAAAAGATTTGAACGTAGAATATTCCGAACTGCTCTCCCAAAAGAAAATAGCGTACCCGGAGTATCGCAAAGCCAAAGAAGAAATGCAGGAACTGGTTCGCGCACAGAAAAATGTGGAACGGTTCTTTGCAGAAGAAAAGCAGATGCACGAAACAGAACAGGTGCGTTAATGCTGAACTGCCGGAGCTGACGATCGTGTCGGTTCCCGGCAGTCTTTTTTTGTCTTATAATCCCTATGGTGATGCACTGTTTCTTTCGATTGTGTATACGAGGAACGGCAACAGGTATTCTAAAGAGTGTAAACAACTCGATAGGATGAGGTTGCTCTATGAAAGAATTATTTGGACAGCGATTACGGGAACAGCGTTTGAAACATCATTTGACGTTGGAGCAAGTAGCAGAAAAAGCAGACCTTTCTGCCAACTATATCGGGATGGTGGAGCGTGGACTAAAGGAACCGGGGCTTGCAACCATTGTCAAAATCTTGAATGCCCTGAATATTTCAGCAGACGAACTTTTGTGCGATCTGGTTCCAAGTGCATCTCATGTGACCGATGATGAAATCAGCAAGCGGCTTGAAGGACTGACCCCTATGCAGAAGAAAGTGGCACTTGACCTTCTGGACACCTATATTACCAATCTGCCTTACCTCACCAAAGAAGAATAATCCTGCGGCAACTCTGGCGCACCAGCTTAATTTTGGCTGGTGCGCTTTTCTTTTGCAATTCTTTAGGCTATAATATTTCTTATAGAATGTATTCATTCCCAAAGAATTGATTTCGAGGTGAACAAGATGCGAGAACCGCGATATAGTATCCTTTCCGACATCAACGATGGAATCGACCGTGCCAAGCAAGGCAAGCTGGCTCTGTACTGGCAGCGGAACATTGAACACGAATACCGCTGCAAAAAAGTGACCCCGGCAGAGCAGCAAGCCTACACCGACTTGCAGGACATTCTTGCTGCCGTTCCGCAGTGGAGCGATGAGGAAGAACTGCGCTCCGGCATGGAGGGTATCGGTGGCCGCGTCTGGTTCTGTTACTTCTGGGAAGAACACGATTCGATGGTGCAGCTTACTGAAGATTGCAGCGGCAAGTTTACGGTTGCTTACGTTCTGGATTCGGATGTCACCCCAGAGGTGCGAAAGGCGGCTGCACAGCACGCACAACAGCAGCTTGCTGAATGTATGCAGGAGTGGGATGTTCCGCTTATGAAATCGGCTATTCCAGAAAAAGATAAATACGAATATTTAGATGAAGCGGCATCCCATCTGATGCAAGTCCTCAATGACCCGGAGAGCATCACCGGGTAAAAAGCGTTCCGCAGGAATGCGCAGCCTGCATCGGAACGGTGCAGAGTGAAAGGGTTTGGGGTGTCCCCAACAAGCATTTTGCAGCGCAAAATAGGCATTTGTATAGACGAATGCACTGCTTGCCACAACAATGCGTTCCTTTTGGGTCGCAGTCCGAATGAAAAGCTGAACACAGTACAGCCCCGAAGTTTTCAAAAAAGTCATGGAGCAGGTCGAGAACTTTGAGGAAAACAATTAAATCTTCCATAAAGCAGAAATACGGCTATATTCAGGCTTCACACTGAAATATAGCCGTATATTTTTTGTATCGCTAATAGCTGTTGTATTTGCTCTTGAAAACAGCGCAAAGATTTATTATAATAAGATAAATGGTTGTATCTTGTGCAAAGGAGCTGTGAAGAATGAATCAGAACTACCGCCGCAAAACAGAAAAGGTTTATGTGAAAGTGACTTCTGATTTTGATGCAACCGGCTATATGCAGCCCCGGCAGATTATATGGGGCGATGGTCGGACGTACCCCATTGAGCAGGTGCGGGACTTCCGCCCAGCATCTACCATTGCCGACCTGCCGGGGGACTGTTATACTGTAATCATTAAAGGACAAGAGCGGCATTTGTTTTTTGAACGTGCGGACCGAACGTTTCCCAGCCGCTTCGGGCGGTGGTTTGTGGAGGTCTGATAAGCACACGGAAAGGACAGGACGATGGACGGCAAAAAGCGCACCTATCTCGCAATCGACCTCAAGAGTTTCTACGCTTCGGTGGAATGCGTTGACCGCCATCTTGATCCGCTGACTACCAATCTGGTGGTAGCAGATGCTACCCGGACAGAAAAGACCATCTGCCTTGCGGTATCGCCCTCCTTAAAGGCATATAAAATACCCGGCAGAGCGCGGCTGTTTGAAGCCGTCCAGCGGGTGAAAGAAGTCAACGCCCAGCGGCTGCAAACTGCCATCCGGCAGCACAAGGCAGTCCGGGGAGAGGATGGCAAGTACCACTTTACCAGCACCTCTTTCGATGCCAACGCCCTGAACGCAGACCCTGCACTGGGGTTGAGTTACATTGTTGCGCCGCCCCGAATGCAGCGGTATCTGGACGTTTCCACCCAAATCTACAAGACCTACCTAAAATATGTGTCCCCGGCGGATATCTACCCCTACTCCATCGATGAAGTTTTTATTGATGTGACAGGCTACCTGCCCTATTACCACATGAGCGCCCATGAACTTGCCATGACCATGGTGCGGGAGGTGCTGTACAACACCGGCATCACCGCAACGGCAGGCATCGGCACCAACCTCTACCTTGCAAAGCTGGCCATGGACATTGTGGCAAAGCACATCCCGGCAGACAAAGATGGTGTCCGCATTGCGGAACTGGACGAGCAGTCCTACCGGTATCTGCTGTGGAACCATCGCCCGCTGACGGATTTCTGGATGACCGGTCCCGGCACCGTCAAGCGGCTGGAAGCCCACGGCATCTATACCATGGGGGACTTGGCACGGTTCTCCATCCATGGAGAAGATCGTCTGTATGAGATTTTCGGCGTGGATGCGGAGATTCTCATCGACCACGCATGGGGCTACGAACCCTGCGGCATGGAGCAGATCAAAAGCTACAAGCCCAGCACCAACAGCATCAGCGAGGGGCAGGTGCTATCCACTCCTTACCCGTATGATAAAGCAAAACTCATTGTCCGGGAGATGGCGGAGATTCTGATGTTCCGGCTCACGGAAAAGAAGCTGGTGACGGAATCCATCACCTTGGAGGTGGGCTACGACCGGGAGAACGTGGACAAGGGCGGCTACCGCGGTCTGACCCAGACCGACCGCTACGGCAGAATCATCCCCAAAGCGGCACACGGCACCGTCCGGTTCGATGCTCCTACTAATCTAGGCAGCACCCTCATCAACGAAAGCGCAAAGCTGTTTGAGCGCATTACTAACCCTGCGCTGACGGTGCGGCGCATCACCCTCAACGCCAACAAGGTCACCCCGGACGAGGGCATCTATCAGGTGGACTTTTTTACCGACACCAAGAAGCTGGAAAAGGAGAAAAAACTCCAGCAAGCCATGCTGGGTATCAAGAACAAGTACGGCAAAAACGCCGTGCTGAAAGCCAGCAGCTATGAGGAAGGTGCCACCATGCGCCAGCGCAACGCACAAATCGGCGGGCACAGTGCAGGAAGTTCGGCGGGAGGTTCAGATGGAAAACTACAAAAATAGCAAAATCGGGCTGGAGACCGCCAAAAAGTACGGGGATATCCTAGAGATGGAACGACCCCAGACCGAAGAATCCCTCCGCAAGCACCCCCGCATGACCCTTCAGAACCGTGCCAAAATCTTCTCGCCCTTCTCTCCGCTGCGGGGCTATGACGAGCAGCTTGCCGCAGAAAAGCAGCGCACCGAGCGCGTGACCAAGCGCATTCTGACCGAGGAAGAAATGTCGGCTCTGTCCGATCGGCTGATGCAGGTCACCAAGGGCATGACCATCACGGTGCGGTACTTCAAAGAGGATACCGCCCACCCGGAGATTCCAGCAGTGGGCAACTACATCACACTGACAGGAAAAGCAGACCGCATCGACCCGGTGTTCCGCACTTTGCAAGTGGGCGAAACCGTAGTGTCCTTTGAAGATCTGGTGGAGATCAGTGGGGAGAGCATCATGGAGATTGACCAATATCTCGGCATTACAGAGGATTAAGCACAAAAAAGGCCACCAGTCGGAAAAACGGCTGGTGGTCTTGCTTACTTATGATGCATCGTCGGCAGCTGCTTGACTTTGTTTCCGACTTTTTTGCGTTCCAGTGAGAACACCATGTCTGGAGTGCGCTCAAAAAATCCTATGTCACGCCGCCAGCTTATGCCGCATTTGCAGTGGAACAGCCCAATGAACTGCTACTTCATTTTACGTCCGCAGTTCGGACAAATTCGTTTACTGGTTCCTATAATAATTTACTGGAGCTTGGCGATAATTTCATCGGCAGACATACCGCTGGCAAGCAGCTTTTTCAATACAGATTCTGCTTCAGCTTTCTTAGATTCTTCAGCGGCCTTTTTTTCGGCTGCAACCTTTTTTGCCTCTGCTTTAGAAAGATCCTTTGTTGCAACCTTCAACGCAGATTTTTTACTTTTCAGCTGGTCTTTCAGTGCGCTGATGTTATCAGACAGTGCAACAATCTCGGTTTCAATTTGCTCCTTGGCAGCGGTCTTTTCAGCAATAATAGCTGCATAGTCAATCTTTGCTTTCTTGGTACGCACTGCATTCTTGCTTCCTTTTTGTCTAGGCATAGTTGTCCCTCCATCTAGTATTGGAATTTAGCTAATATAAGTATATTCTTTCCGTCTCGAAATGCAATACTTTCTTAAACAATAAGAGCGGAGCCTTTTGCAAGGTTCCGCTCTTATTGCTGCTGTGATGCAGTGACAAGATGAAGGAATATTTATCTTTCAAAACCACCGATGGGCTATCGCTGTGAGGGTTTAGCAGCAATCCCATCAGACAGGCTTTGGAAGAAGCAAATGGGGATGGGAGAAATGCACCGTCATAGGTTGATAGCTACCCCAAGGATCACGAACAGGATTGAAAGACAAATACAACTTACCCCATTTCTTCGCTTGGTAAAAGCGTCCAAAGAACACTTCGCATGTTGTTTTGCCTGTTCCAACTGGGATGCCCCCGCATAAGCAGAGAATCCAGCACAAATCAAAAGTATCAAACTAATCCAGACCATCATAATCATTTCTCCAAATGGGATATTACCATTCCACGCCCAGAGTGCGCAGGCTCTCGGCAAGGGCAGGAACATCCATGTTGAACACGATGCCTGCCATGTTTTCGTAGAGCGCACCCTCCACATTGATGGGCGTATCGTCAATAAAAACGCATTCCTCCGGGCGAAGAGCGAACTTGTGTAGGAAGGTGCGGTAGATCTGGGGGTCTGGCTTCAACAGCTTGACCTCTGCGGAGATCAGGACACCATCCATCAGCTTACTGGCCTCTGCCCGTGCCCAGTAGATAGGCTGACGGGTGGCAGCGTTGGAAAGTAGGTAGAGACGGTAGCCCTTTGCTTTCAGTGCCTGCAAAAGCTCCAGCATTCCCTCCACTGGCACGATGGGGTCGTCCCACTTTTCGATCAGCCCACGGGCTGCACCGTGCAGACGCTCCGGTAAAAGGGGTAGAATACGCTGCTCTGCGATTTCTTCGTCGATCACGCCCCGATCCAACATGATCCATTCCACCGAACGGAACACCTCGTTGCGGATCAGCTTGCGGTCCTCACCGGTGAGAGAATAGCGGTCCATAAACAGCTCCGGGTCAAACCGAATCAGAACGTTTCCCATATCAAAAACAATATTTTTTATCACGAATATACCCTTCCTGTTTTACCAGTTGGTTTATGACTGCCACCTTATTTCACAGTTCATATAACGACCTTCTATTTATCTTTCAAATGTTGTATGTAATGTTATAGAGTAGCTTTCATTGGGAGCGATGCAAGCCGCTGCCGCATGTTCATTCCACTCGGAGGTGTCAGTCTCTGCAGCTGGGAGACTCTGCCACGGCTCAATGCAGATAAATCGCATAGGTTTCGTAGGTGCACTCCAAAGCAGCGTATACGGATATTCCGAAATATCGCAGATGATTTTTCGCTCAGAATTCTTTTCATATATTCCAATCGTTTTGGAACGGAGTCCGGCGAGACAGAAACTATCATTATCAAACAGCGTATCCGTCAGTGGAATCGCCTGCGTATTTTTCCATTGATAAAAACTTTTTCCAGAGAGCAGACCATGAGGAAGACAATCCAGAATGATTGGGCTTTCCTCTTGCTCAAACCGAATCTCATAATCCGTAGTTGTGTGGTTTTCATCAAACGGAATATTAAATCCCGGATGAAAGCCAATTCCACACCGCATATTCTCGTCACCGCAGTTTTTCACATGGACTTCATGGTGGAGCGTATGCCCATCAAGAGTGAAAACACTTGTGAATTCAAAATCAAACGGAAATCGCAGAGTTTTCGTTTCTTCGTCTGCTCGGAACATCAGTTGAGCAGAAATTCCGTTATTCTGCTTTAAGATATGCTCAAGATCACGAATAAAACCATGCTGTCCACCGCTATAGTGCTTCCCGTTATGAATCAATTCACCATTAGCAAGTCGTCCAGCCCACGGAAACAATACTGGAGAATGACGATCCCAAATAGTAGGGTCAGCCTGCCAGATAAGCTCTTCACCTTTGCTATTTTTTACACTGACAACCTCTGCACCATGCGTATCAATTGTCACGGTCAGAAATTCATTGCTGATGGTCGTTTGCATAAACTGCCTCCATTATTCTGTAACAATGTCCGTATCCGATATGAACTGCTCGTCACAAGAATTTGCGACAATGGGACGTTCAAATCCTTCAATCGTGTTTCCGCTGATAGTACAATTGTCCAAAAGATACAGGTCTATTGCTTTTCCACCATTCACACCTTTCAGAGTGTTGTCCTTGATGGTAACATTTTTGATATGCTTCGGAGATTTATTGTTTGTGGTAATCTCCAAAACGGTCGCCTTCGGATCACTGACATCAAATGTATTGCCTTCGATGGTAAAGTCTGTTGTGCTTTCTGCACCCGTTGGGTCGATGAACGAGCCATAGGTATCAGCCAAAATTCCGTAGCGGTCGATCTGCTCCGAATCCGAAGTAATGGTGAAGATATTGTTACGGATGGTAATGCGGTCATAGGCCATGAAATGAATGGCAGTATAAGCAGCATTATCAAATGTGCAGTCCTCAATTACGATATCAGAGCATTTCACCCCTGCCTGCTGAGAGTGTGTTCCGATGGCCGCCATATAGTGCGGCGTGTTTTCACTGCCACCAAAATAACAGTTGCGAATCGTGACATTCGTAGAGGGAGCTTTGTTCTGCACCAGCGTATAGGGATAACCCTTTACCGTACCGGGTTCGATTTGAAGAAGCTCGCGCGTTTTGTCGCCGCTTCCACGGAAGGACTGACCTTCAAAACGGCAGTTTTCAATCAGAACATTGTCCGAGCCAGCAACCTGAATCACGTGTCCGTTGTAGCAATCCCGGAAAGTAATATTGCGGATCGTGATATTGCTTCCGTAACCGATGCCAAGAGCGTTGATGGACTCCGCATTGGGAAGATTTTTTGGCGTTCCGGATTCATCCAGCTGACCGTTCATATCCCAGATGCCACCTTCGATGATGATATTGCTGTTGCCTTCAGCCTTGTTGTGCTTATAAGGGTGATTGTAGGCCATCATGGGATTCTTGTCCTGACTGCAGTTTAGCAGAATTGCATTATCGCTCAGTTTGAATGTTATATTTTCTTTGAACACGATTCGACCTGCCAGCGGATATGTTCCGTCCTGCAAAAACAGCACGCCATCATCAGGCAGTTCATCAATTGCCTTTTGAAGCACTTCGGTGACATCGGATATCGTGTTCAAATCTATTTTATACTTTTTCACAAAGTCCACTTCTTTGCTCTGGCTACATGCACTAAAAAGGATGCAGTTCAGCAACAGAAATACTAAAACAAAAAGCTTTTTCGTCTTGAGCATAAAAATACTCCTCACAAATCAATGTTCCTCGTTAAACTGAAAACAGTGTTCTTCAGCGGCTTCAGAGAATGCCTTTTCGTCCTCATAGAAGGGGTCGTCGTGCTTCGGCAACTCTTCCTGAATCGCTTGGATGCGCTGGATCAGCAGCTCCAGCTCGGTCTTCTGCTCTGCTTCTTCCTCCTCCGGTATCTCCACGATTTCTTCCAGCTTGTTGGAGTAGGACTTGGACAGGTAGAGGGACAGCTTTGCACAGGCAGGGCCAATCAGTTCGTACAGAACGCTGGAAGCCAGAATAACGGTCTCCAGAATATTGCCGGTCTCGCCGCCGAGGGTACGGGCACCCATTGCTGCCAGACCGATGGCAACACCATCCTGCGGAATCAGGGCAAGACCCAGATAGTTGCGGACCAGTTTGCTTTTGCCGGCAATGGCACAGCCGATAAAAGCACCGGCATACTTGCCAATGATACGGACCAGGAAGTAGACCACGCCAATGTGGAGCAGAGACACAGAGCCGATGCTCTCAGAACTGTTCACCGTTTGCCAGCCGTCCAGTTCAAGGGAAGAGAACCGGCGAGTGCCGGTCCCAAATGGAAGGGTCTGCCTGCCAAATCAGCTCTTTGCCAAGCTAGTTCTTTACACTGACGACCTCTGCGCCGTGTGTGTCAACCGTTACTGTCAGAAATTCATTTTGAATCGTTGTTTTCATAAAAGAACCTCTCTACAAATTGGAAGCGTCTTCGTTAAAAGCAAGGCATCACGATAGGCGTTTATAGTTCTTCGATAAATTTTAAATGCGGAATATGCCGGAGCGTATCTATCATACTGTCATGAGGACGATGTTCAAGGCTGCGAACGGTGACAACAAACGCAACACTGTTGATCGAATTGGTTCCGAGATAGTCCGGCTCCATCTGCAAGTTGCTCATGGTCAAACCGGCATCACGCATAAACTCGATAAACTCGCCCATATACTCACGATTTTCAAGCTCGACGTAGATGTCAATGACACTCGTATGCTTCCGTGTAAAGTAGTCCATGTTCTGCATGAGCGACAACACAATGAAAATCAGGATGCCGCCTGCAATGGCAACTTCGTAAAAACCGATGCCAATAGCCAGACCGATGCAGGCTGCTGCCCACAAGCCGGCAGCAGTTGTGATGCCTCGAACCTGGTTGCGTCCAGTTTTCATAATCGAGCCAGCACCAATAAAGCCGATGCCCGAAAGGACCTGCGCACCCATACGAACCGGATCGCCCGTGTTCATACACTGGGAGACATATTGATTCGTCATCATCACAACGGTTGATCCCAGACAGACGAGGATATAGGTGCGAAGTCCCGCAGGTCTGCTTTTCCGTCCGCGCTCTAAGCCCAAAACTCCGCCAATGACGATAGACAGAAAAAGTCTGAAGAAAATCGTTCCGTATGTTATTTCGCGTATTGTATGAAGATTCATCAGGGTTCACCTAGCTTTTAACTATATTTTCCCAAATTTTACATGATGGGTAAAAAGAAATGTGTTCTGCCTTACCTAATCATTGGCAGAACACATTCTTTTCAGTATTACACGCTTGTGACGACTTGGAAACCAGCTTCTTTTATCTGGCTCATAAAATCGCCACCAAAGTGCATACAGTAGACCCGATTTCTCATTTCAGGCGGAATGTACTCACATAGCCGTTTCAGAGAACAATGCGACGGACTTTCCTTCGTCAAAAATGTGCAATCGTGATAAATAACCTGAATTTTTCCCTGCTTGAACTGCTGGAGGATATCGTCTGAAAGTTCCGAAGCATCTGCACTGAAATAGATGGTTTCGTCCTCATCGCGAATCAGAAAACCGCAGCACTTCATATCAGAAGCATGCTTGACGGGAACAGCCTCCACATGCAGACCATCCTCAAAAATTTGGGTGTAATCTGTCGTGAAATCGTACATATCAGCAGGAACACCCATGAGCTTCAAGATTTCAACTACGGTATCATCCTGTGCGATGACTGTGATGCGTTTTTGGAGAACGGACAAACAGTAGGAGGCAAATGAGCCAAGGCTACCAATGTGATCTGCGTGCAGATGGGTGATGAAAACTGTGATCTTGTCACAAGTCCGAATCTCATCACGCGCCTCCATTTTCCGAAATGTGCTTTCGCCGCAGTCAATCATAAAGAGATGATTGTTTTTCACAAAGAATGCCGCATTACTGCCCAACCGAGGATAATATGCAGCGCCAGTGCCAGTAAAATGAAGTTCCATTGGTTTGGAATCTCCTCTCCTCGAAATAATTAGCCTTTATTGCCGCCAGCGGTAACGCCAGAAATAATCTTATCAGACAGGAATGCGTAAATAACGACCGTCGGAATAAAGACGATGACAACGGATGCAAACATGCCAGCCCAGTCGCCGGAGTTCATCATGGAGGTGACCGTCTGATACAGACCAACACCGATGGGGCGCAGATTGGACTTGTTTGCAAAAATCAATGCCATGAAATATTCATTCCACTTGCCGATGAAGTTAAAAATAGAAACCGTAACAATTGCAGGCTGTGCCAGAGGGAACATAATTTTCCAGAAGCACTGAATCGGGCCACAGCCATCAATCGCAGCCGCTTCCTCAAACGAAGTGCTGATTCCTTTGAAGAATGTCAGAAGGAAGAATGTGGTATAGGGAACCGAACATGCTGTGTACAGGAAAATCAGCGTGAAATGCGTACCGGACAAATTCAGCGCACTGACGATAGAAAACAGCGGCATGACGATCATAATATTAGGGATTGCCAGACCGATGATGATAAGAGCCTGAATCAAACCAGCACCACGGAACTTAAAACGAGACATGCAGTATGCAGCCGGTGCACAAACCACAATGATCAAAATACACGACGGAACGGTGTAAATGACAGAGTTCAGCAGGTTCAAAGCCGCTTTATTCGTAAAAAGTGCCTTAGTGTAGTTTTCAAAATGCAGTCCGCTCGCAAGCAGGCTACCCGTGAAGATTTCCTTTGTAGTAGACAGAGATGCAAGGATAATCCAGCCAATCATGCAGAAGATAAAGGCCGTCCACAAAGTGACGATGATATAGCCCGGAAGACGCGGAAGTTCTTTCTTCAGCTTAAAAGGATTCGCTTCCATTTTTTCTTTTTTTGCTTTTGCCATTGTCTGCTTTCCTCCTTACAGTTCGTAGCCATCGTCTTTGATACTCTTACGAGAAATCGTAGAAACTGCGACGACAACAATGGTCATAATGCAGGCTGCTGCTGCTGCAACACCCGTGTTCATGCTGTCTGCACTAATCTCACTGCCGAACAGGGTTTGGTAGGTGTACATCATCGGAGTATAGGTGCTTACACCGCCGAAAACCTGTGCCAAAGCGAAGAAGCCCATCGTTTTGGTAGTCCACAGCACCAGAGAAGTGCCAAGAACGCCCTTAATCAGCGGGAGGGTGATATGGAAGAATTTGTCAAAAACATTTGCACCCTCAATAGTGGCGGCTTCATAGTAATCGGGAGAGATTTTTTCAATAGCTGCAATGTACATCAGCATGAAGTAGCCCACATTGCTGAATACATAAGCGATGCACATTGAGAGGAACATGTGGTCTGTACCAAGCCACTGGAAGTTCGCCATGGACTCCCAGCCAAGGGCAGTGAAAAAGGAGTGGAACAGGCCAAATTTTGCATTGTAAACATACAGCAACCACATATAACCAACGGCGACTGCTGCAATAACGTTGGGCATATAGATAATAGCACGGAAAAACTTCTGACCGCGAAGACCACTTGTCAGGATGATTGCCAGAACGATTGCAAGCCCAAGGCAAGCAATACCGCAGTACAGCCAGATCTTACCGATATTTTTGACCGATGTGATGAACAGCGGCGTATGGAACAGCTTAATGTAATTGTCCAGTCCTGCCCAAGACCATGTTGAAACAGCGCTTGTAACGCTCTTCACGCTGAAAAAGCTCATAATAGCGGTTCGGGAGACAGGATAAATAAAAATCAAGCAGAACAGCAGCATGGCTGGTCCCATAAAATACAAGATAGATGCTTTTGTTTGTTTCATCGTTATTTTCCCTTCACTATGCAAAAGGGTAGGAAATCCGTAAACCTCCTACCCTTTTGTAAAAACAATTGATTTAGAATGCGCTTGCCATCTTGACGAACTCGTCTGCGGAGATCGAGCCGCCCATCAGCTTCAGGCAGGCATCTGCAATGATCTGCTTGCTGTCGCTGTTGGTGATGATAGCAGTCTGAGAAGGATAACGGGAGGTGTAGCTGTTCAGGACGACCTGAGCGTCGGCCAGGTTTTCGGGCCAGACATGATCAACGTTCATAGGGATGGCGTTTGCCTGATTGGTAAACTCCTGATCCCACTCGCTGGTCGTCAGATAAACGATGAATTCGACTGCTGCCTGTGTTGCAGCATCATCGCAATCCTTATTGACTGCGATTGCATAGGTGGAGTAGCAACCACCCTCCGTGCCTTCGACACCGTTAGGAACTTCCGGGAAAGCAAATGCGCCCCACTTGAAGTCATCGGGAGTAGTTGCAGCAACTTCGTTCGGCAGCCAAGTGCCGTTGATGTACATTGCAACGTTCTCGCTGATAACCATATCCTGCTGTGCTGCGGGATAGACGTTTGACTCAATGTTGGGATCAAAGTAGCCCTTTGCTGCCATGTAAGCGATTGCCTCGGCGGTGTCCTTGACACCCTGCTCACTTGCCCACTGGCTGCTATCCTTTGCCAGTTCCATCACGCGATCGTTACCGAGACGGCGAGACATATAATAGCCAACCCAGCTGGTGCAGTAGTTCGAGTCAGTCGTTACAGGAATATGCCCAGCAGCCTTGACCTTCTCGCAAGCATCCATCAGCTCTTCCCAAGTCTGAGGATACTCGGTAACACCGCACTCTTCCAGCAGACCCTTGTTGCAGAAGATCATGAACGCCTGCGGAATGTAAGGAATGCACATGGTCTTACCATCGAACAGGGAACCAGCCAGAGAGATCATGCTGGGAATGACGACATCTTTGTATGCCTTGCCGTTGGTGGTGTCGTAGGTCTTATCAATGTAAGAAGAGAGGTCTTTAATGTTCTCGCTCCACAGCTTCTGAACATTGTCAATGTTTGCATCCATCAGATCGATCTGGGTGCCTGCTTCAATTGCGGAAACGACGAGGTTGCGGTTATCACGGCCATTGAAGGTAAAATTGATTTTCACGTTCGGATGCAGCTGAGTGAAAGCGTCAGCTGCCTGCTTCAGAACCAATGCCTGATTCTCCGTCTCACTCCAGCTAGACCAGTACTCAATCGTACCGGACAGCGTATCAGCTGCCGCATTTGCAGCAGTGGAAGATGCAGCTACACTCGAAGAGGAAGAGCTGCTGCCACCACATGCGGCCAGACCCATTGCGGCAGCACCTGCTCCGGCAACCTTGAGGAAATTACGACGAGAAATCTTATTCATGATAAACTCTCCTTCTAATTATCTCTGGCAAAAATACTTTGTGCAGCGTCCCCACTGCACTTCACTGTAACTATAGTTTATACAAAAACTTGAAACGTGTCAATTGTCATTTCAGCAAAATATATGTAAAATACTTGTGCATAGTAACAAATTTCAGTAATTCTACTTGGATTTTACATATCCTATATTGACACGTTTCAAATTATGGTGTATTCTTGTTCAAACTTTATTCATCTGTCTCTTTTATACGTGCAAGGAGGCACCTCCTATAATGATTACGCAGAATCAGCTTTCTCTTATCCTTTTAATCATTTTCGCCGGAATCATCTTTTTCTGTTTACAGTAAGCTTTTCACACATTTCTCCTTCAAGATAGCATAAGGCCGGGATCGAACTAGCGATCCCGGCCTTATGCATTATTTCGGAGCTGTGATTTCCGAAGGAGAATAGCATCAATATTTCTGAATAATACGCATCATATCAGCGAAAGCAGCCTCCATCCCTTTAACAAGGGTGAACTGCGTGCGTGCTCGATCAAGGTTCTGTGCAGGGCGACTAATACGGAAATAGTGGTCTCCCTCAAGATAATCGGTAAGGAATCGCATTCCACATTCCAGCGTCATCAGCTTTGCGCCCCAGACCAGACTGCTCTTTTCCTGCTCGGACATAGTTGCTCCAGCGGTCGAGAGGAAGCCTTTTGCAAACACCTCAAACAAGTGCAGGTCAAAGTGGACCTTGTTCTGATCGGGTTCATCCTCGGCGCAGTCGTTTGCGCCAAAACGGATGGAGTCGCCAAAGTCATATGCAGCCAAACCGGGCATTACGGTGTCCAGATCAATAACGCAAACACCCTTTTTACTCGTTTTGTCGATGAGGACATTGTTGAGCTTGGTATCATTGTGAGTAACGCGAAGCGGAATCTCATTTTTGCTCAGCATATCGACCAGAACATGGCAGTCAGCCTCACGAGAGCGAACAAATGCGATTTCATCTGCAACATCTTTCGCACGTCCCATTGCATCCTCTGCGACAGCTTTCTCAAAATTCTGGTAGCGCGTAGGAGTATCGTGGAATTTGACAATGGTTTCATGCAGCGTAGCAGCAGGAAATGCGGCCAGCTGATTCTGGAACGTGCCGAAAGTTTCCGCTACAGTGTAAAAATCATTTTCGTTTTCGACTTTTTGCAGACAGACAGTATCCTCGACGAAGATATAAGCTCGCCATGTGCCGCCGTCGCTATCAGTATAGAAAGGTTTCCCCTCTTTGGTCGGAATAACGTTCAGCGTCTCACGCTCCGGGTCACCGCCCTTTTCCAGAATCGCCTTGCGCAGGAAACCGGTAACATGGCAGACGTTTTCCATCAATTCTTTCGGGTTCTTAAATGTGTCAGTATTGATGCGCTGCATAATGTAGCGCTTGCATTTGTCGCTTGCCCAAACGACAAATGTATCATTGATATGTCCTTCGCCATAGCGAGAAATTTCACCCGTTGTACGGTCGAAGGCAAATGCATCAGCTGCTTCTCGCAGGATATTTTCTGTGATAGCGTTCACTTTTTTTCCTCCCATAAGTCCATCGGATAGATTCCAGCTTCGATTTTATTCTTGATGGCATTGACGACCGCAGGCTTATCCTCGCGATAGGTCACGCCATACCACTTGTCCGCACTGTGAAGAACGGTGACAGTCGCCTTCTTTTCGTCAATCAGCTCACTGACAACAAGGGGCAGAAAATATTCGCACTTCAGCGGATTTTTCGGAAGATTTTCGTTCAACCAATCTGCAAAGCGGTTCTCTGCCTCCTGCAAGAAGCTCTTTGTGAAGCCCCACAGATTCATGCTCACAGGGGTGTCGCCGGGCAGGTCCACCCAGCTCTCGCCGCCGTCCTCGGTGTAATGTGCGCCGCCGTCGCAGGGCTCGATGCGGGTGCGCTCGGTCACGCTTTGCAGGGTGCCGTCCTCGTTCTTGATGCACACGCCGCGTGCCACGCTGCCGTTCTCGGACAGGGTGTTCTTCAGCAGATAGCTGACCATGCAGTAGCGGTAGAAATCATCATCGGCATGGGTGGACAGATAGTCATACATTACCTGAAAAGCCTCCACCCCATAGTAATCGTCGGCATTGATGACAGCAAACGGTCCATCAATCAGATTCTTTGCGGCAAGGACTGCATGGCAGGTTCCCCACGGTTTTTCGCGGTTTTCAGGAACTTCAAATCCTGTAGGCAAGATGTCCAATTGCTGAAACGCATATTTTACTTCCATGATTTTGGAAATGCGATCGCCAATTGCAGCACGGAATGCTTCCTCGATTTCATGCTTGATGACAAAAATGACAGTCCGAAATCCGGCGCGATATGCGTCGTAAAGCGAATAATCAATAATGACTTCCCCATTCGGACCAACAGGGTCAATCTGCTTCATTCCTCCATATCGGCTGCCCATACCTGCAGCCATGACAACTAATACCGGTTTGTTCATTATCAAATCTCCCTTTTGTTTTTACAACCATCTATCGAAATCAAAAACATACGATGCAAGGAAGGAATCTCAGACTTTTGGTTTTTTAGTAGAAGTTTCAGCGATTCACACCACTGTCTTTCAGATATTTACAGCACTGATAAGTCCAATCTGACTGGATAATATTGAAGCCATGCTCGACCAGCCAGCCCCATCCCAAAGCCGGGTCTTTCATCATAGAAACATCGTCCGTGTGACCGGCAGAAAGGGGAACCTTGTAATTGTATAGGACAGCATTTCCCCACAAAGTACGTCCTTTTTTATGCATTGCCTCGATGTACTCTGGCTGGATAACCGGAGCTTTTTCGGTCGAGAACACAAGCTCTGCACCCATGTAGTTAATGTTCATGGACTCAATCAGCTCACTGGCCGTATCATTTTCCATGTAGATAGGCATGAACATATAATCCGGGGCAACTTCTTCAACGGTCCTTAAAACTTCTTTGGTAGGTGCATTTTTGAGCAAGATTTGCTCCTTCATGCCGTGCCGCTCAACCTGCTTGATAACATCAGGGATGAACGCACCACAACGATCCAGATTTAGGATGCAGCGATTTTTCATGTGTTCCAACACTTCATCGAATGTGTTCAACCCGTGTTCCGTCTCGTTGAAATCCACATTGATGAGTCGCAGCTTGCGGATTTCCTCTGCGGTCATCCGGGTCAGATCAATGTGACGGTCAAGTTGAAACGGTTCCTTTCCGGTGTGGAAGATGAAGATTTCGCCGTCAAGACTTTTGAATAAGTCCATCTCCAGAATGGCTGCACCGCCGTGCAGTGCGATATCAAAGGCCGGGATCGTGTTGCAAGGGATGTTCACGCCAGCAACACCCCGATGTGCTGCTACCTGAACGCGGTCACGATTATAAAGATGTAACGTATTATTCATGGCGATAGCCTCCTTATTTTTAGTATGGCACATATTTTGAAACGTGTCAATACAGCAAAACATAGAAGTTCTTTCTTGAATATTGTGAAAAAGTTCAATAGTTTTTTTCGAAATGCTCCATTATACTGTAAATATAGAGAAGGTGTCCAATTAGGAGGAAAATCATACTATGCCTACTATTAAAGATATCGCTAAAGAAGCGGGCGTTGCACAAGGCACCGTTTCAAATGTGCTGAACGGACGTGGCAATGTCAGCAGCGATAAAATAATTCTGGTTGAACAAGCATGTGCAAAACTGGGCTATACCATGAATCAACGAGCCAAAACACTCCGACAGGGCTCATCGAAGCTGCTGGCAGCAATCATACCCAATGTGCACGACAGACGATATACCGACTTCTTTTTAAGCTTTAAGAACTATGCGGAATCTAGTGGCTATTCCGTTCGACTCTATTTTTCAAACGATTTGCTTGCAGAGGAGGAACTTCAACTCCAAACTATCCGTTCCGAAATGACGGCGGGAATTGCTACGTTTTCGTCTTGTACAAAAGATGGCCGGAACATTTATGACGAAATCGGGATTCCAAAGCAGGATGTTGTCTTTGTGGAGCGAAATCCCTTTGATTCCCCTTTCTATATTGGATTCGATTACACCAAAGCCGGTTTAGAATTAGCAGAAAAGCTAACATCTAAAAAGTGCAGTCGCATCCTTCTCATCACTGAGACTTTGGATTATTCCAGCCAGAATGAATTTTACATGGCTTTTTCGGCTGCATTAAAAGCCAAAGACTGCGTTCTGCACCATGTCCAAACCGATTCGCTGCATTGTTATACCCATTTTTTGCAGGTTTTGAACGATCTTGAATCAGTTGATGCTGTGGTCCTGACTAATTATCACCTGGCAGAAAATTTCAGTAATGTCAGTAAGACATTCTATCCCCATCTTCATTCGCCAATTTATACCATTTCGCCGCTTTTTACAATTCCATCGGTTGGATGTAAAAAATATGAGTTGAACTACCGTCTGATGGGACGCTGTGCTGCAGAGCAGCTTATTAAGCGGAAAGAAAACAAACGATTCGAAACTCAACCAATGATTTTGCATAACGATGGGATGCGGAATTGGTTATCTAAAATTCCGGGTTCGACTTGCAAACGGCTGACGATCCTGACACTGGACAGCCCGACAGCTCGAATTATGGAGAACATGGCGCGTATTTATACGGATGCAACAGGAATCGAAATCAAAGTCGCCATCTGTTCTTATGATGGAATTCACGAGATTCTGAGCGATCTTGGAAACACAGATGCCTATGATGTCATCCGTCTGGATCACACATGGCTTTCATGGTTTGGTGAACATATTTTTGCACCCTTGAGTGAGTTAACATCTTCCAGCGCCGAGCAGTTGTTCGAGCCTTTTATCCCCGGCCTTGTTCCACAATATACAAGTGTGAATGGCGTTGCCTATGCCTTTCCTGAAACACCGAGCGCACAGTTACTGTTCTACCGTAAAGATTTGTTTGAGAACACCGTTCTGCAGCGTCTTTATAAGGAACAGTATAAGGAAGAGCTTGCGCCGCCGCAAGATTTCGAGCACTTTAACCGTATCGCAAGGTTCTTCACTAGACGTTTCAATGGACATTCCCCCACAACCTATGGCACAACATTGACACTTGGAAACAGTGGCGTTGCTGCAACCGAATATCTAACACGGTATTTCAGTCACTCGCACGATTTGTTCGATGCAAATGGAAATCTGCTCCTCAACACAGACATCGCTATTCAATCCATGAAGGAACTTATCGAAGCCAAGAATTATTCTCCCAAACGATATAATAGTTGGTGGCGAGAATCGGCACGTGAGTTTGCCGCTGGCGATACAGCAATGTCTATCGTTTTCAGCAATTATGCCTCAGAGATGATGGACAGTGATTCAGTTATTATCAATAAAATCGGTTACACATATCTTCCGGGGCAGAATTCTTTGCTGGGTGGCGGCTGTATTGGAGTATCCAAAAACAGCCAAAACAAAACGGAAGCATTTGATTTTATAAAATGGATTTGCAGCGAGGAGATTACGACTGCCATGACCCTTCTAGGCAGTGTTTCTCCTTGCGAAAAAACGTACAGCAACTATGAGGTCCTTGATACCTATCCTTGGCTTGGACTCTCTCACAAGTGTATTGCACAGTCAAAGATCAATCGTATTCCCCCGCAGAAAGCAACCTGCTTTGATGAGCGCAGATTTCTAAGCATCTTAGGCATGGCAGTCAATACGGTATACAATGACACAGCAACTCCACAAGATGCCTTAACCTATGCCATTCAAAGCTACAATCGCACTATGAAATAAAATACAGCCTCCGAGTTTAGGCATAGTGCCGATATCTCGGAGGCTGTATTTTTGTGATTAAACATCACCTTGAAGTGTCTCAAATTCGTCCCATGCAAAAGACCATGATGCAACAGAAGGAGTCAACGGCACAGTGATTCCAGTTTTTTCGGGAGAGGGTGGAACAAAATGACCTTCTACTCCTTTTACCGAAACACCGTTTTCATCCAACGTGACGATTGCATAGATTGGATCTGCATAGGGAACAACAAATTGCAAATTTGGGAACTTCGCTTCAATCTCAGAGCTGTAACGGTGCGTTGCGTACGCAGTTCCCGCCCAGTAGTTGGAGATACTGTTAAGGGTATAATACAAAATTCCATTTTCAAAATGCCTGATATCCCGATGAACATGACCGTTCATGCAGAACTGAATCCGCTTTCCTGCTGCTCTGCCTTCCCGAATAATCTTCTGCAGGTCGTCAACATTTCTGAGTCCGCGAGGGCAGGCATAGAGCGGCTGATGCGAAAAAATCACGATGGGTTCTGTCGCAGAAAGAACTTCTTCCCGAAGCCACACAAGCTGCTGTTCTCCAAGATACGGGAGGTCTGTGGTTTCAAAATATTTTCCAAAATTGTAATCCACAAGGTCGCCGTGTTCATCCCGATAAGAGTTGCCGTCCAGAACGATGAAGTGCCAGCCTTTGAGATGGAACGAGTAATAGGGCTTTTCCATCCCATACATTTCCAGAGCATCTGCCTTGGAGCAAAAATCACACTCATGATTTCCGAGGAGATGATACTTCGGTTTGGAAAACAAATTATATTTATTCAGAATCTCTAGTTTTGGTATTTCAGTCGGACATTCCATTGCATATTTGAGATTGATGGGCATTTTCTCCGGTGCACATAGACAGGTCGAAGTGTCCTTGGGATAAGAAAAATCACCCAGCTGAATGATAAAATCGACATCGGCCTTTTGTGCAGCATCCAGAAAAGCATCTATTCGCATCATGCCATCGTGCATAATGTCCAGATGCAAATCTGTCATTGCTGCGAAGGTCACAGGTTGTGTTTTCATATCAATTCTCCTCTATTTCGTTTCGGATTAACACACTTGTTCGGAATGAGTTAGTATTCTATTTGTGTGTACTTCTTTACGAATTTCTATGCAGAGAGACCACTGTAGCAGCTACTTTCTGCATCGCAAATATGCGCCCTGTTGTATACATTTTTCACCTCCCATGGTAAATTTCTTTATACTGATGCTATTCTATCACTTTTTTTGAAACGTGTCAAAATAATTATTGACGAATCCCAGTGCTTGTTCTATAATGGACATATGAAAGCTGTATTCGAGGAGGTATTAGTATGGATCAAATCCCTGAATTTTACCAACCGCACCATCATCGGAGAACTGCCATCCGAATCATCAAATCAAAGGCAGGGCACTACGGTCTACCAATATTTCACTTTGATGCCGACTTTTTCTTGGAAGCTGTTAACGACCCACATTTCTGCTATGAAACGGATAATGAATTCGTTGTCTATGTGGAACACACACAGTTAGCAGATGCTTGTCTTGCAACCTGCTCCTTTGATACCGAAAACAAGTATGAGGTAACTGCAATTCTCTGTGAAAAGCAGACTCTTTACTTCGAGAACAAAAACGGTATTATCACCTTTAATTTTGAGATCAGCGGTCTGACCGGGCCAACACGAACGCTATATGTACATTCTATTCTGCGTGATCCCGGTTTGACCCTGCGAATCGAGCAGAACCATATCGGACGACGTGCAGGAAAATACCGCGAAGGAGATTATCCGGCAACCGAAATTTTAGCAGCAAACCATTATATGTTTGCCATGCGCGAGATGTTGTATGCACTTGATCTCCCGCAGTATTTGAACCGGAATCGTCTGGGTTATCTCCTGATTTTGGGCTTTGAAACAAACAATGAGATTCATACAGATTACCCTCCACACTGGCATCTCATTTATCGCTGGCCCAATCATGCTGGTTCTCCTGCACCTCACATTTACCTTGCCCCCGATGGCAAGATGACAGAAAATGCGTGCTATGTAGACTGTGCTCATGGCACGCACCGTGACTATTCCGCAGGTGAATGGTGTCCCTTTGTTGACCCTTATGGACATGATGTATGTGCTATCCGGATAAATGCGGATGGAGGAATGTCTATAACCAAACCGATGTCCTCCATTTATACGATGAGTGCCTATACTCCAGATGTTGGTGTGACCATCTATAAGGATGATACACTCATTGGCACAATCCGAACGGAAAATGATACGGATCAAGGAATTTTCAATGTCACATGGAACAGTACTGGAAATCTCAACTTCCACGGTAGCTATTCCGAAACCATCGAGTACAATACCCTTACAGGTGCAATTCTTAAAATAAAACGATAATTGATACAAATCCCTCAATGCCACATACAGTTTTGGGGAATTGTTGAACAGATAGTTGTACGTCGTTAAGAGACTTTCTCTGAAAGAGGATGATTTGTCAAAACTGTTCTGTAGAATTGCTGCTATAAATTATTGATAGCCCGTCCATCCGAGCGGAGTCCTGTTTTTCAGGGCTCCGCTTTTTGATGTTGTGCAAGTTTGATCTTGAGAAATCCAATGATTTATCAATACCGGTTTTGAAACAAGCAATATATGTAGTAAAATTTCAGTATTTATATTCTATTGAAGGTTTTTGCCGCAACGTGTACTCTTTTTAGGGAAAGCACTTGTTGTTTTGAAGATGAGAGGTATGCTGTGGCAAAATCAAAAGGGAAAAGTCGTTCTACACAGGTGCGTTCAAAGCTTGCGATACAAGTTGGTGAACGAATCCGTAAAACTCGTAAACAAGAAGGACTTAGTATCGAAAACTTTGCACTTCGTTGCGACATTCACCCGTCCTATGTTGGTCATATAGAGCGAGGAATGCAGAATCCGACGCTTTCCACCTTGGAGCGCATCAGCCAGGGTTTGGGAATCAGCATGGAGGACCTTTTCAAGGACATAGATACACCGATCAATGTGGAGAACGCTGCAATACGACATCTATCTCAGGTCATAAGCGAGTTGTCCCCTGAGCAAACGCAACAGCTTCTGCAGATTGTTGATAGTGTCATGGCAATCAAAAACGAATATTTATAAGAAAACGCTCTCTTATCGAGGGCGTTTTCTTGTTGCAAAAAAGTGACACCGTACAATAGTAAGCAACGGATTGCTACATATAAATAGCCTTTTTTCGAGCGATATAAACATCGAACTTTCGTTTATTTTGTGACATTCTACAGTTGTTATTTGAATTTATTTGATATTTATACAAAAAACCATTGAGTATATTGCAGCATGAGAAAAAATGCGGTATAATCGGCGCAATCTACACAGATCGAGTAGGATAATAAAAAAGAATGGGAGGCGTACACATGAGTTGTTTGGGTTCAAAGCATGAGTTACTGCAAGTTGCAGACCATGTAATCGCTCATTATTATCAGCGTGTTCCGTTTGTACGGAATCATCCGCAGGCGATAGACTTGGATATGCTTGTGATGGAACTGATGGGCGGTAGCATCAAGATGTTCCCACTATCTAAAGATGGCTCTATGTTAGGCATGACTGCACATGAGCGCCTTATAATCCGAATGGAACTAAAAGATGGCACAATCATTCGTGACACGTTGCGCCCCAAAGACATTGTGATAGATTCCTCGCTGGCAGGTTTCCACAACACCGGAGTGCGGAACTTTACTTTGGCACACGAAATCGGGCATCAGCTTTTGCACATTTATTATCCACTTCTGGCTCTTTCAGACCAGTTGGAAGAAGACTGTGCGGACATTATTGCAGAAGGTCTTTTGCTGCCAGAGTGCCTTGTGAGGGCCTCCATGGCATTCTTCCAGTTCCCTGACACGTTATCTCATATATCCAGATCGCAGTTAGATATGAACTACCCTAGTTTTAAGAAGATGGCGAGGCAACTAGGTGTGCAACGTCAGCTTCTTGCAAATCGTATGAAGTATTTGCATATCCTGACCAGCGATGTTCCGTATCGCCACACACTTTCGTTGATGGAGGCAGGGTGATAATGAAAGACAGACTTAAAGAACATATGGAAGGCTGGCGTTTCTGCGAAAAATGCGGCATGAAGCTTTATCAAAAGATAGATGGATGCAGCGGCACGATTCATCTGAAATGTCACCGCTGCAATACACTCCTCCGCATTGATTTATCATTCCGAAGAAAGAAGTGACCCTCTAAAAAAATCGGGTGCATCGCACCCTGAATATGGACTGTTCGCACCGAGCAACGGGCCGTCACCTCTGGGTGATGTATGAAACGTAGCACCAAATAGCCGGGCAACAGCTTGATTGAGTGATTTTCGCTTGAGAATCTCTCAGTCGGCTGTTGTCCGGCTATTTTTTATAGCTTCAGGAAGCCTGCTCCCGAAAAGGAGCAGGTTTTATGTTTGCCCTCTTTTCATGGCTGCCCCAAGCGGCGAAATATCCGTAGTGTCTCCAAATTTTCAACTTTTCACGTTTTATCGAAAATTTGGAGGTTACACATGAGTTTCAATAATGGCAATGAACGTCGCAAGCTGAACGCAAAGTGGGCGCATCTTCGTGTGCAGTACCGCGAAGCAGGAATGAGCGAAGATGCAATTCAGGCTATGTACGAGTTTGATTTGGGTGTTCTCAATAGCGAACGCGCCTACATCACCAACACACTGACAGTTTCTGACACCACCGATGATAGTACAGCCACGGAAACCAGCGACTTCAAGCAGTATGAAAAAGCCATTACCGTAACGGATACCTACCACGAAACGAAAACGCGCTTTGCATGGGTAGGCGAAGTTCAAGATGAGAGGTTACACACCGGACTAGAAAAACTTTCAGATGAAGATCTCAAACTGCTGACCTTATACGCTGTAAGTGGCTTTAACGAATATGAAATTGCTAAAGTATTTAGGCTTTCACAGCCTGCTATTCATAAGCGAATTGCAAAAATCACTTTATTTTTGAAGAAGTTTTGATTTTTGGTTATTTTTTGAGCCTTCTCGATGGCTCGTAAGTGTAAGGGCAATTCACCAGATGGCGAAAGCCGCTGAACGAAATGTCTGCACTCATGTTCTTTGAAAACTGAATAGCTCCTTCATCTGGTACTCCGATAATGATACTTCCGTAATTCGCGGCCCGGTCACAAAGCA
>OGKZ01000382.1_pt1 | contig 44921 bp, 29 predicted proteins | sample 1572571 | NCBI WGS metagenome assembly OGKZ01 (sample SAMEA2581906, study PRJEB24529) | metagenome | biome: Human gut stool | place: China | collected 2011 | reverse complement strand
TTGGGGCGTTGCCCCAAACCCCACCAGAGGCGCTGCCTCTGGACTCCGCAAGGGGGGATCCCCCCTTGACCCCTCCGCGCGATTAAGTTGGTTTCACTCCCATACTGCTTCCGCATGTTTATTTTTTCGGCGTCAAGCCCAGTTTCGCCGCGCATTCATCCATATCCAGCGTCGCAAAATAATCCTGCGCCGTCTCCGCGCGGCGAATCAGCTTATAGCCGCCCTCCTGCGTATACAGCACCTCTGCCGACCGCAGACGACCATTATAATTATACCCCATCGCATGACCGTGCGCACCGGTGTCATGAATCACCAGCAGGTCACCGATCTTGATTTCCGGCAGGGCGCGGTCGATGGCGAACTTATCGTTATTTTCGCACAGGCTGCCGACGACGTCATAGATGTGGTCATGCGGCAGGCTTTCCTTCCCGCAGACGGTGATGTGGTGGTACGCGCCGTACATCGCGGGGCGCATGAGGTTCGCGGCGCAGGCATCCACGCCGATGTAGTCCTTGTAGGTGTGCTTCTCGTGAATCACGCGCGTGACAAGCCAGCCCATGTTGCCGGTCATCCAGCGGCCGAGTTCGGTTTTCAGCGCGACGCCGCCGTTCGGGAAGATTTCCTCGTATACCTTGCGGACACCTTCGCCGACAGCAAGTACATCTGTCGCGGGCTGGTCGGGGCGGTAGGGGATGCCGATGCCGCCGGAAAGGTTGATGAACGCCAGCTCCAAGCCGGTTTCGGCAGCGAGGTCGCGGCCGCAGGTGAAGAGAATCTTCGCCAGCGCGGGGTAGTAGCTGTCGTCCGTGTTGTTGGAGGAGAGGAAGGCGTGAAGCCCGAAGCGCTTTGCGCCAAGTTCTTTCAGGCGCTTCAAGCCCTCCTGCAATTGGGCATAGGTGAAGCCGTACTTCGCGTCGCCCGGATTGCCCATGATTTCGTTGCCGATTTTGAAGTCTCCGCCGGGGTTATAGCGGCAGCAGATGGTTTCGGGAATGCCGCCGTGCTGACGGAGAATGTCAATATGGGTGATATCATCGAGGTTGACGAACGCGCCGAGACGGCGGGCATCGTCGAACTCATGGTAGGGCATGGCGTTGGCGGAGAACATGATGTCCCGCCCGGAGAATCCGCAGGCGTCCGCGAGCATCAATTCCGTGTCGCTGGAGCAGTCCACGCCGCAGCCCTCCTCCTTCAAAATGCGGAGGATAGCGGGGTTCGGCAGCGCCTTGATGGCGAAATACTCCTCAAAATCTTCGCACCACGCAAACGCCTGCTTCAGCGTTCGGGCATTGCGGCGGATTCCGGCTTCGTCGTAGAGGTGGAAGGGGGTCGGGTACTTGGCAGCGGCATTTTCAAACACCGCGTCAGAAAGCGAAAAATTCGGCATGGCAGTTCACTCCGATTAACTTATTGGATTCCGCGTCAATATAGCACAGAATGCGGGGAAATGCAAGTTTTTCTGCTGTACAGGCGAAGAAAAGGAAAAAATGCGGCGGGAAAAATCAAATTCAGGTATGATTCCGGCGAAACCCCAGCAAAATACTCGATTTTTTCCGGGAACCCTTGTAATTTCGGGGGAATGCCGTTATAATGGTGCAATGCCCGGTATCATATTTTCTCGGGTGATACTACTTCCAGATTCGCCAGCGCCGTCTGATTGCGCCTTTTTGATTCTGGAAATGGTATAGAATGGAGAAGGAGGAAACGATTCTATGGAAGAAGCAACGACTCGCAGTAATTTTGTCTGGGAGGCCGTCGAACAGGATTTGAAGGATGGTCGCTACACGCAAGTGCATACGCGGTTTCCTCCCGAACCCAACGGCTATATGCACATTGGCCACTGCAAGGCGCTGATTACGGACTTCCTGACGGCGGAGAAATTCGGCGGCAAGTGCAACCTGCGCTTTGACGATACGAACCCCGCGAAGGAAGACACCGAGTTTGTCGAAGCCATCAAGAACGACATTCACTGGCTGGGTTTTGACTGGACGGGCGGTCTGTATTACGCTTCTGATTATTACGATAAGTGCTACGAAATCGCGGAGGACTGGATTCGGCGCGGTCTGGCGTATGTGGACGAGCTGAACAAGGAGCAGATGCGCGAATACCGCGGCACGCTGACCAAGCCCGGCAAGAATTCGCCGTGGCGCGACCGTCCCGCCGAAGAGAGCCTTGACCTGTTCCGCCGGATGCGCGCGGGCGAATTTGCCGAGGGACAGTATACCCTGCGTGCCAAGATTGACATGGCGTCGCCCAACATCGTCATGCGCGACCCCACCATGTACCGCATCCTCTACAAGGAGCACTGGCGCACGGGCAAGAAGTGGTGCATCTACCCGATGTACGACTTCGCGCACCCGATTGGCGATGCGTTGGAAGGCATCAGCCACTCCCTCTGCTCGCTGGAATACGAAATTCATCGCCCGCTGTATGACTGGGTGGTGGAGCATAGCCAGTCCATGCTGCCTGCGCGTCCCCGCCAGATTGAGTTCGCCCGCCTGAACATGACCCGCACCGTGATGAGCAAACGCAAGCTGCGCGCGCTGGTCATGGGCGGCTACGTCAAAGGTTGGGATGACCCGCGTATGCCCACGCTGTCGGGTCTGCGCCGCCGCGGCTGCACTGCCGCTGCGATTCGCGATTTCGTCAGCCGCATCGGCTTGAGCAAGGCGGATTCCACCGTGGATACCGCGCTGCTGGATGCCTGCATCCGCGACGATTTGGGTGAAAAAGCGGCGCGCGTGATGGCGGTGCTGCACCCGCTCAAGGTGGTGCTGACGAACTGGGATGCCGACAAGACGCTCACGCTGACGGTCGAAAATCACCCGAAGCACCCCGAAATGGGCAGCCACACAGTCACGTTCGGCAAAGAGCTGTACATTGAGCAGGAAGACTTCATGGAAGTGCCTGCGAAGAAGTTCCAGCGCATGTACCCCGGCTTCGAGGTGCGCCTGAACGGGGCGTACATCGTCAAGTGCGAGGGCTGCAAGAAGGACGAGAACGGCAACGTCACCGAAGTGTACTGCACGGTGGACATGGACAGCCTGTCCGGCAGCGAGGGCGCTGACCGCAAGATTAAAGGCAAGACGCTGCATTGGGTGAGCGCGGCGGACGCTGTGCCGTTTGAGGCGCGCCTCTACGACCCGCTGCTGGCGGATGACAGCGCGCTGGAGGACGAAACCGAGCCGATCGCCGAGGATGCGGTGGATGCGGAAGAAACCGAAGAGGCAGAGGAAGCGGACGCAAATCTGTCCCGCGCGGATTATGACTTCCTGAAGAAGCTGAATCAGCATAGCCTGACGGTGGTGCGCGGCGTGATTGAGCCGTACGCGAAGGAATGCGCGCCGGGGACGGCACTGCAGTTCCTGCGCACGGGCTATTTCTGCAAGGACCCGGATTCCACGGCGGAGCTGCCGGTGTTCAACCGCACGGTTGGGCTGCGGGATGCCTTTGCGAAGGCGGCTAAGTAATTTCTAAGTAGGTGGAGTTGCTTTTCTGCGGAAGAGTGCTTTTGTGAAGCAGGGGGTTCGCCTCTGCGGAGGCGACAAGGGGGCATGAAAACAGACGAAGCCTGCGCTCGCCCTCTGGTCGCTCCCGCAGGAGCGAAATCCCCGCATAAACACGCGGACACTGCATGAGAGTGTCACCAATCCAATCGCGCGAAAGGGTCAAGGGAGGAACTCCCTTGCAGGGTGCAGGGACAGCGTCCCTGCTGGGGTCAAGGGGCAAAGCCCCTTGGGTCTTCCAACGCCCTTGTCACCCGAACGGCGGCGGGGGGAATAGCGGCAAATCCGGACAAGTCGGCGCAGGGCTGCCGCACGCTTCCCACCGCGTCATGTAGGCTTCGACGAGCAGTTCAATCGTGCAATCAAACACAGGGGGACGGCAGCCATCCGCACACACAGGCGCGCCGCCGTCAATCAGCCGAACGCACGGAAGCACCATCATCTGGTTGCGCCAGCATTCCGCCTGCACACAGCGAATCGGCAGCGCAACATCCGTCGTCAGCACACTTTCGCCGCGCAAAACCTGCCCGCACTCCGCCTGCACTTGGCAAACAACCGGAATATTCACCCGCAGAAGGCACGGCACGGGTCGAGACGGTCGGCATCCGCGGCAGCCGCACGGGCGCGGTTCTTGGTACGGCGCAATCTCCCAATCCGCGTCACCGCACGCCGTAACGCCGACGAGCCGCAATCGCCCGTTTGCATCCTCCGGCAAACCGCCGACGCACAGCGCCACACACGCGCGGCGCTGCCACTCCCGCCCGCTGGCGAGGATTCGCGGCAATAAAACACCCTTCTGCGTCGGCGGACAAGACGGGCAAGCGGGGTTCGGCGGGCAAGGCGGTCTGGACGGGCAAGGCGCTTGCGGCGGCATGGGACGGCAGCAATTCGGACGCTGATTCATGGCGATTCCTCCCATCGTGTGAGCTGTTCACTCCCAGCATATGCGCGGCGGGAAAATCGGGCACAAAAAAACCCGGCACGAAGCCGGGAATTTTGCGATTAGTTCAAGGATTCGGTCTCGTTTTCGATGGTCACATCTTCCACCGAGCGAATCGCCCAGCGCGCAACAACCATCGTCTGGTCGCCCTTGCCGACGCTCAGGGTGATGGTGTCGTCCCTGATGCTCTCGATGGTGGCGTAGATGCCGCCGATGGTGCACACGCGGTCGCCCTTCTTCAGGGACGCGAGCATGTCCTGCTCCTTCTTGCGGCGCTTCTTCTCAGGGCGAATCATCATGAAGTACATCAGGACGAAAACCAGCAGCAGCGGCAGAAGGCTGAAGAGAATACCGACAATGCCGCCAGCGGCAGAATCCGTGGTGACGGCGGCAGGGTCGGCAGCACCGGTGGTGGTTTCCGCAACGGCGGTGGCGATGCCCAAAAGCTTGGTCAGAAATTCCATGCGAATTAGCTCCTTTCGGTAATCCGGAATACTCTATCTATTGTAGCATATTTTTTCGCGCTTCACAAGAGGGGAAAACGGCCTTTTGCGCCATTCACAGAAATTTTGCATGATGGCATCAAACATTTTTCCGTGAAGCTGCGCTTTCAGACGCAAATTTGCATCTTTGGGGCACGGAATTGTAAAACTTGCGCATATTCGCTTGCAACAGGTGTTTTTTTTGATATAATGGTAATGGAATGCTGAAAAGCGCACAAACGAATGTCAAGGAGGCTGACGAATGAAGAAGCTGCTTGCGATTCTGCTGACGCTGGCGCTGCTGCTGCCGCTGTACGGACTGGCGGAGGAAACTGTGCCCCAAGCGACGCTGACGACCATCACCTTCCGCAATTTCAACGGGCGGGCGCTCATGGCGGAAATGGAGGAAGCGGCGGAAACCGCGTATCGGGATTTGCTGGATGCCCTGCGCGTGGAGGTCTATCGGCAGGGGTTCACCTCGTGTGAGCTGTTTCTGAATGACCAGTCCATTGTGGATTACGGCGTGCAGACTCGCGGCGCGGATGTCTACATCAGCGGTGATGTGCTGGGCGGCACGGTGTACCTGAATCTCGACGAGGACATGCGGCATATCGCGGAAATCCTGCATCAGTGGAATGCGTCCCAGAGCATATATGCGGATGCCGGGACGGAGCTGTCTGCCAAGGAGGTCAGCGAATCCATTGCGCAAGAGTATGAGAACGTGGGCGCACTGCTGGCGAAAATCACGAAAAATCCGCTGATAACGGGCGAAATGCAGCCGAAGGACGTTGCCAATGGCTTGTTCGAGGCGGACTGGCAGCAGGCTGCTACGCGCTTGAACAAGATTTTGAAGGTTACGCGGGTGGAAAGCGTCTCGAATCCGCCCGAAGGATGCGAATCGGCGAAGAACATTCTCTACTTCCCCCTCAGCAATGAGCAGCTGGTGGAAGTTCTGTGCATTCTGCTGGATACGGTGGAAGAAACGCCCGCCGTCAAGGCGTATGTGGATTTGCTCAATACGTATCGGCAGCTGGTGGCGTTCGCGCAGGATCAGCCCGTCGAGGATACGGACTTGCAGACGTGGCTGCGTCAGCAGACGCTGCTGGTGGAAGATGCACAGGTGGCGCAGTATGTGGATGCGTCGATGCGCCTGCTGCGGGTGGTGATCAGCTACAAGGTTGCGCCGACCCATACGCCGACGCTGGCGCAGGATACGCTGCTGAACGCAGCAATCACGGTGAATTTCCATCCGACGGGCGACGACGTGCGGCTGGATTGGCGGCAGGAAACGGCGGGCAAGGGCACGAATGGTCAGCTGAAGATGGAGGACAATGGCGGAATAGCGGTGCTGATTACGTCGGATGACGGCGAACAGAACCTGTATCGCTGCACCATTTCGTCGCTGACGAACGAAGAGAATCTCCTGCTGGAAATGCACCGCACGGTGGACGGGGAAGAAAAGGGCATTAGCTGGAGCGCCAGCATTGACACCCAGCAGGTGGATGGCGAAGTGCATCAGAATGTGGATGTTCAGCTGCTCTGGCAGGGCGAGCACTTCCTGACGATTGCCGCCGAAACACGCCCGTGCAAACCGCGCCCCCTGCTGTCCGATGGCGACGTGCTGGACTTGGGCGAAATCAGCAGCGCGCGCTTCAAGGCGTACATGACGGGCGTGATGTTCACCGCCGGGCAGATTCTGCCGCGGTTTATGATGAATCTGCCGGACAGCACGCGCCAGTTCACCACCAGCGTGTCGCAGCTGATTCTGAACGACACGCCCTAAAATCAACAGAAAACATCACTGCCCCGCAGTGCTGTTATAAAAAGGGAAACCAAATAACAAGGAGGAAACCCCATGAAGAAATTGCTTGCGGTACTGCTCAGCATCATGATGCTGGCGATGCCCCTGACCTCGATGGCGGAAAACAGCGTGTGGGACAATGCCGCGCGCCAGGAAACCACCATCACCATCCACGACCTGAACGCTGACCTCGTGGCGGCGCTGGGCGGGGATGACACCGCGATGGCTGCCATCAACGACCTGCTGGCGGCGCTGTCCCTGACCGGCTATCAGCAGGGCGACGAAGCTGGCTTTGACCTGAACCTGAGCGGCAAGAGCGTGCTGGGTATGGCATCGCTGACGACTGCTGCGGAAGAAAACCAGCTGATGTATGTGTCCAGCGCGCTGCTGGGCGGCGTGATTGCTGTGAACAGCAAGGACGTGGAAGCCATCAAGGAAAAAGCCCTCCGCGCGACGATGAAGATGTCCGGTCAGAGCGACGAGGAGATCGACAAGGCGATTGAAGAATCGAAGGAACAGCTGAGCGGCAATGCGGAATACACTGCCCTGATGGAAGCAGCGGCGAACCTGAGCAGCATGACGGAAGAGCAGCTCATGGAAGAACTGACGCAGGCGGACACCACGGCGTTCATGACCATGATGAACGAAATACTGTCCGGTGAAGAAATGGCAGAAGTGACCGAGCAGCCCGGCGACTGCGACGCGGCGAAGAGCTACGTCAAAGTCACCGTTCCGCCGGAAAAGATCGTCGAGATGACGAAAGCCCTGCTGGAAATGATCCACAGCGTTCCGAGCGTCGGTGCTTACATGGATGCGCTTTTTTCCGCTGCTGACACGAGCTGGGACGACCTGCTGAAAGAACTTGATGAAGCAGATCTCTACGCGGATGACATCGTTTATGAATACTGGATGACTGAAGCAGGCGAGCTGGTTCGCATGACGGCTTCGGTGAAGATCAACAACGGCGGCGAAGAACCCTTGCCGATCTCCTTCACGATGACCCGCAACACGGCGGACGGCGTGGCGACGTGGCTTGTGACCATCAAGAGCGCGGAAGATACCGCGGCGACGCTGACCTTCGCAGGCGACTTGGAGAACTTCACGGCGAACCTGACCGCCTATGATGGCGAAGACCTCGTTGAAATCAACGTCAGCGGCAAGGGCGTCGGCACGGACAGCAGCGTTGTTGATGTGGAAATCAAGGAAACGGTGGACGGTGTCGAGCAGGGCTTCGGCGTTGTGGTGACGACCGCTACGACGATGGACGGCGAACAGGGCGTCCGCAAGGTGGATGTGCTGGTGCGCTTCATGGGTCTGGACGTTGTGACCATCACGGCGGAAACCCGCACCTGCGACGCGAAGGACGCGCTGGACGTGAGCAAGGCGCAGGATTTGGGCGCGATGACGGACAGTGAGTTCCAGACGTGGTTCGTCAAGGTGATGAACAACCTGCAGAACCTGCCCATGACCCTGCTGATGAGTCTGCCGGAGAGCATGCTGACCCTGCTGATGGGCGGCAGCAACTGATACGATTTCCTGCATTCGCCTGTGCCATCTGTTTGCGCCTTTCCCATGCTGGCGTTTGCGTTAGCCAGAACGAATCATTTGCGGTGCATCTCGGCGCATTCTCATTTGGGAATAGTATCCGCATGGGAGGCTGACTGAAAAAGTCAGCCTTCTTTTTCATTGCCGGAACATGCTGATTTTCGACCAGAAAAGCAATCAAATTGTAAAAATATGCGCGGAATGGTTGACAAGTCGGGCGGATTGCTTTACCATAGTACATGGATTATTCTGTGACTTTACTCCGCACGGCTTGCGGATGATTCAGATGGAGGAACAGGCAAGATGAGGATGCTTGGCAAGCGATTTCTGTCACTCCTGCTCACGCTGGGAATGCTGCTGATGCTGCTCCCCACGGCTGCGGCATCGGAGCTGACGATGCTGCAAGTGGATTTTCTGGGCATGTATGCCACAAGCGCGGGAACGTATGAATCCCGGAAATTCACGGGCGATTTTACCGTCATGCAGAACGGGGCGACGGTCGGCACGATTCGCCTGACCGACTTCGGCAGCGACCCGATTTCCGTCCCCGGCACGGGCAATGTGCAGCTTGTCCCGGTGGCGGAGACGATGCCGGAGGACGCCATTATGGCGGCGAGCTACACCGTGTCGATTGTCGGCGGACGGCTGAACAAAGCGGTCATCGCTGTGCTGACGGACACGGGTCTGTTCACCGTGCACACGGAGAGCAGCTCCTCTTTTGACCTGATTAACGAGCGCGGCGAGACGATTCTCTCCTTCGACACCGACAGCCGGGGCGACTATGCCCTGCCGGCGGCGATTCACACGGGGCTGTACACCCTGCGCATGACGAAGGCCTCGCTGGCCATTGAAAGCTGGCGCGACAAGATTATCAACATTGAGCGCTACACGGGTCCGGATTCCGTGACGAAGGTGAACGCTTCCTATTACTATGTGCCGCCGACGATGGCGCCGACCGCCACGCATGAACCTACGCCTACGCCGACGCCCACCCCGACACCTACCCCGACCCCGACCCCGACACCGACGGCAACGCCTACGCCGACGGCTACCCCGACCTTAGCGCCGACGGAAGCGCCGACCGAGGAACCGACGGAGGAACCGACGGAGAAACCCACGGAAGCGCCGACGCCAACCCCGACGGCAACCCCGACCCCGAGCCCGACACCCACGCCGAGCCCGACGCCTACGCCTACGCCGACCCCCACCCCTGAACCCGTGGACGGCACGCTGACGATGCTCATGCGCGGCGTGAACGCGGCAGTGGCGTACCAGATTGTCAGCGAGGACGGCAAAACGACCCGCACGGGCTACCTGACTGATGGCGAGACGGTGAAGGAAGCCGACCTCTTCCACGGGACGTACTCCGTCACGGTGACGCTGCCGGAAGGCACGCTGCTGACGGGCGTGAACGACTGGCCGAACCTGCAAAAGGGTCAGGCACAGTGGCTGGTGAACATTCAGGCGATGCAGACCAGCCGCTATGAACTGGATCTGACGCTCAGCGGCGGCATGACCGGCAGCATCGACGATCTGTCTGCCCCGGCGGAAGTGACGATTTCCGGTCAACGGATGAGCGAACAGATGACGGTCAGCGGCGCGTTTGCGCTGAACGACCTGTATCCTGATACTTATCAGATTACGGCAACCCTGCCGCGCGGCCTGTATGACACCGAGGGCTGGACGCTCAGCACGACCGATACGGGCGTGACGGCGAGCATTCTGGTGGAAATCGGCGCGGGCGAAACCGTTGTGCTGCCGGCGCTGGCGAACCATGCCACCGGCGACGCTTCCGGCGTGGTGCTGGGGCTGGACGGTCAGCCGATGAGCGGCGTGCAGGTGCAGCTGGTTAATCAGGCGGGCGAAGTCGCGGCGAAAGCGGTGACGGATGAAAACGGCGCTTGGCAGGCGGAGTTCCTCGAATACGGGACGTACGTCGTCCGCTATGATGCGGGCGTGACCCTTGCCAACGGCGCGCTCGTCATTAGCGACGAACCCGCGACTGTGACCGCGAAGGCGGCGAATCCGGCAGCGCTGACCATCCACGCCTTCCGCGACAACGATAACAACGGTTCACGCGGGAAGTACGAGGAAGGCGTGTCCGGCGCGACGATGAGCCTCATCACCGAAGTCAACGGCGTGGAGGTTGTTGTGGCATCCGGCGAAACGGACAAGAACGGTGAAGTGTCGCTGGCTGTCCCGGCGGGGACGTACGTCCTGCGCAGCGAGCTGCCCGCGGGCTTCGGCCATGGCGCGCACGGCAAAAATGTCAGCGCGAACATGTCCATCATGGATGAAACGACCGAACGAGTGCAAAACAGCGTGCCGCTGACCCTCGAAGCCGGTTCTGTGACCGACGTGGGCGTCGGCGTGATGACGATGGCGGCGCTGCAGGGCCTTGTGTGGCTGGATGAAAACGACGACGGCGTGTATCAGGACGGCGAACCCGGTCAAGCGGGCATCAAAATCCGCGCCGTCGGCGTGAAAAACGGTCTGGTGTACGAAACCGAGAGCGGCGAGGACGGCAAATTCTACATCGGTCAAATGCGCTACGGCACATACAATGTCGAATACAGCCTGCCGGACGGCCTGGTGTTTGCGCGATACAGCCAGACGGGCGGCAATCGCCGCTCCATCATCACCAGCGAATTCAAGCGCTCCGAAACGGATCAGGTGATTCTTGAACGCGGTGACTTGGAGGAAGTCCTCCTTGGCGTGATGAAGGGCTCTGACATCAACGGCATCTGCTTCCTGGATGAAAACAACAACGGCGTGTACGACGAGGGCGAAAAGACGCTGGAAGGCGTGAAGGTCGTCCTGTACCGTCAGGCCATCGGCAAGGAGCTGCTGAACACCGTCTCCGACGAGAACGGGCGCTTCACCTTCGCCAACATCCGCGGCAGCACGTTCCGCGTCAAAGCGACGATTCCGCAAGGCTATGTGTACACCATCGCGGGCGAGGGCGAGTACGGCAACCTGTTCGCCCCCGGCACTGACCGCCGCGAGCACACGATTTCCAACGTGGTGCTGGAGAACGACAGCGAGATGACGATGGCCATCGGCGCGATTACTTACGGCAGCATCTCCGGCACGGTGTATCTGGATGACGACTTCTCCGGCAGCCGGATGGACGCGGAAAAGATGGTCAACAACTTCACCGTCACCCTGACGGATGAAAACGGCAATACCCGCACGGCGAAAACGAACCGCAGTGGCGTGTATACCTTCGATGACCTTGCGCCGGGGCAGTACACCGTGAGCGCGACCGCGAACCGCGGCTTGGCGTTCACGCGCACGGGCGACGGCAATATCCTCCGCAACCTCTCCGGCGGCGCGGGCGAAAGCGAACCGGTGGCGCTGACAATGGGCGCGGATTTGACGGGCCTTGATATCGGCATGATTACCCCCGGACATGTGTCCGGCGTGGTGTTTGCTGACAAGAACGACAATGGTCTGCGCGACGCGGATGAAGGCGGCTTGCTCGGCGCGGTGGTTCACCTGATGGACGAAACCGGTGACGTGGCGACCCGCACCATCGGCGCGGATGGCAGCTTCCTGTTTGACGCGGTGCTGCCCGGAACGTACCGCCTGCGCTACGAGCTGCCGGGCGACGGCGTGTTTGCTCCCCTGGCGGACGGCGGCAACACCATCGCGCCGGATTCCGACGGCACGACGGATTCCTTTACCATCGGCGTGGGCGAAGAAGTCACCGCGCCCCTGTGCGGCGCACTGGCTTTGGGCGACATTGAAGGCATGGTGTTTGCCGATCACAACGGCAGCGGCGCACAGGATGCAAACGAAGCGGCGCTTGCCGGCGTGACGCTGATTCTGACCCCCTCCCGCGAGGATTTGACGGAGCAGACCGTCGTCACCGATGCGACGGGCGCGTACAGCTTCACCGGGCTGCGGCCGGACGCCTACACGCTGACCCTGCGCTTCCCGGAGGGCATGGTGCTCTCCAAGCTGGACGGCAATGTGACCCTGCCGCTGATGCACGGGCTGAACGAGCAGCAGGTGAGCATCGAAATCGGGCTGGGCGAGGAATGGCTGAATCAGGCGCTTGGCGGTGTGATTCCGTCGAAGATGTCCGGTCAGGTTTGGGTGGACGAGAATGACAACGGCCGCATGGACGCGGGCGAAATCACCCCGGAAAACGAGACGCTGACCCTGCTGGATGAAACCAGCGCGGTGTTTGCACAGGTGCAGACCGATGCGGAGGGGCGGTTCGCCATCGACGGCATTGCTCCCGGCGTGTACAGCCTTGTCTACGACCTCAAGGAAGGTACGCAGGCGGCGCGTCTGGGCGACAGCACCTTCACCACCGAGGGCAGTCAGCTCGTCATGACCGAGATTGAAATTAGCGAAAACAACAACTATACTGCTCCGATGCTGGGCTTGAAGATTGACACAAGCATCGGCGGCATGGTCTGGTGCGACAACGCGGGCGAGATTGCGCCCCTGTCCGGCGCGGAGGTTGTCCTGCTGGACGAAAAGGGCAGCGAACTGCAAAACGCGACGACGGGCGAGGACGGCATCTACCGCTTTGACGGCTTGATGCCGGGCAACTACCGTCTGCGTGTGACGCTCCCGAACGGCTACGTCGTCGTAGAAAAGGACGACACGCGCCTCAAGGACGGGCAGAACATCAGCGTGATGACGACCTACACCGCCCGCGAGGGAGAGAGCGACCTGATTGCCCTGCGCATGAGCCAGCATCAGCTGGAACAGAATATTGGCGCGGTGCAGCCGGGCACGCTGGGCGACTTCTGCTGGCTTGACCTGAACGGCAACGGCCTGCAGGACGCGGGCGAACTCGGTCTGGGCGACATGCGCATCGAGCTGTGGCGCAACAATCAGCTCGTCGCGGAAACGACGACCGACGCGTATGGCTACTACACCTTTGAGAACCTGTATCCCGGCGTGTACACGCTCAAGCCCATCTACCCGACGGAAGTTGTGCCGACGCGTATGCGCACGGATATTCCGCTGATTGCGTCGATTCTGGGCGAAAACGGTGAATCGAACCCGGTTCAGGTGACCTCCGCCAGTACGACCTACACGGCGGATTTGGGCTTCGTGCTGGTTGATGACGACGTGCTGCCGGCAAACTACGGCATCGGCGAAAAGCAGGACTGGACGAAGAAGTAAGGGACAATGCGGAATTGCGCAGCCGCGGATGGCGGGGTGCTGCGGGGGCGAAAGGCTCTCGCGGTGCCCCGTTTTTTGTGAAGGAGGAGGGAAGCAAAGTCCGCTTTTACGGAAAGAATCAACTGTTTGTTTTGGTGAAAATTGAAAAGTAAATAAAAGACACTTCACTCGCATTTTCCGAATGAAAATGGAAGCTGCTTCATTCTGAAATCCCAAATCCGCGCGAATCAACCGTTTTCCTGCGCGAAAGCGTATTGCAAAAGCGCCTTGCATTTGGTATCATAAATGTTACCAGATGTGGCTGTTCAATATGGAAAAAAAACAGCCGAATCATGCTGGAAATGAAAGGACGGAAACAAATATGAAGAAACTCCTTGCTCTCCTGATGGCGCTCATGATGTGCTGCACTGCCTTTGCGTTCGCGGAGGAAGAAGCGGAAGTGCCGGCAGTTGAAATGAATGTCAGCTTCGAGGCGCAGACGGTTACGCTGGGTGACACGGGTCTGACGATGCAGATTCCGGCGGACTGGGCTGTTCAGGAAGTCCCCGCAGGCACGGAAAACGCCGAGAACATCCTGCTCTTCGCCGTCAACGCCGACCAGACGGTCAGCATTACGGTGCAGAAGTCCGCGATGACTTTCGAAACGCTGCTGCAAGGCATTCAGGATGCGGGCGCGACGGAAGAAATGCTCGCTGAGCTGTATGTCAACGAAAACTATTGCCTGATGTACACGCCGGGCGACACTGTGCTGGCGCTGTATGCTTTCCTTGACGACGAGACGGTTCTCGCCGTGACGTTCCAGGTTGCCAGCAAGGAAGTGGGCGACGCGCTGGAGAATATGCCGCTGGAAATCTTCGGCAGCTTGGCGGCAGCGGAGTAATTCACTTCGTTACCACGATGCAGGACGAATGAGCGTCCTGCATTTTTTTTTGTGCGCAAAAATTCACAAGGAGCTGCACAAAACTTGACAAATGCAACTACATGGCCGAAAATATTCAAAATACACGAGAAAAACATGAAAAAAACACAGTTTGTGCAGCAAAACACTTGATTTTCTCCATACAGTGTTGCATAATAAAGCATCGACGCGGTGAAACCGGTTGGTTTTGCACGTCGATGAACAAGAAACGCAGGCAGACGCGGCAGCGCCCCTGCCGGGAAGGTGGAGCGGATGAATTCCAAGATGCTGTTTTATATCCTCAAGCGCGTGCTGCTGGCGCTGCTGACCATCTGGATTGTCATCACGGTGACGTTCTTCGTGATGCACTCGATTCCGGGTGGACCGTTCGCAAGTGAAAAGGCAATTTCCGCGGAAGCGCAGGCGGCGCTGGAGGCCAAGTACGGGCTGGACAAGCCGCTGGGCGAACAGTATGTGACGTATCTGCGCGACGTGGTGACGAAGCTGGACTTCGGGCCGAGCCTGAAACAGCGCGGCCGTCAGGTCATCGACATTATTCTGGATGGCATGAAGACCTCCGCGAAGCTTGGTCTGATTGCGGCGTTCAGCGCGGCGATTGCCGGCATCGTCCTCGGCGCGCTGGCGGCGCTGCGGCGCAACACCGTGCTGGATAAGATCATTATGGTGATTACGACCGCGTTCGTGTCCATGCCGTCGTTCATTATGGGGTCATTCCTGCTGATAGTGTTCTCAGTCAAGTTAGGCTGGGTACCCGCGAACGGCGCGACGGCCGAAGGGCTGATCCTCCCGATTATCACCCTTGCGCTTTACCCGATGAGCTACATCACGCGCCTGACGCGCTCCTCCATGCTCGACGTGCTGGGGCAGGATTACATCCGCACCGCGCGCGCCAAGGGCGTTTCGGGCAAGAAAATTATCTTCGGTCACGCGCTGAAGAACTCGCTGATTCCGGTTATCACCTATTTCGGCCCGATGCTGGCGTTCATCGTCACCGGTTCGATGGTCGTCGAGCAGATTTTTGCCGTGCCGGGTATCGGCCGCCAGTTCGTATCCAGCATCACCAACCGCGACTATACCATGATTATGGGGACGACCATTTTCCTCGCCTCTTTAATCGTGATTATGAATCTGATCAGCGACCTGCTCTACAAGGTGGTTGATCCGCGCATTGATTACGAATAAGGAGGCCTCTGCATCATGATGATGAACAAGAAAAAGCCCTTTAGCCTGCATCTGGATGTGGATTCCTTCATGCCCGCGACGACGGAGGAAAAGGAAGTCATCTCCCGGATGCGGCCGTCCTCGACCTTTTTCCGCGATGGCGTGAAGCGCCTGCTGAAGAACAAGGTCGCGACCATCAGCCTGATTCTGATTGTGCTGATTACGCTGTCCTCCATCATTATCCCAATGTTCTGGCCGTATTCGTATGACCAGATGCTGGGACAGACGAAGGGTCGCCCGATGGACAACAGCTACAACAACCTCGCGCCGTTCCAGTACGGCAAGACGGAACTGAAGAAAATCGACAAAGGGGAATCTGTTTTCCCGCACATCTTCGGCACGGACGCGCACGGACGCGACTACTTCATCCGCGTCGTCTATGGGACGCGCATTTCCCTCGCCGTCGGCTTCTTCGCCAGCATCATCGTGCTGGTGATTGGCATGATGATTGGCGCAGTCGCAGGATATTTCGGCGGCAGGGTGGACTTGTTCATCATGCGAATCGTCGATATTATCTACTCATTGCCGGACATGCTGGTCATCATCCTGCTGTCGGTCGTGCTGGGGCAGGTGCTGCATGTGGAAGGCACCATCTTAGAGAAAATCGGCTCGAACATCATCAGTATGTTCATCGTCTTTGGTCTGCTCTACTGGGTGGGCATGGCGCGCCTGATTCGCGGTCAGATTCTGTCCCTCCGCGAGCAGGAGTATGTGCTGTCGGCGCAGGCGACGGGCGCGAAGGCGCGGTGGATTATCCGCAAGCACCTTCTGCCGAACTGCATCAGCGTCGTGATTATTTCGACCGCGCTGCAAATTCCGAACGCGATTTTCACCGAAAGCTTCCTGTCCTTCCTGGGGCTGGGCGTCAACGCGCCGATGCCTTCGCTGGGTTCGCTGGCTTCTGACGCGCTCAACGGCATCTATTCCTACACCTATCGCCTGATTATCCCCGCCGTGGTCATCTGCCTCATCGTGCTGAGCCTGAACCTGTTCGGCGACGGCCTGCGCGACGCATTTGACCCGAAGATGAATGCGTGATGAAAGGAGCTGGACAAAATGGCATTGCTGGAAGTCAATGACCTGCATACATCCTTCTTCACCGACGCGGGCGAAGTTAAGGCGGTGGATGGCGTTTCGTTCCGCCTTGACCACAGCAAGGTGCTGGGCATCGTGGGCGAAAGCGGTTCGGGCAAGAGCGTCACGGCGTATTCCGTCATGCAGATTCTCGCGCCGACGGGCAAAATCGTCAGCGGCAGCGTGAAATTCGACGGGCAGGAGCTGGTCGGCGCGGACGAGAAGCTGCTGCGCTCCGTGCGCGGCAACCGCATCTCGATTATCTTCCAGGACCCGATGACGTCCCTGAACCCGACCTACACCATCGGCCGGCAGCTGATGGAAGCGATTCTTCTGCACACCAACCGCAACCGCCATCAGGCGCGCGAACGGGCGGTGGAGATGCTGAAGCTGGTCAACGTCAACGAGCCGGAAAAGCGCATGAAGCAGTACCCGTTCGAGCTGTCGGGCGGTATGCGGCAGCGCGTAATGATTGCCATGGCGCTGGCGTGCGAGCCGGACATCCTGATTGCCGACGAGCCGACGACCGCGCTGGACGTGACGATTCAGGCGCAGATTCTTGATTTGATGCGCGACCTGCAGAAGAAGATGGGCATGGCGATTATCATGATTACGCACGACTTGGGCGTTGTCGCCCAGATGTGCGACGAGGTCATCGTCATGTACGCCGGTTCTATTTGCGAGCAGGGGACGGCGGATGAAATCTTCTACAACCCGCGCCACGAGTACACAAAGGGTCTGATGCGCTCCATCCCGACGGCGGAGAACAACGGACAGCGCCTGGAGCCGATTACCGGTACGCCGATTGACCTGCTGAACATGCCCAAAGGCTGCCCGTTCGCGCCCCGCTGTGAGGCGGCGATGAAGATTTGCCTGAAAGAGAAGCCGGTTCGGATGCTCATCAATGACGACCATATGGCAACCTGCTGGATGAACGTCAAGAAGGGCGTTGAGGACGGCAGCATCACGGAGGAAGGAGGAGTGCCCTGTGTCTGAAGCGCAGATGCACCAGCCATTGCTGGAAGTCAAAGGACTGAAAGAATACTTTGACATCAACATGGGCTTCTTCCGCACCAAGCCGCTGAAGGCGGTCGATGATGTGTCCTTCACCATCAACAAGGGCGAAACGCTCGGTCTGGTGGGCGAATCCGGCTGCGGCAAGACGACTGTTGGGCGCACCATCCTCCAATTGTACAAGCCGACGGCGGGCGAAATCATTTACGATGGCAAGCCCGTCAAAACGAAAGCAGACTTGCAGAAATTCCGCACGAAGGCGACGATGGTGTTCCAAGATCCGTATTCCTCGCTGAACCCGCGCATGACCGTGTCGGACATCGTGGGCGAACCGCTGGATGTGCACCACCTGTATTCCTCCAAGAAGGAGCGGGAGGAGCGCATTTTGCAGCTGCTGGGCTATGTCGGGCTGAACAGTGAACACGCCTCGCGTTACGCGCACGAGTTTTCCGGCGGTCAGCGGCAGCGCATCGGCATTGCCCGCGCGCTGGCGGTGAATCCGGAATTCATCGTCTGCGACGAGCCGGTGTCGGCGCTGGACGTGTCGATTCAGGCGCAAGTCATCAACATGTTTGATGATTTGCAGGATCGGCTGGGGCTGACGTACCTGTTCATTGCGCATGACCTGCTGGTTGTGCGGCATATTTCGGACAGAATCGCCGTGATGTATCTGGGCAAGATGGTGGAGCTGGCGTCGGCGGAGGAAATCTACAATCACCCGTTGCACCCGTACTCCAAGTCGCTTTTGTCCGCCGTTCCGCTGCCTGACCCGAAGGCGGCGCGCGCGAACAAGCGCATTGTCCTCTCCGGCGACATTCCAAGCCCCCTGAACGCGCCGTCGGGCTGTCCGTTCCGCACGCGCTGCCCCTACGCCACCGAAGCCTGCGCGCAGTCGATGCCGCCCTTCAACGAAGTCGAGAAGGGTCACTTCGTCGCCTGCCACCGGGTGAAGGAACTGGGGTAAAAGGGGAGACGCCAGAGGCTCTGCCTCTGGACTCCGGCAGGGGCGCTGCCCCTGCACCCTGCAAGGGACTTCGTCCCTTGACCCTTTCGCGCGATTGCGTTGGTGACACTGGCATAGTGTGCCCGCGTGTTTATCCGCGCAAAAAAATTGCTTCAAGGATGCGTCAACACGCATTTTTGATACAGACAGTCTACGAAAAGCAAGGCTGTCACAGAATATTAAGGGAGGTTTTTTCATGAAGAAGCTGACTGCTCTCCTGCTCGCCATCGCAATGATGGTGACCTGCACCCTGTGCGCTGTCGCCGAAGACGGCAAGACGTACATGGCTGTCTGCATCGCGTCCGAGCCTGATACGCTTGACCCGGCGCTGAACTCCGCTGTGGACGGCGCGACGATGGTCGCTCACCTGTTCGCAGGCCTGTCCACTTGGGCGCAGACCGACGACGGCAAGCTGGAAATCCTGCCGGACTGCGCGGTAGAACTGCCGGATCCGGTGGTCAATGACGACGGCACGGTGACGTACACCTACACGCTCGTTGATGGCCTGAAGTGGTCTGACGGCAAGGATCTGACCGCGAAGGACTTCGAGTTCGCGTGGAAGCGCGCTGCTTCCTCCGAGCTGGGCGCGGACTATGGCTACATGTTTGAAGTCGTCAAGGGCTACACTACGGACGGCTCCGACCCCAAGGCGGAAAACCTCGCTGTGACCGCCGTGGACAACAAGACCCTGACCGTTACCCTGAACAACCCCGTTGCCTACTGGAACGAGCTGCTCGCCTTCCCGGCGTACATGCCCGTGCGTGAGGACGTCGTCGCCAACGAAGCGTGGGCGACCGATCCTTCCACCTACATCGGCAATGGCCCGTACACCATGACCGCGTGGGAACACAACAGCAAGATCACCCTGACCAAGAACCCCTACTATCATGCGGTGGACAAGGTCACGATGGACGAGCTGGACTTCTACCTCTCCGACGACGCGAACAACATGCTGGCGAACTTCCAGAAGGGCGACTGGCAGCTGATCGACGACGTTCCCACCTCTGAAATCGCTTCCCTGAAGGAACAGTATCCGACGGAATTCGTTGTTGCCGGCCAGATTGGTACCTACTATGTCTGCTGGAACATCAACGAAGAAATCCTGCCCGCTGACGTGCTCGCGAACATGACCCCCGAAGAAGCGGAAGCGGCGCGCGCAGAAGTCCGTCAGGCGATTGGCCTGCTGTTTGACCGCAACTACATCGTCACCGAAATCGGTCAGGCTGGTCAGCTTCCTGCGTCCAGCTTCGTCCCGATGGGCATGACCGATGCGGACGGCTCTGAGTTCTACAAGAACGCGGGCCATGTGGAAGGCGTCACCGGCTACTACGACGTGACCGACGACGAAGACGTCTACATGGCGAACTTCGACAAGGCGGTTGAAACCCTGAAGAAGTACTACACCTACGACGAGGCGAACGCCGTCTTCACCAACTTCCCGTCCCTGACCTACCTCTACAACACCTCCGAAGTCCACAAGGCGATTGGCGAATACCTCCAGAGCGCGGTTTCTGCGGTCGGCATCACCATGAACCTGAACAACCAGGAATGGAACACCTTCCTGAACACCCGTAAGGCGGGCGATTACTCCATCGCGCGCAACGGCTGGCTGGCGGACTACAACGACCCGATCTGCTTCCTCGACATGTGGGTGACCGGCTCCGGCAACAACGACGTGCAGTACGGCAAGGGCGCGAATGCGGATCTGAAGATCTACAACCTCGACCTGACCCCCTACGGCTACGACGTGAAGGTGGAGAACGGCACTTGGGCGGAAACCTATGATGTGCTGATTTCTGCTATCAAGAGCTGCACCGACAGCGCGAACCGTTATGCCATGATGCACATCGCGGAAGATATGCTGATGAATACCGGCTGCATCGTGCCGCTGTACTACTACACCGACATCTTCATGATCGACGACTCCGTGCAGGGCTTCTTCTCCAACCCGCTGGGCTACAAGTACTTCATGCACTGCACCATCGCCAAGTAATTCCATCCAAGTTTGGATAAATCCACGGGCGAATCGGCTTCAAAACCGGTTCGCCTTTTTTCGTATGTTGGAAAGATACACTTTGCCATCCTTGGCAACCGATATTTCCTGCCTTGGAAAGGTACATTCGGCGGAAAACATGCGCGAATTGACGGGAAATCTGCGTGAATGCAGGAATTTTCAGCAGGAAAAGGGCATGGAAACGTCCAATTAATCCATTGAATGGCGGTGGCAAACAGCGCTTGCCAATGGTATACTGAAACCAGAAGGGCGATTTCTATGGGAAAAAAGCCCGCGGAAGCTATCAGCAAGGAGGAAGAAGCATGAAGCGAATCGCACGATGGAGCACCATTTTCCTGCTCTTATGCAGCATCATTTGGGCGGGTACAGCATCGGCGGCCATGATTGTGGAAAACAACATGAGTGCGCTGAACACACTGAACACCATCAACAAGAACCAGACACCACAGGGCAAGGACTCGGCGCTGGAGCGGCTGGCGAAAGAAATCGGCGCTGGCATGTGGGACAATACGGACTGGAATGACCCGGCGTTTCAGGAGAACATCGGGCGATTTGGCATCACCGTGTTGAAAAAGGACACGCAGCCGCCGGAGTCCTTCATCGGCGACGCGATTTTTGACCATCTGGGCGACACGGAGTTCAATGCGCCGGAAATGAACGGCAATCTGCTGGTTCTCGGCGGGCTGAACGCCAATCTGCCGTCCGGCAAAATCGACCGGCTGTATGTGCTGTCGGACGAGGACGTTCGCCTGAACATCGGCGCGGCGGCAGATGTTCAGGAGCTGATTCTGGGCGCATCGGGGAATGTGTCGCTGAACGGCGAGGGCAATGTCCGCTCCACCATCGTGGTGGACAAGCCGATGAATCTCGATATCGGGATTGCGACGAACCTCGTGAACCTGACGGATGACCCGCTGCCGACGGGCGATATTGTGCTGAATCCAGGCAAGAACGCGCTTGTGCCGGGGCAGCAGCTGCATATGGGCAGCGAGCTGAAGGTGGAGAAGAAAATCAGCCTGACCGTGCGCTTCCGCCTCGTTGACCAGAGCGCGGAGGACATGCAGCTGGAAACGGCGGATTGGGACGGCGCGCTGCTGACCGAAACGACAGTGCAGTACACGGGCGACAGCTGCCCGATGGGCGCGGTCAACATGATGGACAGCATCGAGGCGGCGTTTGCGGAGAAGTATCCGGATTTGCAGGAGCAGTATGTGCTGCTGCCGGAAATGCGCAGCGCAGACCCGTGGAGCAAGGTCTACCGCCTGAATGGCGGCGAATCCTGCTTTGCTGTGACGGAAAATTATGTCTATCTCTCCCGCGAGGGCGATGTTGCGTTCCCGCTGACGGATGACAGCACGCTGGTAGCGGAATTCCCGGTGTACGTCTACCGCTATGGCGAGCAGGACGGGCGCATCACCTACCGCGTTCGCATCAGCGGCGCACGCCCGGATTACTTCACGCCGAGCCTGACCCTGCGCAGCGGCGCCGTGGCGAGCTTCACCTTCGATAAGGAGCGCGGCGAGTGGGTGACGCAGTTCAAGCGCAGCGACTTCGGCGCGGACGAGCGTGCCCTCATTCACCTGACGGGACTGCGCGGCGAGGAGACGGACACATTCCTGCCCGTAACAGGCCGCGAAGAAAGGCGCATCGTTACGCTGACGTGGACGGCGGACACGCAGCGCGTGACCATCGACGCGCAGAACGTCCTCTGGGGCAGCGACATGCCGGCGGCGGGCAACGACCTGCTGTGCCGCGCGGGTGAGCAGGTGACGGTGCAAATCGCGCCCGCAGCGGGCTATCGCGGCATCCACGTTTTCCTGAGCGACCCCGCTATTTCCCTGAGTATCAGCGAGGGGAACGACGCGGTTTCCTTCCTCATGCCCTACGCGCCGCTGACCTTGACGCTGACGGCGGACAAGCTTTATACCGTCACGATGGACACGGCAGGCGGCGATCCGATCCGTCCCATCCAGTACACGGTGGAATCGGAAGCGTTCCAGCTGCCGACCCCGGTTCGCACGGGCTACATCTTCCTCGGCTGGACGGGCGAGGGCATCACCGAACCGCAGGAAATCATTGAAATCCCGCAAGGAAGCACGGGCGACCGCACCTACACCGCGAATTGGCAGGTGATTGAATACACCATTACGCTGCTGGAAATGGACGGCGCGGGCACGTCGGAAGCGCTTGTCTACACGGTGGAGCAACCCGTAACGCTGCCGACCCCAACCCGTGAGGGCTATGCCTTCCTTGGCTGGACAGTCAACAGCGACATGGCGCCGCAGCTAACGGTTGTTCTGCCGCAAGGTTCGATAGGCAACAGGACATACACCGCGAACTGGGAACTGACAGAATACAACATCACCATGGATTTGAACGGCGGCAGCGGCGAAACAGCACTGCTTTACACCGTGATAGATGATGAGTTTGCCCTGCCAACCCCGACCCGCAACGGCTACGAGTTTGTCGGCTGGACGGGCGAGGGTATCATAATGCCGCAGTTGAACGTGACCATCCCGACGGGTTCGACGGGAAACAAGGCGTATACCGCAAACTGGCAGGTGATTGAATACACCATTACGCTGGACACGAACGGCGGTCCAAACGTGTCTCCGATAAAATACACCGTGGAGGATTCCTTCACCCTGCCTTACCCTCTCCGTCCGGGCTACGAATTTGCCGGCTGGACCCTCGATGGCAGCGGTATGCTCCCTGCCACGACGCTCATTATTTACTATGGCACAACCGGCGACCTCCATTACAAGGCGGAGTGGCGTTTGGCGGAGTACACCATCAACATGGATTTGAACGGCGGCAGCGGTAAAGAAAAGGTGGTTTACACCATAACGGATGAGGATTTCGAGCTGCCGACCCCGACCCGCAACGGCTACGAGTTTGTCGGCTGGACGGGCGAGCGCATCACGACGCCGCAGACAAGGGTCAAAATTCCGAAGGGTTCGACGGGAAACAAGGCGTATACCGCAAACTGGAAGGTGATCAGATACACCATCACACTGGTCACGAACGGCGGCGCAGTCATAGCTTCGATACGCTACACCGTGGAGGATTCCGTCACCCTGCCCATCCCTCCCGAGCGTCCGGGCTACGAATTTGCCGGCTGGGTCCTCGATGGCAGCGGTCAGTTCCCTTCAACGCCGATGATTATCCCCGAAGGCTCAACCGGCGACCGCATTTACGAGGCGGAGTGGCGTGTGGCGACGTACACCATTACCTACGTGAGCCACGGCAAAGCATATAATTGGGTTCAATACACCATCAACAACCAAGTTTATTTCGGGACACCGGAAGAAGACCCGTCCTACTACCTCCCGGGCTATACCTTTGTAGGCTGGAAAATCGACGGCGTAGAAGGAACGCCGCGCTCCTACATGCTGCCCAAGGGCTCGTATGGCAATCGAACGGCGACCATGATTTGGGAGCCAATTCCGTAAACGGAAGCAAGAAGGACAAGGAGGGGATGCGCATTGGACTACCTCAGCGTAAAGGAAATAGCGGAGCTGTGGGGCGTTTCCATCCGTATGGTCAATTACTACCTGAATACCGGGCGGATTCAGGGGGCAATCCGGAAATCGGGCGGGTGGCTGATTCCGGCGAATACGCCGCATCCGGCGGATTTGCGCAAGAGCGGGCAGCGCGGGCAGGAGAAAATCCCCCCGCGGATGGCAAAGTGCTATATGCCGCTGATTTCCCGCCCGTGCGACAACGGCTTCCAGAATCTCCTGCTGACCATGAACGACGAGGAGGAACGCGACATCGCCCGCGCCCTGCACCACTATTTCCGCGATGAGCACGAGGAAGCCCGCGAAATCAGCGAGAAATACCTGACGAGCAAGTGCCCCGAAATCCGCCTGTCCGCGCTGATTACCAACACGATGGCGATGCTGCAGACGGGGGACGCCGCCAAGTGCCGCCGGAATCTCGAAATGATTCAGCGGGACGGGCAGCGCGCAAACGACGATTCGTGGCGGCTGTACAGCAGCATTACCGACGCGCTCATCAGCGTGTTCTTCCACTCCGAGAAGCTCGACTTGACCCCTATCCGCCCCGCTATCGGTATTCTTCCGCCCGGAATGCAGTATTTCGCCATGTACGCCATCGCCCACGCGCTCTACATCCGGCGCGAATACGAACACGCGATGGGCATTGCCGAATCCGCCCTGCTGATGGCGGGCACGCGCTACCCCATTGACAGCATCTACCTCAACATCGTCCTGTGCATGATCTGCATGAGCCTGAAGCAGGATGAACGCGCGGAGCAGAAGTTCGATGCCGCGTGGAGCATCGCCAGCCGCGAGGGGTACATCCACCCGTTTGTGGAGCATCACGGCATTTTGCAGGGGCAGGTGGAGCGTGCGCTGCGCAAGCAGGAGCCGGAAACGTACAACAAGATTGTGCAGTCGGTCTACCGCTTCAGCCGCGGGTGGATGAAAATTCACAACCCCGTGTCGACGCTGCAGGTGACCGACGCGCTCACACCCTACGAGTTTTCGATTGCCATGCTTGCCGCGAAGGGTCGCAGCAACAAGGAAATCGCCGCGCTGATGGGCATTTCCGTCAACACGGTGAAGTCGTACATGGAGAGCATTTTTGAGAAGCTGCAGATCTCCAGCAGGAACGAGATTGACGCGTATGTGAATCGGTAATAAAATCAGCCGCGACGAGCATATTCACTCGTCGCGGCTGTGTTTATCTATGCGCTTCCTTATTCTGATACATCCGCGCGTCCGCCCGCGCCAAGGACTCCGCCAAATCATCCGTTGACGGATTAAAATGCGAACAGCCCACCGATACTGTCGGCAAAACCGGATTCTCTGCCCGCGCCGCATCCATCAGGTGCTGGAAAATCTCCGTCATGGTGTTGTATTGCGCGTTCCGCCGCGTCAGTATTACGCAGAACTCGTCGCCGCCGATGCGGAAGCACGTCCCGTAATTCCCGTACGCGCGGCGGATGCAGCCGGCAATCGTCCGCAGGCAGGCGTCACCCATCAAGTGCCCATGGCAGTCGTTGACGTCCTTGAAGCGGTCAACGTCAAACATCAGGATGGCGGCAGGCACATGCAGGCGCGCCAGATAATGCTCGTAGCCCAAGCGGTTGACCAACTGCGTCAGCCCATCGGTTTGCAGCACCATGTCGCTGGAGAATTTCGACATCATCAGCGCACCACAGGTGATGGTAATCCAGTCGATTCTGACCATCGGCAGGCACAACTGCACCATCAGCCCTAACAGCACGAACAGCGTCGCGAGCATCAGCTGTGTGCCGCCGGTATACTGGTAGGCGCGGCAGGCGAACCAAATCTGCACGAGGAAGAACACCATGCTGCCCATGTAGGCGAACGTGTAGAGCGGGTAGAGTGATCCGTGGTGATAGAAATTCTGCCCATCGACATAGAACATCAGCCCCGTGAACGCCGAGAGCAGCACCAGCAGCGCGTGGAAGCCCGCAAGGCACAGCAGCCTGTGTACCACTTTCCGCGGGCAGGGATGGATGACGCAGCCCGCGAACAGCCCGATTAGCGGCGCAAGCGAAAGTTCGATGGTCTTGACGGCGATATGCAGCGGAATCAGCGCGGGCGGCGTGCCATCCATCTGCACGCCCGACCACTCACACAGCGCGCAAATGGTAATGGTGGCGTACAGACCGCCGCAGAGCAGGTTTCGGATCTTGGATTGGCTGATGTCGCCGCGCAGGGAGAAGAGCATAATCGCCATGGCGAAGACGCTGAGAGCAATATTTGCCGTGTATAATTCATTCATGCTGATTGTGGAGGCGGTTGACAAGCAATCGCGGCAGATAAGTTTGAAAAGGGCAAATTCCCCCTTCTTATAATAATGATACCACGAAAAAAAGAGGATGAAAAGTTGGTTACATGGGGAAAATTGCAAATGTGGCAGATTTCAACAAATGCGGGGAAATGGTTACATGGGGCGTCTCCCATCCCCACGAAAAAAGGGACTGACCGAAGCCAGTCCCTTTGATGATTATTCGTATTCGCAAACGCTTGCCCAGCGGATGAGCAGGTCGCGCTCTTCGGGCTTGCCCTTGAGGGACTGGCTCGCGGCGACGATCGGAATCCACTGCTGGACGTACTGCTTGGCGGTGTCGCTCTTCTTGCAGAAGAGGGAGAGGTACTTCTCCGCCAGCGCTTCCTTGCCTTCGAGGACGAAGAGCAGGTAGGTACGGGCAACATCAGCGGACGCGTTGCCCTGCGTGGCATGCGACCAGTCGAGGATGTACCACTGTCCGTCGGGCTTCAAGATAATGTTGGACGGGTTGAAGTCGCCGTGGCAGACCTTCTTGTGGACGTGCATACTCGCCAAGCGGGTGTGCAGCTCGTAGCGGGTGGTCGCGTCGAGGTCGGTGGCGGAAATCTTGCGCTGCATCTTCTCCGTCAGGCTGTTGAGCATCGGGCAGGTGCAGGCGTGAACCTTCATCTGAATGTCAACAAACAGGTTCAGGTACTCGTCTTCCTTTTCCGGATGCGCCGCCATCAGCGCCGCCAGCGTGTCGCCTTCGACGAACTCCGTCGTAATCGCCCACTGACCGTTCACCGTGTCAACAGCAAGGAGCTTCGGAATCGGCAGGCCCGTCTCTTCCACGCGCGCCGTGTTCAGCGCTTCGTTCAGAATGTCCGCCTTGCTGTACCCTTCGGCAAACACTTTGATGGCCTTGGCGCCGTCGCGGTAAATCTTCTTATTCTCCCGCTCGGCAATCACATGCGTCAAATCCATAGGGAAACCTCCTTCTATATGGTTCATGTTTATTGGGGGGAGAGGCGCAAGGGCGCTGCCCTTGACCTGCCAAAGGGTCTGTGACCCTCTGGACTCCCTTTTCGCGATTGAGTTGAGCACGTTATCATGCTTGCCCGCGCGCTGATTGGGACGCCCCGCAAAGTCCGATATTTGTCCTAAATATCTATTCGCCGCCCAAATGCGACATTCCTGCAAGCGGACAAAATTTTTTGTGCTCAAAAATGCCCGGCCCAGCAGAAGCATTCCTGCCAAGCCGGGGAGAATCGCGCATTACTCGCCGTAGTACGCCTTCAGATACATTTCCTTGATTTCGCTGATGAGCGGGTAGCGCGGGTTCGCGCCGGTGCACTGGTCGTCGAACGCCTGCTCGGACATTTCGTCCAGCGTCGCGAGGAACTTCTCCTCGTCCACACCGTAGTCGCGGATCGTATTCTTGATGCCGACGCGCTCCTTCAGGGCATGGATGTTGCGAATCAGGTTCTCCACCGTCTCGTCGTCATTCGCGCCCTTGAAGCCGAGGAACTCGCCGAATTCAGCGTAGCGGCGCTTCGTGTGCGGATAGGCGTACTGCGGGAAGGTGCCCATCTTCGTGGGAACTTCGGCGCTGTTGTAGCGGATGACCAGCTCAATCAGCAGCGCGTTGGCGATGCCGTGCGGCAGGTGATGGAACGCGCCCAGCTTGTGCGCCATGGAGTGGCAGACGCCGAGGAATGCGTTCGCGAACGCCATGCCAGCCATCGTGGCGGCATTGCCCATCTTTTCGCGGGCAACCGGCTCGTTCTGACCGTTGTCGTAGCACGCGGGCAGATACTCGAAAATCAGCTGAGCCGCCTGCTTCGCCAGACCGTCGGTGAAGTCCGTCGCCATCATGGAGGCGTAGGCTTCCAGCGCGTGGGTCAGCGCATCGATACCGGAGGCGGAGGTCAAGCCCTTCGGCGCGGACATCATCATGTCAGCGTCCACAATCGCCATCTTCGGCAGCAGCTCGTAGTCCGCCAGCGGGTACTTCACGCCGGTGTCCTGATCGGTGATGACGGCGAACGGGGTGACCTCGGAGCCCGTACCAGCGGAGGTCGGGATGGCGATGAAGTACGCCTTTTCGCCCATCTTCGGGAAGGTGTACACGCGCTTGCGGATATCCATGAAACGCATCGCCATGTCGAGGAAGTCCACTTCCGGATGCTCGTACATGACCCACATAATCTTGCCGGCGTCCATTGCGGAACCGCCGCCGATGGCGATAATGCAGTCCGGCTGGAAGGAAGTCATGGCCTTTGCGCCTTCCTTCGCGCAGGCGAGGGACGGGTCGGGCGCAACATCGTAGAACGTGGTGTGGACGATGCCCAGCTCATCCAGCTTGTCGGTAATCGCCTTGGTGAAGCCGGATTTGAACAGGAACGCGTCGGTGACGATGAAGCAGCGCTTCTTGCCCATAACTGCCTTGAGTTCATTCAGGGCGACAGGCAGGCAGCCCTTCTTGAGGTAGACCTTTTCAGGCGCACGGAACCACAGCATATTCTCCCTCCGGATGGCAACAGTCTTGACATTCAGCAGGTGCTTGACGCCGACGTTCTCGGAGACGGAGTTGCCGCCCCAAGAGCCGCAGCCCAGCGTCAGCGACGGACGCAGCATGAAGTTGTACAGGTCGCCGATGCCGCCCTGAGAGGAAGGCGTGTTGACGAGGATACGGCAGGTCTTCATGCGCGCGGCGAAGCGGTCAATCAAATCCTTGCGGGTGACGGCGTTCAGGTAGATAGAAGAGGTGTGGCCGTAGCCGCCGTCAGCAATCAGGTGCTCCGCCTTGTCGAACGCATCGTCGATGTCCTTGGCGCGGTACATCGCCAGCACGGGAGAGAGCTTCTCATGCGCGAACTCTTCAGAAATATCCACGGATTCGACTTCACCAATCAGCACCTTGGCGGTTTCCGGCACGTCCACGCCTGCGAGCTTGGCGATGGTGTGCGCCTTCTGACCGACAATCTTGGCATTCAGCGCGCCGTTGATGATGATGGTCTTGCGCACTTTGTCCAGTTCTTCGCCTTCGAGGAAGTACGCGCCGCGCTTGGCGAACTCCGCCTTCACCGCGTCGTAGATGCTGTCCAGTACGATGGTGGACTGCTCGGACGCGCAGATCATGCCGTTGTCGAACGTCTTGGAGTGCAGGATGGAGTTGACGGCCACCTTCACGTCAGCGGATTCGTCGATAATCGCGGGCGTGTTGCCAGCGCCGACGCCCAGCGCAGGCTTGCCGGAGGAGTACGCCGCCTTGACCATGCCGGGACCGCCGGTGGCGAGGATAATGTCGGCTTCCTTCATCGCCATGTTGGTCAGTTCCAGCGAGGGAACATCGACCCACGAGATGATGTCTTCGGGCGCGCCGGCAGCCACAGCCGCTTCCAGCACAACCTTCGCGGCGGCGATGGTGGACTTCTTCGCGCGCGGATGGGGAGAGATGATGATGCCGTTGCGGGTCTTGAGACAAATCAGCGTCTTGAAAATGGCGGTAGATGTGGGGTTGGTGGTCGGGATGACCGCCGCGACAACGCCGATAGGTTCTGCAACCTTCATCATGCCGAATGCTTCGTCGCGCTCCAGCACGCCGACGGTCTGCGTGTCCTTGTAGGCGTTGTAGATGTATTCAGCGGCGTAGTGGTTCTTGATGACCTTATCTTCCACCACGCCCATGCCGGTTTCTTCCACCGCCATCTTCGCCAGCGGGATGCGCATGTTGTTCGCGGCGAGGGCAGCTGCCTTGAAAATCTTGTCCACCTGCTCCTGCGTGTAGGTCGCATAGACCTTCTGTGCCGCGCGGACGCGGGCGAGGGCCGCCTCGAAGCTCTCCACGTTATCGACGATCGGATATTCTTTCGCCATGATACTCTCTCCTTATGCTTCATCCGTCCTGCGGGGATGCGCCCGCGAACGGGGAATGTCGGTGTTTGTCGGGGTGACGAGAACAGTGTAGCAGATTGTTAAGCTCTTGTCAAGTGGCCGACACGATTTTAACGATATTTTTTTCACAAATTCACACGTTTTCGGAACGGGATGAATGGAATGGCGGATAGATGGACGAAGAGGACAAATGCAAAAGGCGCTGTACAGTAAAAAAACAGCGGATGAATGTCGAATTTGCTGTTCTTGCTTGAAAATGTGCGGAAGATGCGGTATAATGGGGTGGAAAAGCAAAGGAAGGGGAGGGGACGCGCGTGAACAATGAGGAGAAAGAGAAGGATGGGGCGACTTGTTGTCTGACGCTGCCCCTCAAATTGGAAAAATGGCAGTCCGACCATCTTGAAAAGCGTTTCGAGATTGCGCGGCAGCTGTATAATACGCTGGTTCATGCCGAACTAAAGAAGAAATGCCAAGTTGAAAGAATGCCTGAATACCAAGAAATCATGAAAATGATTGATGCTGCCAGCAATCAGAAGGAAAAGTGGGCATTAGAAAAAAAGAGAAAAGCATTTTTGGAAGAAAATGGTTTTAGCAGAAATGCCTTTAAGGCTGATATGGAAAAATACTATAAGCACTTTAATGATAATATCGGCGCAAATGTAGCGTTGCATGGAATTACAGCACAGGTGTGGATTGCTTTTGATAAGGTGTTCGTTGACAACTATAAGCAGAAGGGAAAAGTACATTTCAAAAAGCCGGGTGAACTTTGTTCCGTGCAGGGCTATTCACAGAAGAAAAGCGGTGGAAAGGAGATTATGTTCCGAGAAGATAGAATTATATGGAATCAGCAAGGTAATCGTGACCGCAAGAAGGTAAAAAGAGAGTTTTTGCTGAAATTATCACCTGATAATCCTTACGAGGCCGAGATGTTGAAAAGGCATGTGAAATTTGTCCGCATCCTCCGCAAAGACGGCAAAACAAAGCCGCATTGGTATGCACAGCTTGTTTTGGAAGGAAAGCCGGCGGTGAAGCGCGACCCGGCAAGCGGTGCGCCGAAGCATCCTATCGGGCATGGTGTCGTCGGCATCGACATTGGCACGCGAACGCTGGCATACTCGACCGATAAGGAGGTTAATCTGCTGGAATTGGCTGACCACGTGCAGAATATAGAGCAAGAAAAGCGGCGCTTGCAGCGCAAGATGGACAGAAGCCGACGCGCAACAAATCCGGAAAATTACAATCCGGATGGAACATTTAAGCGCGGCGTGAAGCTGACGCGGAACAAGTCCAAGCGATACAGACGGATTCAGCACCAGCTGGCAATGATTCAGCATCATCAGGCGGACATCCGAAAACAGCAGCATAACGAATTGGCAAATTATCTGCTGACGCTGGGTGATTGCTTCTTTGTGGAGAACATGAGTTACTGCGATTTGGTCCACAGAGCAAATAAAACGGAGATTTCCGAAAAGACTGGACGGTATAAACGCAAAAAGCGATTCGGAAAATCCATTGCCAACAAAGCACCTGCCATGCTGATTACGATGCTGAAACAGAAATGCCAGTCGCGCGGGCTGGAAGGGGTGAAAGAAGTTGATACGCATGTGCGCGCCAGCCAGTACAACCACCAGACAGATACCTGCATCGAAAAGGCACTTGAAAACCGCTGGAACGTTATGCCGGACGGCGAACGCATACAGCGCGATTTGTACTCGGCGTTTCTACTGCAGCATTGCAAGCAGGGATTGCCGGAATATAATAGGAAGGAATTAAAGAAAGAGTTTGGAGAAGAACTTTACCGTGTATTTGACCGCGAGGCACTTCAACGTGACTATCCTCAATTTGTTGCGTATCATCACATGACGATTCAGCGGCTTTCAGAACTGCCGCATACGATTCCCAGCATGGGTATCAGGCGAATCATCAGCTAACATAAAAAACAGGTGCGGTTCGCACCAGCAAAACCGGTCGATTGTCCGTCCGGGGCTGTCGCTAATGGCGGCAAAGGTCGCCTTGACAGCAGAAGAGTTTCGGGAAAATAGTCAGCGCAGCATTGCTTTGTTCAATACTGAAAAGCTATCTACCGACTCAACACACGTTCTGAAAAGTGCATATTGCAATTCTGTGCATTTCTGCCGTTGCAATCTGCACGGGGCGTGTGGAGGCAAAGTATCAAGTCGCGAATTGCAAACTATTACGGTTGGTTGCAATCTGCACGGGGCGTGTGGAGGCAAAGGCTTCTTGTCTCTTGCTTTTACTTCCGCAAGCCGGTTGCAATCTGCACGGGGCGTGTGGAGGCAAAGATTGTCCGCGCGGGGCTGGAAGGCGGCGGCAAAAGTTGCAATCTGCACGGGGCGTGTGGAGGCAAAGGACTTGTCTTGCGCATCCTGATTGCATTTTTTGACGCGTTGCAATCTGCACGGGGCGTGTGGAGGCAAAGCTCTATGGTCACCCCTGCTTTTTCCGCCGCCGCCGCGTTGCAATCTGCACGGGGCGTGTGGAGGCAAAGAGTAACATCTTCTGCGTCCGGTAGCAAAACTCCGCAGTTGCAATCTGCACGGGGCGTGTGGAGGCAAAGGGTTTTCTGCGTTTTGACAACTTCATGCCGTGCCGGTTGCAATCTGCACGGGGCGTGTGGAGGCAAAGAGCATCATCTTCTGCGTCCGGTAGCAAAACTCCGGTTGCAATCTGCACGGGGCGTGTGGAGGCAAAGCCTGCTGAATCTTGACACCGATGGTTTCCAGCGCGGTTGCAATCTGCACGGGGCGTGTGGAGGCAAAGGTGAATCCACGCAAATGGTCAGCGCGTCACGCCTTGTTGCAATCTGCACGGGGCGTGTGGAGGCAAAGGTAGTTCTGGATTGTTATCTCTGCGACATTAGCGTTGCAATCTGCACGGGGCGTGTGGAGGCAAAGGGGAGTGGCGCGGGAAACACAGTGGACGCGCGCAGTTGCAATCTGCACGGGGCGTGTGGAGGCAAAGGTGCACTTCAATTTCATCCGTACTATTGATAAACCGTTGCAATCTGCACGGAGCGTGTGGAGGCAAAGGCTTGAACCCTAACTGTTCGAGAAGCGCATTGAGTTGCAATCTGCACGGGGCGTGTGGAGGCAAAGTTTCGGGTGAGGATATTCATTTCGTCAATCTCCTTGTTGCAATCTGCACGGGGCGTGTGGAAGACCTTGCATCATCCCCCTGAAAAAAATCCGAGAAAATTTATGCAGACCTATTGCATTTTTATTCATCTTGGTGTATAATCCATCTTGTCCGGCAGACGGACACAAAAATGATGAAAATCAGGATGAAGATAAAGGAGTCGATTGTTATGGCGAAGATGCGCGTATTGCTGGCTTATTCCGGTGGTCTGGATACCTCGATTATCGTGCCGTGGCTGAAGGAAAATTATGACTGCGACGTGGTCTGCGTTGCGGGCGACGTCGGGCAGGGCGAAGAGTTGGAGCCCCTCCACGAGAAGGCGAAAAAGTGCGGCGCGGAAAAGCTGTACATCGAAGACCTGCGCAAGGAGTTCGTCGAGGACTTCATTTGGCCGACGCTCAAGGCGGGCGCGGTCTACGAGGGCAAGTACCTGCTGGGCACGTCCTTCGCACGGCCGCTGATTGCCAAGCGCCTCGTCGAAATCGCCCACAAGGAGAACTGCACCGCCATCTGCCACGGCTGCACCGGCAAGGGCAACGACCAAGTCCGCTTCGAGCTGACCATCAAGGCGTTCGACCCGAATATGCAGATTATCGCGCCGTGGCGCATCTGGGACATCAAGACCCGCGAGGAGGAAATTGACTACGCCGAAAAGCGCGGCATTCCCGTCCCGGTCAAGAAGGATCGCCCGTATTCGATGGACCGCAACATCTGGCACATCAGCCACGAGGGCGCGGATTTGGAAGATCCGTGGAACGAGCCGCCGGAAGATCTGCTGCTGACGATGGTCACGCCCGAAAAGGCGCCTGATCAGCCCGAATACGTCACGGTGGACTTCGAGCAGGGCGTGCCGGTCGCCATCAACGGCGAAAAGCTGGACGCGGTGGATTTGCTGACGAAGGCGAACGAAATCGCGGGCCGCAACGGCGTTGGCTGTGCGGATTTGGTGGAGAACCGTCTGGTGGGCATGAAGTCCCGCGGCGTGTACGAAACCCCCGGCGGAACGATGCTCTACGCCGCGCACGGCATCCTCGAATCCATCACGCTTGACCGCGCGACGAGCCACTACAAGGAGCTGGTCGCGAGCAAGTTCGCGGAGCTGGTGTACGACGGCATGTGGTACACGCCCCTGCGCGAGGCGCTCTCCGCGTTTGTGGACAGCACGCAGCAGGCGGTCAACGGCACGGTGAAGCTGAAGCTGTACAAAGGCAACTGCATCAACGCGGGCGTGAAGTCGCCGAACAGCCTGTACATGGAGGAAATCGCCACCTTCGGCGACAGCCACGACCTGTACAGCCACAAGGATTCCGCGGGCTTCATCAACCTGCTCGGTCTGCCGCTGAAGGTCAAGGCGATGGTGGAGCAGAAGAATAAGAAGTAATTTAAAGCAACACCGCACAACTCGGCGGCTGACCGCCTCATTTGTGTAAATGTGATAACTGGGGTGTCCAGCAAGTCCTGCACTGAATTCGGGAGTAGAGCCCCCAATAGTATAAACGCGCTCGTCGGAAGGTCGGCGGGCGCGTTTTCTGTGCGAATTTGAAATTTGGAGGGGGTTGGGGCAGCTGATTTCAGAAAAAAACGATTTTCTGAAATGCGGTTACACGCCGACACGAAAGTCGTTGTGAAGATACACAACAATTTTCCATGCTTTTGTTAGAAATGTCAGAAATGTATAATTCTTCAAGAAAACACTTGACTTTTTTGAGGGGAGGGTAAAATAGAAGTATCAATGAAAGGAGGGCGCCTATGTACCCATGCCATGATTACGCTCTCAAATTGGAAACTGCATTCAGAAGGGGGGATTGTTGTCCGTTTAGTGCAGACGCATTTGAGTCGAAGTCCCAAGAGACGCTGGAACGGGGGCTATTAAGGCTGTCTGCAGAGAATCTGATTGAAAGTTCAGAAATCAATGCGTGGATGGAAGAATACGATTTCGGCGGCAAAAAGCTGCGAGAGATTTTGGCGGATGACGGAAACAGAGAGGTGTTAGAAGAACTGATTCGCAGGCTAACAGAATTGAAAAAACATCAGGAGGAGTAGAAATGGACATGAAAACGAAAGGCGCACAGCAGACAAATGGAACGTTGCTGCGGACTATCTGCTTGATTCTTAGCATGGTTATGCTGCTGTTTGTTGCTACGGGTTGTGATGATTCCAATGAAGATAAAGTGTATTCAAGAACTTGCCGCGTATGTGGAAAAACGTATTCGTATCGAGCAAGTGAATATGGCAACTCTGCATAAGAAAACTGCAAAAGCATTCAGCGGACAAATATGTGTCTGAAGTGCTACAGAAGTTTCAAGTATTCAATGGAGATATTGGGCAAATGATACTGAAGCCCCGCTACCCAAAAGGTAGCGGGGCTTCACACAACAAAAAAGCACCTGAATCAATCAGATGCTTTCTGGCAGGGGCAGAAGGACTCGAACCCTCAACAAAGGTTTTGGAGACCCACGTGTTACCATTACACCATGCCCCTATGCGGTTCGTCCGGGATTGCCGGAACGAGATTTAGTTTAGCACTTTTTCGGGCGTTTGTCAAGCGGTTTTGCGAAAAATGTGCCGAATTGGCAGAAAATCGCCCGGCGCTTTACAAAACCCGCGGCGCATGGTATGATGAGGGCAGGAAAGTCGGCGGGAGGGACGCGCGTGCAGTGGGCGGAACGGGTTCGGGCGTATGTGCGGATGCATGGCGCGGGGTACACGCTGCACCGCGCGGGCGAAATGCTGGCGGCACGGGTGCTGCTGCGGGACGAATGGCGATTCCGGCGGGAGAAAGCATCCAAGCGCGAACTGGCGGTACAGCGCGCGCACCCCTTCCCGGATGTGCGCATCAGCGTCGTCGTCCCCGTGTTCAACACGCGCCCGAAATTCCTCCGCGCGCTGGCGGATTCGCTGCTTGCCCAGACGCACGGCGCGTGGGAAGCCTGCCTGTACGACGGCGGCAGCACGTCCGCCGAGACGCGAAAGGCGCTGGAAGCAATCGCCGCGCGGGACAGCCGATTCCGTGTCGCGTTCGGGGCGGAAAACGCGGGCATATCCGGCAACACGAACCGCGCGATTAAAATGGCGACGGGGGAGTATATCGCCCTGTGCGACCACGACGATGTGCTTGCGCCGGATGCGCTCTGGCGGATTGCGGAAGCCATCGACGCGCACCACCCCGACGTGCTCTACACCGATGAGGATAAGCTGACCGCCCACGGCGCGATTCACGTTGATGCGCACCGCAAGCCGGATTTCTGTCCGGACAATCTGCGCTCCGGCAACTATATCTGCCATTTGTCGGTGATTCGGCGGACGCTGCTGGATGCCATCGGCGGATTACGACCGGCGTTCGACGGGTCGCAGGATCACGATTTGCTGCTCCGCGCGTGCGAACGGGCGGACGGCGTCATCCACATTCCGCGCGTGCTGTACCACTGGCGGACGCTGCGGGGGTCAATGAGCCACACGAAATTGGCGGTTTGCCTGGACGCGGCGGCGCGGGCGGTGGAAGAGAGTATGCGACGCACCGGGTTTCCGGGAACGTGCAGGGTGGAGGACGGTGTGCTGCGGCTGCGGTATGACGTGGGGGATTTTACCGTTGCGGCACTGCGGCTGGCGCGGGATGCGTCCGCTGCGGATGTGAACCGCTTGGCGGTGGATGCGTCGGCGGACATGCTGCTGTTCCTGTGGGGAGACACGGCGGAGCCTGATGCGGACGGCTTGCGGGAGATGATGATGTACGCGCAGCGCCCGGATGTGTGCGCGGTGATGCCGCTGGTGGCGGATGCGCGCAATCGGGTGCTTCATGCCGGATACGACATTCTGCCGGACGGCACAGTGCGGTCGCGGAATCGCGGCTTGCCGGTGTCGGCGGGCGGATGGCACGGCATGAACCGAACCAGCTACAATGTCACTGCGGTTTCGCCAATGTGCTTTTTGGTGCGGCGGGATGCGTTTGTGCCGCTGGCGGAAGGGAATTCGCTGGCAGCGGACTTGGCGCAGTGGTGTATGGCGCGGATGCAGGAGGGGGTGCGGCATGTGTATACGCCGCACTGCGTGGTGAAGGCGGATGCGGAAAGCGCATTCGAGGGCTTCCGGGTGAAAGTTCCTGCGGGGTGGTATGACCCGTGTGCGACGGGAAGCAAGCGCGCTTGATGGCGCTTTTGGTTTCTTCTACATACTTGAATTTTATTTTTAGTTTTTTAGTTTGTATACCTTTAACTTATCTCGAAATCATTGGAGGTAATGATGAAAATCACAATGATAACGCTCGGCTCGACGGGCGACGTGCGGCCGTATATGCTGCTGGGACGGGAGCTTCACGAGCGGGGGCATGAGGTGACGATTGCGGCGTTTGCGCCGTTTCAGGGCATGATTGAGGAAGCGGGAATGTCCTTCTATCCCATTTCCGGCGACGTGGTGGATATGATGGGGCGGCTGCTCCAGCCGGACGCGGTGGGCGTGCGGTACTTGAAGGAGTTTGAGAAGGGTATCCGCGATATTGCGCCGATGCTGCTGGATGATTTGCTGCACTGCGCGGAGGGCGCGGAAGCCATCGTCTGCACATTCTTCGGGTCGATGTTCTATTCGATTGCGGAGAAGTACGATATTCCGTGCATCCAGACGCAGTATTTCCCGATGGATCCGTGCAAGGATATGCCAATTTCATCCGCGCCGTTCCGCAAGCTCGGCAAGTGGTGGAATGTGCTGAGCTACCGCATCGGGTATCTGCTGATTTCGGCGCTGGAACACCGCTACCTCTCGGATTGGCGCAAGGAGAACGACATGGCAAAGCGCCGCGTCCGCTTGAGACCGGATTATGATGTGCTGGGCAAGCAAGTACCCGTGATTTACGCCATGAGCCCGACGCTTGTGCCGCGCCCGGAGGATTGGGCGGACAACATTCACATGTCCGGTTTCTGGTGGGATGAGCGCCCGGTGGACTACACGCCTGACCCGGCGCTGGCGGAGTTCCTGCGCGCGGGCGACGAGCCGGTGTACATCGGCTTTGGGTCGATGGTGTCGGGCGACATGGGTGAACTGGCGGAAATCATCCGGCAGGCGGTGAAATTGTCCGGCGTGCGGGCGGTGGTGGCACTTGGCTGGGGTCAGCAGGAAGCAAAGACGAAAGATGAGAACATCTTCTATGTGAAAAGTGTGCCGCATGACTGGCTGTTCCCGCATATGGCAGGGGCGGTGCATCACGGCGGCGCGGGGACGACCGCAACCAGCCTGCGCCATGCGCTGCCGACGCTCGTCGTGCCGTTTGGGGGCGATCAGCCGTTCTGGGCGGAGCGGGTGTACGCTGCCGGGTGCGGGCCGAAAGCGATTCCGCGCGATAAGCTGACGGCAGAGAATCTGGCGGAGGGGCTGCGCGCACTCATCAGCAACCCGGAATACACGCGCAACGCGGCGCGCATCGGGGAGACCCTGCGCAATGAACACGGCTGCGCCAATGCTGCCGACTTGATTGAAAAGGCGGTTTGGGACTGGGAAAACGGGAATCCTGCGCAAGATAGGATGAATATTTGAAAAAAACGCCATTTGCCCCTTGACAAAACCTTGACTTTCGACTACACTGTTTCTTGCGTGCTTGCGAGAAGCACAACAAAATCAAAATTATGCAGAAAGGAGGCCCTCGCAATGACCATGATGATTCTAACCCTTGTATCCCGTGCCAATGGACTGACTGCGACGGCTCTTTCTGCCCATATGCGCCCGTAATAGGAAAATTCCACGCTCTTTTCCTGTTACCATGCGTTTTGTGTGCAGCACCAGCCGTTTGCATTCAGACGGATGGTGCTTTTTTCGTACCCTTTTCGAAAAAAGCATACAATGGGCAGTTATGAGTCATCAACCACTTTGTCTCTCTTGAAAGGAGTGATTTCCTACGCAGCGCACCACAACGAAACCAAAGAAGAAACAGACCCCGTTCGGCGCAATGCTCTCCCTCATCGGGCAGAACTGGACGCATTTCCTCTGGGCACTCATTGCGACCATCATGATGGTCATCATCGGCTTTTTAACGCCGCTGCTGCTCTCCGAAATCGTGGACAGCATACTGGGCAGCGAGCCGTTCACAATGCCGGATTTCCTCATGAACCCGATTAACGACCTCGGCGGGCGCGATTTCCTCCGCCAAAATCTGTGGATTCCCGCGCTGGCGCTCATCCTGATGAACATCGTCAACGGCGTGTTCACGTTCATAAAAGGTCGTTCTTCCGCGATTGCGAGTGAAAATATCGCCCGCAAACTGCGCAATGACCTCTATCGCCACTTGCAGCACCTGCCGTTTGCGTACCACGTTAAAGCGCAGGCGGGCGAGCTGATTCAGCGCTGCACGTCTGACGTGGATACGATTCGCCGCTTTCTGGCGGTTCAGGTGATGGAAGTCGTCAACACGGTGCTGATGGTCGTTATCGCCATGAGCATCCTGCTGCCGCGCTCCGTGCCGATTACGCTCTACAGCCTGATTCTTGTGCCGCCTTTGTTCTGCTTCGCGACGTGGTTCTTCAAGATGGTGCATAAGTCCTTCGAAGTGGCGGACGAAGCGGACGGTGTGCTGAACGCCGTTTTGCAGGAGAACCTTTCCGGCGTCCGCGTCGTGCGCGCCTTCGGACAGCAGGAGCGCGAGGTGGAGAAGTTTGATCGCGTGAACAACGATTTGCGCAAAAAGAACCTCCGCCTGAATGAACTGCTCGCCATCTACTGGGGCGGCGGCGATGCCATCAGCATGACGCAGACGCTGCTGACGCTGGTGGTCTGCATCATCTACGCCTGCAACGGCTGGATTACCGTCGGTACGCTAATTGTTTTCACCTCCACGCTGGGGATGCTGCTCTTCCCGATTCGCCAGCTGGGCCGCACCCTGTCCGACGCGGGCAAAGCAATGGTATCTATGAAGCGCGTGCAGGCGATTCTGCACGAGGAAGCCGAGCCGGACGAGCCGAACGCCCTGAAGCCCGACCTGCACGGCGATATTGTGTTTGACCATGTGTCCTTCGCTTATCCGGATGACAACGTGCCGGTGCTGCGCGACGTGTCCTTCACCATCCCCGCGGGCAAGACGGCGGCAGTGCTGGGCGGCACGGGCAGCGGCAAATCCACCATGATGTACCTGCTGCAGCGGCTGTATACGCCAACGAGCGGCAAAATCACCATCGGCGGTGTGGATATTCAGCAGATTGACCGCAAATATCTGCGCGCACACGTCGGCCTGATTCTGCAGGAGCCGTTCCTGTACTCCAAGTCCATCCGGGAGAACGTGGGCATCACCGCGCCGGAACAGGAGGCGGAACGCATTGAGCACGCGGCGGATATCGCCAGCGCATCCGGCTTCATTGCCAAGGCGGATAAGGGCTGGGAGACGGTCGTGGGCGAACGCGGCGTGACACTCTCCGGCGGACAGAAGCAGCGAATCGCCATTGCGCGCACGCTGCTCAAGGACAACAACATCCTCATCTTTGACGACTCCCTTTCCGCCGTGGATACCGAGACGGACGCGCAGATTCGCGCTGCCCTCCGACACGAGCAGAAGGACGTGACCACCCTCATCATCAGCCACCGCGTGACGACGCTCTCGCAGGCTGACCTCATCCTCGTGCTGGAAAACGGGCAGATTACGCAGCAGGGCACGCACGCCGAGCTGTGCAGCCAGCCGGGCCTGTACCAGCGCATCAACAGCATCCAGAACGCCTTGGAGGAAGAACTGACGCAGGCCAAGGCGGCGGAAGGGGTGAACTGATATGCAGTCCTTTCAGGAACAAGATTATACCAAACGATTTGATCTCTCCCTGTGGCGCAAGCTCATCAAGGTTGCAAAGCCGTACCACAAGAACCTGATTGCGGTTGTGCTTTTCATGGCGGTTTCTGCAATCATCGACGTGATTATGCCGAACATGAATGCCTATGCGATTGACGTGTTCATTGCCAACCACAGCACGGCTGGACTGGTTGGGTTCGTCGCAGCGTATGCGCTGCTGACGGCGGTGCAAGTGGCGACGATTTTCGGCTTTCTGCGGCAGTGCGGCATTGTCGAAACCGGAACGTGCTACCTGATCCGCAAGCTCGGCTTCCAGAAACTGCAGGAACTGCCCTTCTCCTATTACGACCGGATGCCCGTAGGATACCTCATGTCCCGCCTGACCAACGACACGCAGCGCCTTGCGGACACCATCGGCTGGTCGCTGGTGGACTTGTGCTGGGGCGCGGTGTATCTGGTTGCCTGCGCCGTGCGGATGCTGACCATCAACTGGCGGCTGGGGCTGATCGTCATGCTGGTGCTGCCGCCGCTGGCCGTCATCAGCTGGAAGTTCCAGAAGGCGATTCTCGCGGCGTATCGTCAGGTGCGCAAGAACAACAGCCAGATTACCGCGGGCTTCAATGAGGGCATCAACGGCGCAAAGACGACGAAAACCCTTGTGCGCGAAGAACTGAACATCCAGGAATTTGAGACGGTTTCCGCCTCCATGCGTTCCGCGTCCATCCGCGCGGCGACGCTGTCGAACCTCTTTCTGCCCATCGTCGTGTCGCTGGGGTCTTTGGCGACGGCGTATGCGCTCTGGCAGGGCGGCAACAGCGTCATCGGCGGTACACACGTTTTCGGCGTCGCCATGACCGTCGGCACGCTGACCATGTTCATCAACTACACCGTCAGCTTCTTCCAGCCTGTGCGCGATATTGCCCGCATCTTCGCGGAACTGCAATCCGCACAGGCGGCGGCGGAGCGCGTCATCAGCCTGCTGGAAACGGAACCCGATATTGTGGATTCTCCCGAAGTGGTGGCGCAATACGGCGACAATTTCCACCCCAAGACCGAAAACTGGCCCAAGCTCATCGGCGACATTGACTTCGAGGACGTCACCTTCCGCTACAAAGAGGGCGAAAAGGTGCTGGAACACTTCAACCTGCACATCCAGCACGGGCAGACCATTGCCCTTGTCGGCGAAACCGGCAGCGGCAAGTCCACCATCGTCAACCTCGTCTGCCGCTTCTATGAGCCGACAGAGGGCAAAATCCTCATCGACGGCGCGGATTACCGCACGCGCAGTCAGCTCTGGCTTCAGTCCAACCTCGGCTACGTCCTGCAGTCGCCGCACCTTTTCTCCGGCACGGTTGCGGATAACATCCGCTACGGCCGCCCCGATGCCACCGACGAGGAAGTGGCGGAAGCCGCCCGCATGGTCGGCGCGGAACCCTTTATCCGCAACATGAAGGATGGCTATCAGGCGGACGTTGGCGAGGGCGGCAACCGCCTCTCCACCGGGCAGAAACAGCTGATTTCCTTTGCCCGCGCGATTCTGACGAACCCGTCTATTTTCGTGCTGGACGAGGCCACGTCCTCGGTTGATACGGAGACGGAACAGCTGATTCAGCACGCGATTCAGAAGGTGCTGGCGGGGCGGACGAGCTTCATCATTGCGCATCGACTCTCTACGATTCGCTCGGCGGATCGGATTCTGGTGATTCAGAATGGCAAGATTACGGAAGATGGGACGCATCAGCAGCTGATTGCGAAACAGGGGTATTATTATCAGCTGTATACGAATCAGTTCCAGGAGGAACAGGGGCTGGAGATTTTGGATGAGGCGATGGCAAAGGCATAAAGCCGCATAAACCAAGGAGCAGGGAAGCGCATCCAAGCCGGGCGCCGAAAAAAGGGTCAAGGGGCAATGCCCCTTGCGGAGTCCAGAGGCGGCGCCTCTGGTGGGGTTTGGGGCAACGCCCCAACTGCTGGACGTGTGACCGGTAGAAGAAAAGCGACCAACTCCAATCCACGAACGCTGAACAGCGAAGCGCTTTCAGCGCAGCAGTTGTAACTTCGCGCTCCCGCAGGAGCGCCCCCAAGCTGCTCTATCCACTACTCGCATATTGTCGCGCCGAATGGGCGCGACTCGATAGCAGGAAAGGAGACATCCTCCTCATGCGCCAGACCCGCACCGTCTCCCTCGACACCCTCGAATACCTCTACATCCCCGATGTTGCCTACGCCACCTACGGCGAAACGCAGCGGAAAATGCAGCTCATCATCCCGTACCGCCCGCAATGGCAGGATGGCGAAACCGTGCCGCTGATTGCCTTTCTGCCCGGCAGCGCGTGGTATCAGCAGGAAATGTACAACGGCATTCCCGCACTGGCAAAACTTGCGGAAAGGGGATTCGCTGTTGCATCCGTGCAGTACCGCGAATCGAAAATCGCGCCTTTCCCCGCGCAGGTAGAGGATGTGCACCGCGCCATCCACTATATCGCAGAACAACTCGCAAAGCTGTTCCATATCGACATGGCGCGCACCTTCCTCATGGGCAATTCCTCCGGCGGACATATTGCGCTGCTGACGGCGCTGCGTCAGGCGGCGGGAATTGCGGATGTGTCGGAACTGCTGAATTTCCCGATTCGCGGCGTGATTGCGGAATCCGCGCCGAGCGACTTGTTCCTCTGCGCAAAAGAGGGCGTTCCGGCCAATATGCCCGCGACTTTCCGCCCGACCGCGGATTTGCTGGGCGTGTCCTGCCCGCAGGAACATCCGGAAAAACTCGCGGAAGCCAGCGCACAAACCTATCTCGCACCCGGACACGCCGTTCCGCCGATTCTCCTGCTCCACGGCGACAGCGACGCGCAGGTCAGCGTTGCGCATAGCCGGACGCTCTACGAGCGCCTGACGCAGAATGGTGCCGATGCGGATTACATCGAGCTGGCAGGCGTCAACCACGGCGGCGCGCCCTTCTGGACGGAGGACGTGCTGCAAATCATTGCGGACTTTATTCACAAGCACTGCTGACCCATCGGAGGAAAATCCACCATGTACCTGACATCCTACTTCACTTCGCCTAACCAGCCCCAACTCCTCGCACAGCTTCGCGCCTGCGAGTGGGGCGCGGCGAAGTTCCTGACGGAGCTGCTCGAAAAGGAACAGTTCCATCACACCCTCGGTGCGGGCGACTGCTACTTTCTGATGGCGGGCGACCAAATCGCCGCCTTTGCGACGCTGACCGACCGCGACTGCGTGGATGCACCGGAACTTCGCCCGTGGTGCGGCTTCGTGTACACCTTCCCCGCGTACCGTCATCAGCGAATTGCCGGAAAGCTGCTGCACGAACTGGCGGAAATCGCCCGACAGAATGGGGAAAACCGCGTCTATATCGCGACCGACCACGCGAATGTGTACGAAAAATACGGCTGCACCTATCTGGACAGCCGGAGTGACATTGACGGCGAAATCAGCCGCATCTACACACTGAACGCATAAAAGCGGGGTGAAAACCGTGATTTTGATGACTGCATTGGCTCCATGCGCGTCGTAAGGGCGTTGCATGGAGCGTCCTGCGGCTTTGCGCAGTATGCCATTTTTAGATTCACCTGCCCCATCTGCTTGCGCCTTTTCCATTCATGCGTCCGCTCATTCCACTTAGCGTAGCGCTGCTACGCTGCGTTTCATTCGCGTT
>OGKZ01000380.1_pt1 | contig 45196 bp, 34 predicted proteins | sample 1572571 | NCBI WGS metagenome assembly OGKZ01 (sample SAMEA2581906, study PRJEB24529) | metagenome | biome: Human gut stool | place: China | collected 2011 | reverse complement strand
CACTTCGAAACCCGTTAGAATTTTCAGGGTTGTTTTACTGTTCAGTTATCAAAGAGCTCTGTCGTTTTCCGGAAGATTTTGTCGTCCGCATCAGCGACAGCTTGTTTATATTATCATAAACTGTTTTGTCTGTCAAGAACTTTTTTATTTTTCTTTCAAGCCTTTTTTTAGGCAGCTGTAACGCTCTTCATTTTTCAATCCATCACTGTGATGCTGTTTCCAAGCTTTAAACTGTTGTAATGCCCGGATATACATTCCCACATCCGAAGCATTGGTCTGAAATCATAATATTGTGTTCTCAACTTCACTGCCCTCTCGCAAGGACGTTTTGTATAATAACACGCTCACGGTGGATTGTCAACATCTTTTTATGGAATTTTTTCTTTTTTCAAAAAAATGTTTACAATTTATCCGATTCCGCCATTAAAAGCGGAATATCCCTTGTTTTAAGGCTTGGTTATGTTACCACATTAATTAAGCTTTGTAAAGGTCAAAACTGAAGTTATTTTCTGATAAATTTTCATCTTAATTGTTTGATTTTTTAGATTTTTATGAAAATAGTATATATGATGCTGCATGATTAACTGGTATATACTTTATTTATGAATCCGGCATTTTAATAACAGCTAACTGTTCAGCCTTTTGAATATTGAGTATAAAAATCTGATATATTACATTTGATATTCAGAAGCAGGAAATCCCACATACGGCATAAGTCTGCCTGCATAAAACCTTTTTTCTGCAGACATAAATATAATATATGTAAGCAGCCATTCCTGCTTCATAAAATAATTATTTATAGAGGCAATTTCTACAATAACTAAATAATTATGTCATTGCAAAGCATAACAGCCACAAGGCTGTATATTATACAATCCCCTATAATCTGTACGTAAAACATAAACTTTATTGTATATGACGCACTGTATTTATGTATATTGCGTCTTTGAAAAAAATCAGTTGTCCTTCGGATTCTGCTTAATTTTTAGTTGCTCTTAGAGCTCTGCTTAATTACACTCTTATTCTATCCTAACCACTCCGCCACATACCTGCCAGCGTCTTCACCTACGAGGTTATACCCCTCCTGAAGATAATGGAACTCATCCTTCATAAGACCTTTCTTTGCAAAAGTCTTAAACAGCCTGCTCACCATCACAATATCCTCGTTGTCATCTGCAAGCTCCTCCTGAGCCTGCTGTATGCGGACATAAAGTTCCGGTTCATCCCTGTGATTACCTATCTGAATCAGAAAACACTTTTCTAAATTCGCATCATTTAAGAAACTAAGAAGTACATTCTTGGTCTTATCTTTATACACCTCTGTCGGTGTCCCTATGTCTGCATCGGTGCAGCCCTGACACCATAGTATGTAGCTGTGGCGTATTATATATCTGTTATCCATAAGCCACTTTTCGCAGGCAGCAATGCGATGCAGCGCATCTTTATAATAGGCGGTTCCCGGCATCCACTCCGCTATCTTCGAACCACCCTTAGAACATGATACACCTACAATCGGTACATGAGTAATCTCCACACACGCCTTTACAAAAGCAGAAACCATAGAACCTGTTTTCATTCCCGGTTCATATACTCCATCAGGATTATTCTCATCCTTTCCGAACGGCTCCTGTAGTGCATACAGTCTGTCAGGTGCTGTGACAGCTCTGAATTCATAACCCATCCCAGCCATAAGCACAGGTGCATCCGCTGCCGTTCCACGCCCTGCCATATTGCTCTGCCCCATGAACACAGCTAAATCTATTATCCTATTCTCATCCATATCAACACCAAAGCCACCCTGTCCCAGGCAGGCACCTTCCATTGCTCTTAATCACTTGTGCATACCAATATGCTGAATCTTTAGGGATTCGCTCCTGCGTTGCAAAATCAACATATACCATTCCGAAGCGCTGCGTATAGCCGTCTGCCCACTCGAAGTTGTCAAGAAATGTCCACTCAAAATACCCTCTGACATCAGCGCCTTCATCGACAGCCTTCTCCATTCCCTTAATGTAGCTCTCAAGAAAAGCTATTCTGTTAGGGTCGTGAACCTTGCCGTCACTGCTTAAAAAGTCATGGCAGGACATTCCGTTCTCGGTTATATATAATGGAAGACGGTATCTTTCATAGAGAAACCTGATTCCATAATAAAATGCTCTTGGTGTCACAGGCCAGCCCATTGCGGTACGCGCAAATCCCGGTGCCCTGTCAACAAATTCCGGCTCACCGTCCTTGCCTGCACGAACATAATAGCCGTTATATATATTCTGCCCCATAAAATCAAGCGGCTGGTGAATAAGCTCCATGTCCTCCTTCGTGATATCAGGGAGATACTTCTCGAACTTTTTAAGCCCCTCCTCAGGATAATGACCCAAGAATACAGGGTCAGAGAACCATGAAACATTCCAGGTCCAGTTATCCATCGGATTGTAAAAGCCAAAATACACTTTCCTTGCCGCTTCTATATCCTCCGGCGAATCGGTGTAAGGATAAGCCACGCCACCTGTCGGTGCATATCCGACTTTAATCGGCTTTCCGGCATATTTTCTTAAATTTATCACTGCCCTTCCATGTGCCTTTAAAAGATTGTGCGCAATCTGAAACGTATCAGCTATAGAATGTTTCACGCCCGGCGCATGAACACCGCTAAGATGTCCGAGCCCCACAACGCACTGCGGCTCATTTATTGTGATAAAATAATCGCACAAATCAGCAAAATTCTCTGCAACCACCCTTGCATACCCGCCAAACCAATCCACAATCTCCGGGTTAAGCCACCCGCCTTTTAATTGAAGTGCCTGCGGAAGCTCCCAGTGAAACATTGTGATATATGGCGTGATTCCGTTTTCCTTCATGGAAATTATCATATCACGGTACATTGATATCGCTTTTTCGTTCACTCTTCCGGTTCCTTCCGGGAGTATGCGCGCCCAGTTCATGGAAAAGCGGTAAGCCTTTATGTTAAACTGCTTCATAAGAGCATAATCTTCTCTGTAGCGGTGCATATGGTCGCATGCAGTATATGCATTCTGATTTTCATGGATATGTCCTTCCTCAGTAAATACATCCCACACACATTTTCCTCTTCCGTCATCCGGGTCCGTTCCTTCTATCTGGTATGCACTGCTTGCAACACCCCACACAAAATCATCCCTGAACATATCTCTCTCCATTCTGCAGATTTTCCATCTGCAATATACTGTTTTTACGTTTCTGCCTGTTTCGCCAAGCAGATGATGGGACAAATAAAACACTTTCACTAACCTGTATTAATTGTTTTAAACTATTTGATATAACCATGTTCAATCAACCTGATAAATTACTTTATTATAGAAATTTTACTTATTAGTTATTACACAATTTAAAAACAATTAACTCAATTTACAAATAGTTGTTGATTTGACCCCCACATCAGTATTTTAGGGCATCAACACATGCTATGTGAATTTAACTTTATGTATTATCTTCCGCTTCCAATCACTGACACAAGGTAGAACTCTGACTCATCTGCTTCACTTGTCCTTACAAGCTTAATCTGTACAGTGTGCTCCTTATTCTCACCATGCTCTAAAAGTGTGTACAGTTCAAGCTTATCGCCCCATGTCTCGTCAAAATTGGCATCTAATGTGACTGCGTTCTTCTCATCACCGTCAATCACGGCAACGGCAACAGGTGCCGGCTTATGAATTGTCTTTCTGAACTGCACTGCTATACAGCTTCCGCTCACCTTAAAAGTGATTCCGGCTCCAAGCTCTGATGCAGTAAAACCTCTCTTAAAGCAGTCCGTTATGCTCGTCTGCCCGGACATATCTGCCTCAAAGCCATCAAGCTTAGGCGCAGAATTGTAATTCTGGTATCTTATCGAATCTTCATACGCATTGGCTGTGAGAGGCTTTGGAAGTGCCTGAACCATTGAAGCCATACCGGAATTATCTTTCTGCATTGATGACTTAGCCGTCTCATATTCAGCCTTTACTGTATTTTTTATCTGCTCAAGCCTGCTAGTAATCACCATGCTTACCAGCTCATGTCCGCAGTCATTCGGATGAAGGTCATCCGGTGTAATTCTTCTGTTGTCGAACCTGCAGTCTAACAATGCCTTGTACAATGTGCTCTGCATGCTTACAGACGGTATATTGTAGTGCTTAGCAATCCTTGAATGGACAAGCTGTGCGCTCGAACCATTGTTATAGCACACATTATGTACAAGCATGAGTGCAGGCTGCGGTTTTGATGAAAGAATTTTCCTGACGAGCCCTTCGTATGTTTCCATAAAATGCTCTGTGCTCTCATCATTTACCGAAAATTCCGCTATGACAAAATCAGGATTTTTGCTTAACAGATCATCCTGTGCCCTCGCAACGCCGAACTGCGATGTTGTCCCGCCTATTCCTGCATTTACATATTCAAACCTTGCATTCGGAAATGTCCTGACCCACCATTCATATACAAGATAAGCATAGCATTTTTGCGGTGTTGATGACAGACTTCCCTGTGTTATCGAGCCTCCTATAAACCCAATAGTGAGCTTCTTTCCTGCCTCGGCTCTCTTCATCACGTTCTTAATATTCCATATGTAACCCGGATTGGCAGCTCCCTGCCCAAAATCAATATATTTTGCTAAATCATTCATTGTTAATCCCCTTTTCCAAACAGCTTTTTTCTATATATCCGGCAAGCTCCTCCGCCATCTCCTCCGCCTCCGGTATCCTTATATGTCCCGGTGTCCCGGCTCCGTTTCTCCTATACAGAAAATGGTGGACTCTTTCAGACGCTATCTGCATACACACATCATCTATCGCTCTGTCCCACGCAGCATCATGCATGAGTATTGTCGTAGCCAGAATTATATGCGCTTCCGGATACAGCTGCATAAGTTTTCTCACAAAGCTCTCATAGTGCGCTCTCCATCTTTTTGCCTTACCGCCATTGTAATCCTTTGGCATATAATTGTCGGGATTGGCATCATTCTGTCCTATGGCAACCACAACAACATCCGGAGTATATTTACCAAAATCCCATTTTTTTACACCTCCGAGTCCCGGAAAATACTCAATCTTGTCATAGCAGGACTCCACTCCAAGGTATTCCGGTGCACCAAAATATCCGGTTCCATCAAGAAGTGCAATTCCACCCTGCGAAATATTGTGAAGCTTTGCATTAAGCTTTCTTGCTGTCATCCAAGCGTAGGAATACCAGCTGTTAGAAAACTCGCCGTTATGTACAGGGTCCTGCTTTCCGACATAATCAACCGCCTCCGAAACCTCTCCGCATGAAACACTGTCGCCGTAGACTTCAAGCTTCAGCCCTTTAGCTCTCTCAGCTTCATTTACCGCAAGCTCCGCCCCATCTTCAATTTCAAAACCGTGAATCGTGACATAGTCTGCTGAGTCCTGACGCTTGAAAAAAATCACCTCATGCCATATTACGCAATCATCTGCGCTGTCAGATTTATTTGCTCCATTCACAACCGAAGAATTATCTTCAGTTTTTGATTTTCCAGCCAGCTTTTCCTCAAAAACAGTATACTCATGCTCAGCATCATCTTCATACAAGAGCACAGCAGTCTGCACTCCATCTACAATACAGCCCATTCTGTTACTCCAGCATGAGCGCTTGTTAGTAAGCTTTACCTTCAAAAAATTCCCTGTAAATTTAAATGTGACATAGCTTGAAGCATATACCATGACAGGTGCATCAGGATTATCAAAATCTATTCTCCCACAGTAAGTCAGACGCCAGTCTGACGGACTTATAACCATAACCCGGTCCTCCCTTATCTTATCCATTATAGGTAATTGCAAAGCTCAGTACATGCACCGGACGTTATGCAGTCCTCCGGTAGTCTATGCAATCAGCCCATGCTGTCAGCAGGTTTTACAATCACCTGCTTATTATAGTATTCGTGTGTCGCAACATACTCGTAAGCTTAATTATGTATGACATGTCATACAATTTTACCATATCGCAAGCCCAATACTTTGAAGCCGCAGATGCAGTGTGTGTCTTTGCATAACCGGCTGAAACGAGTATATTTTCTTACATCTTTGCTTCCTTTAACAATTCCTGATTTTTTGAGATAAGCTCACATCTTTGCTTTACACAGTCAGGTGAACGAAGTGGGTCCTGCGGTGTGTTGAATACATAGTCGATGAGCTTATCTATTGTTGTGGTCGCAACATGAAGCCTTGTATCAGAAGATGCATAGTAGATGAATACCTCGTTTTTGTCATTGACAATAGCGCCGTTGGTGAACACAACATTGCTCACATCGCCGACTCTCTCATCACCTCTAGGCCCGATGAGAAGTCCTGAAGGCTCCGCAATCACCTTGGATGGGTCTTTTAAATCTGTTGCAAAAGCATAGATTACATATCTAAGCCCTGCTGCCGTATTTCTGACACCATGTGCAATATGAATCCATCCTCTGTCAGTCTTAATCGGCGTGGCACCGGCTCCGTTTTTTACTTCCGTAATCGTGTGGTATTTTCTTATGCTTGTCATCTTCTCTTCATCGATAACAGCATGAGTGATATCATCACAGAGTCCGAAGCCAATACCTCCACCGCTTCCTGTCTCGATAAAATCATCCATAGGCCTTGTATAGAATGCATACCTGCCATCGACAAATTCAGGATGAAGGACAACATTTCTCTGCTGTGGAGAATGCAGTGTAGTAAGATTGTCAAGTCTTTCCCATGTCTTTAAGTCCTTAGTTCTCACAATTCCTGCCGCCGCTACTGCCGCTGACAAATCATTTGAACCGGTATCCTTGCTCTCAGAGCAGAACACTCCATAGATATATCCATCTTCATGCTGCGTAAGTCTCATATCATATACATTGGTTTCCTCCGGACATGTATCCGGAAGTACTACTGGATAATCCCAGAATCTGAAACCATCAACACCATTGTCGCTCTCCGCAATACCGAAAAACGATTTTCTGTCATTTCCTTCTATACGCACAATCAGATAATATCTGCCATTAAGCATAATCGCACCGGAATTCATAACCGCATTGATTCCAAGACGCTCCATAAAGTAAGGATTCGTCTCCTTGTTCAAATCATATCTCCACTCAATCGGCGTATGCTCCCTTGTGAGAACCGGATACTCATATCTGTCATATATTCCATTATAGAAATCACTCTTATTATTCTTTCTTGCAAGCAGTGCTTCCTGCTTATTTTTCTCAACAGAATATCTCTCATGAATCATGTAATACTCTCTCCTTTTATTCGCTCAATCTCTATAGGTGATTGCAAAATTCAATTTTTTTCAGAAAGCTGTATAAGCTTATTAATACACTGCCGGACATTTTTGAACACCTGACAGTCTGCATATAGGATTAATCGTTTAGCTATTGTATTCTTTTGATAATTTCCATGCACATGCGGCCATTGTGGTATGGGCATTTCCACGGCTCCACAATCGGTCTGCCCTCCTGCGGCGTTCCATCTTCATTTACAGCCCAGAACCACTCCGAGCCTGGTCTTCTGTCAATCTGATACGACTGAATGAACTCCCACTGCGAAAGTGCCGCATCCCTGTACTCATCCGCATCCGGATTTTTCTCATACGCATTCAAAAATCCAAGCACCGTCTCCGCCTGAACCCACCATACTCTTGTCGTGTTCACAACACCTCTCTCGCACTCGTTTGCAAGCGAATTGCCGTTAAATGCCTCATCGTATACATGCTTTGTAAGCGCCTTTGTAATCGGGGTGAGTTTATCATATAATTTTTGATACACGCCGTCCGCTATACCATGTCTCTTTTCCTGCATTCCGATTATTTCTATTCCTCTGTCAATCAGCCACGAAGTCTCAATATCATGTCCATATGAGTGAAGGTCGATGAGAGTGTTATAGTCCATGTCAAAAAATACTTCCTGACGCTTTTTTTCAGGGTTATACATCTTATCCGCAAAAAGATTTAATATGTCGCAGAGCTTGCCTTTAACCTTCTCATCGGCAGTCACACGGTACAGCTCTGTGTACGCTTCAAAGACATGAAGCAGCGTATTCATCGTCCTGCCTGCCATAACACCGTTCTCGGACAGCTTCTCATTGCTTGCCGGCTTGAAGTCTCTGGTAAATGCCTCAAGATAACCTTTTTCATCACGGCATTTTGTCTCAATAATATTGTACAAATCATACGCAAGCTCAAGCGCTTCATCGTCATGCGCCGCCTCGTAGTATGATGATAGCGCATATATTGCAAACGCCTGATTGTATGTATGCTTTGTAGTATCAAGCGGCTTGCCATCGTGTGTAACAGACCAGAATATTCCTCCATATTCACGGTCTATGCATTTATCTTTCATAAAATCATACGCATGCTGCGCTTCCTTAAGAAGACCATCATCTTTTAAAAGTGTGTACGCATTCGCAAAGAACCATGTTATTCTGCTGTTTAATATGCATCCCTTCTCCGCTTTTCTGTCAAGCTCCAAATCATATGAAAGCCATCCATAATATCCGCCGTCCTCATCATCTAAAAGACTTTTCCAAAATGGAATTATCCTCATGGTCAGCTCATCCGTAACCTCACTTTTCATTCTTATGAGCGCATCATCCGCCTTGATAGTGTCAATGCCGGGTGTAAGTATCACATTATTCATTTTGTAACCTCTCCTTCCCATAACTATAGCTTTCTTACACTTTCCTTAATCACAAGCTGCCCCTCAACAATGTACACTCTATGCCTGTAATCCTCACCCGATATTTTTTTTATCAGGGTATGAACAGCTCTTCTTGCCATCTCCTTTATGTCAACCTCGTATGTTGTTATCCCGACATCACACATTCCCGGATATATAAAATTATCATATCCGACAACAGAGATATCCTGTGGCACCTTTAATCCATGCGCTTCAAGCTTTCTTATAAGATAACTTGCCGCCAGGTCACAATTACATACAAATGCTGTCGGAAGCTTATTTGGCAGACAGATATATTTTTCAGGGTCTATGCTTCCATGCTCCATCTCTCTGTCATCAATTACCCATTCCGGCTTTACTTCACATCCATGCTCCATCATCGCACGAAGATACCCCATATATCTGTCCGTGATTGAGCCTGTCGCAAGCACTGTCCCAATATAGCCAATCTTCGTATGTCCCATTTCAAACAGATAGTTTGCAAGCCTGTATGCTCCATAGTAGCTGTCAGATATAACCGCATCTGCTTCCTTTTTATTGTCACAAAAATCAAGGTATATAATTGGCATGGTACAGTTTTCGTTAAGGTAGTCGAGATATTCCCAGCTTAGCCGTCCCATAACAATTATTCCGTCAACTCTCTTGTCTGTAACAAGCTTCGGCATTATATTATTTTTCTCTGCCTCTAAGCTGATTGGCTCCATGACGGCAAAGCATTCCCTTGAAATGGCACGCCCTGTAATCTGCTTATACATTTGCAGATAAAATGAATCATATTTATCAATATATCTTTCACCTACAATCACTCCGAGTGTATAGCTGCGCTGCTTCGCCTGCCTTGGTTCCTTTGACGGCGGCACATAACCCATGCTGTCAGCAAGTTCGACAATCTGCTTTCTCAGTGTGTCGCTGACGCCCTTCTGCCCTGACAGCGCTTTAGACACCGTAACAGTACTAACACCCAGCCTTGCACCTATATCTGCAAGACGCACTGATTTCTTCAAACCTGTACCTCCTCTTTACTCTCTGATAAGATTCGGGTGTAAACGCATACCTCGACTCATCGCTTTACGGCTGTTTTGCTACAAGGTGTACCAGCGTGCTCTTAAAATCTCCCCACATATTAGGAAGCTTAAGTCCGGCACTCATAAGAGTGTCACCGTGAAATACCGGAGCATTTCCCGCACCATTCTCGTTATCGCTGTTACTTTCCATGCCATCATCACCCTCATACAGCACCTTGTATTCCTTATCCGGTGCAAGTCCGGCAAGTTTTACTATTCTGCTCTTGAAATTCGGTCTGTTTAGCACTTGAACATAAGTTAAGAGCGCCTCCGATTTATCCTTTGCAGCTATCATATAACAGTCATAGAGGTTATTTTCCTGATATGATGCCAGTCTGTAGTAATCGCCGTTTCTTACAAGTTCATTGTACTTATGATATGTCTTAATCTGCTCAGTAATGGTAGCTCTGTCATCCTGCGGTATCTTCGTGATATCAAGCTCATAGCCGAAGGTTCCGCACAGAGCCACATCGCCTCTTGTCTTAAACGGTGTCACTCTGCCTACCGTATGGTTCGGGCAGTCAGACACATGTGCTCCCATCGTTGAAAGCGGATAAATGAGCGCTGTTCCCTCCTGTATGGCAAGTCTTTCAATGGCATCCGTGTCGTCCGAGCACCAGATCTGCGGACTGTAATACAACATTCCTGCATCAAATCTTGCTCCGCCTCCGGAACAATTCTCAAGCAGAAGCTTCGGGAACTCCTTCATAAGTCTTTCCTGAAGCTCATACACTGCGAGCATATATCTGTGTTCAAGCTCTCCCTGCCTGTCTGCCGGCAGATAGCTGCTGTGAAGGTCAGTGTGCTCACGGTTCATGTCCCACTTCACATACTCGATATTGGCACTGCGAAGTATTCCCGCAACCGCCTCATAACAGTAATCAACAACCTCAGGTCTTGACAAATCAAGCACATACTGGTTCCTTGAGCGGCATGCATCACGTCCCGGAATGGCAATAGCCCAGTCCGGATGCTCCTTATAGAGCTTCGACTCAGGTGATATCATCTCCGGCTCGAACCAGATTCCGAACTTAAGACCGATTTTGTTCACTTCATCGACAAGGTATTTTAATCCTCCATGAAGCTTTTCCTCATTAACAAACCAGTCGCCAAGGCTTGTGTTGTCATCATTTCTATTGCCAAACCACCCATCGTCCATGACAAGCATCTCTATTCCGCTCTTTTTTGCTTCATGCGCAATAGAAAGAAGCTTTTCCGTATCAAAATTAAAATATGTAGCTTCCCAGTTATTTATGAGTATCGGGCGCTTCTTGTCCTTATAAGGACTTCTTATAAGGTGTTCCCTGTAAAGGTCATGCAGGTTTCTCGTCATCGTGCCAAGTCCCGAAGCAGAGTATGTCATCACCACCTCCGGTGCCTGAAACTCCTCACCAGACTCCAGTTTCCACTCAAAATTCTCCGGATGAATACCCATGAGAACTCTCAGGCTGTCAAACTGATTTTTCTCAACCTGTGCAAGAAAATTTCCCGAATATACAAAGCAAAATCCATACACATGTCCTGTATTCTGTGACGAGCCATTGTCAACAAGCGCTATAAACGGATGCTCCTGATGTGATGATTTGCCCTTGATTGAGCCAACACTCTGCTTACCGTATCCGATTTTTCTAAATTCCATCCTTCGCTCTCTCGCCCATGAGCCGTGAAGTGAGAGCAGCTCATATCCATCGTCAGGCAGGTCAAGCGCCGCTGACATAACCTTAGTAATAAAAATATTTTTGTCCGAAGTGTTTTTTAGCTTAACACTTCTTGTTATTACATCCTGATCAGGAAACACACTGTAGCAAAATGTCGCTGCAAGCCCTATGCATGGGTCTATCGCATCAATTTCAAGTGTATATATTTTCGCATCGTCCGGATTGTTATTCTTATTTTCCGCAAATGTCGCCGGAAGTCCGCTAAGCTTTGGCTTGCCTTCATATATTCTGTGCCCCGCATACACAAAGCTCACTGCGCGGCTGTTGTCCTCGCAGCGCACCGCTATTGCTCCCTCTCTGTAATCTCCGACATTGTTTCCCGGATACTCTGTCGGAAACGCATCGAAAAACGAACCCCTATCCCTGTTGTTCTTCGATGGCACGAACGGATTCTCATCCATCCTCAACAGATAATTCACGTCCGCATCACTTATTCTGTCCCCATAGTATGCATGACCTATAAATCCCTCATCATCCACCACTGAAATCACATAGCTGCTGTTTCTCGTATCAAGCTTAAAGGAGCGTGACTCCTCATCAAAAAAAATACCCATAACAACCTCCTCCAAAATAACTGTTGTTATGGGTATTATATTATATTTAAGTTAATGAGTAAATTAAATTTAGCTAATTTAGCTAATCTAATGCGGTTAAAAAGCTGTTATCAAAGGCAAATATTAACGCAAAATTAAACCGTTGCCAAGAGCTTCTATAATCTCGTCCCTCTCCGCCTCAAGATACTCCTGTGTAAAATGTGCCTCGTCTGCGAATGCGCTCTCCGGGTAATAATCTATGCCGTCAATGTAATCTCCGAGCAGCTTTTCAAGTCCATTGTCCACAATCTGCTGTTCAAATTCTGTCCAGTCGTGGTTATCATCGGTGTCCGGAAGCGGAGCTGCCATCACCTTCAGCTTAACTCCATAGCTGTCACACAGCTCTTTAATCTTTGGAAGATACTTTATCGTTAAGTCGCTTATATGCTTCTCATCCCGAACCTCAAGCTGCTGCTCAAGCACGTTGTTGAGATATACGTCCATATAGTAGGCATTGTTCTCAATAAAGCTCTTGACAATATCATTTGTCGCATACAGCTTTCCGAATCTGTCCTCGATATATTTTTTCGTGTCATCATCTATATACTTCTTGTATGTGTCATTGTAGAAAGGCACAATAAAATACTGGAATGAAAAGTTAAACCACAGCGGATTTGCAAGGCTCTGCGGTCTGACAATATAATATACCTCCTCTGTCTGCGGATTATTCTCAAGATAACGGCCAAGAAGAATATAGTTGCCAAGCACCGTTATCGCCTGATTTGTCGCAAGATAGCAGGTCGTGTCCGTCTCATCCTGATAATCCGGTGAGAAGATAAGTCTTGCCACGCTGTCGCCTATGATGACCTTAGTGTACTCCGTTTTTTCCTCCGCCAGGTCAAGCGCATAATAAAGCTCCGGCCCGAAGCTTGAAGGACTGTTCTTTCCCCTGACATACTGCACCACAAAATATCCGCCCAAGGATACACCGACAAGCAGCACAAATACAATAACAGTCACTATGAATTTGATAAAACCTGATTTACTCTCTCCCATACCACTCCTTCGTGCCACCGCCCTGCAATGACACTGCCAATAATAAAACAACTATTTTTACAATCTGTTATATTCACCCATACATCCGCAAAATCTTACACTAAATCAGATTCTCCGGCTGCCATAAAGCTGATTTTGCTCATATGTTATAAATACCACACATAACCAAAACAAAACCGGCTCAAAACTTAGCTTTGTATAAATATCCTTTTCCCATCAATGTAACGTAATACTAAAATTCAAAATACACGAACGAGCTGCTGTCCGCTCCATACTGCATGAACCATATCACCATCAAATCAACAACAAGGATGCACACACCCCACCTTACCGCCTTAGGCAGTCTGTTAAACTGTGTAAAAATCGTACTGCCCCTCTGTGACGCAATATATGCCGTCAAATCGTACACAAACAACATTCCAATCACAAGTACAAGATGCAGCACCATCTTGCCGTTAATGCCTATCGATTGCAGACCACCCTTTATATATGCCGCCGGAGAAGCAATTCCATGCCACATATTGGTGAGAACGTACATTGCATCACTTACACTGTCCGCTTTAAAGAACACCCATGCCACTGTCGCGAATAAAAATACAAGCACAATGCTTACAAGGCGCACTGCACCCTTCTTTTTGTATGACTTGTCTTTCGGGTTACGACCGTGAAGTCCTGCCCAAGCATTATGTGCGAAGGTTTCAACAACCTGAACTGCGCCGTGAAGCGCTCCCCAGACGATGAACGTGAGATTAGCTCCATGCCAGAGGCCGCTGGCCATAAAAGTTATCATTATATTGAGTGCATATCTTAAGCTTCCAACACGGCTTCCTCCAAGCGGAATGTAGATATAATCGCGAAACCACGTTGACAGCGATATATGCCATCTTCCCCAGAATTCCTTGACCGAAGCAGAAAAATACGGATACTCAAAGTTTCTCGCTCCGTCAAATCCGAGAAGCTGTGCCGCACCATTTGCAATATCCGAATACCCCGCAAAGTCGCAGTATATCTGTATAGAAAAAAGAAATGCCGCCGCCATAAGCGCAAATCCATCATACGAATATACATCAGAAAAAACCTTTGTCACATACCCGGAAAGCAGGTCTGCGACTATCATCTTCTTAAAAAATCCGACACCCATAAGCCTCAGCGCATTTAATGCATTCTCATATGAGAAACCGTCATATCTAAAAAATGCAGCATTAAATGAACCACCGTTATCCGAGTCAGCTTTTTCCCCATTCGATACTCCCAGCCTGTCAAGCTTCTCAAAAAAATGAGCCGGTCTCTCAATCGGTCCTGACGCTATCTGCGGAAAGAAGCCCACATAAACAGCATATTTTGCAAAATTGCGCTGTGGTGCAAGCTTTCCTTTATATACTTCAATCATGTAGCTTATGACTTTGAATGTGTAAAAGGATATGCCTATCGGGGCTGCTATCTTAAGCACCGCAGGCGTAAATCCGATTCCGAAAATTCCAAGAGTGTCCGCAAGCACCTGCCCGGCAAAATTAAAATACTTGAACACCAGCAAAAGTCCAAGCGCCACAGCAAATGGCAGAACAAAACATAGCTTTCTTATACCGCCTTCACGCTTTTCCATAAAAAGTGCACCTGCATATGTGACAATGCACACAACACAAAGAAGCACAAAATTCCTTAGGCCGAACCCTATATAAAAATAACAGTTAGCGGCAAGCACCACCAGATACCTGTATTTTTGCGGAATGTTCCAATATATTAAAAATACTGCTGTCATAAAGACAGCAAAACTGACTGAATTAAAAAGCATATTCTATACTCCCGATTTTATATAACTATCATTAGGTAATTGCGAAACTCAAATTTATCAATAAACAGTTGTGCAATTTTACTATATTGCAAGCCAGACTATTTGCAAACACTAATAGTTCAGCTTGCTGAACTAATGTGTTTAGCGGCTGTGTTTTAGCCGCTTACGCACCGCTGTGTTTGCAATGAAGCGAGAGCAATAGTTCGCAAAGCGAACTAATTCTGGCGGTAATATAGCAAAAGTGCACAACGTCTGATACTAATATACAGAGTTTCGCAATTACCTATATAACTATCATGCAGCTATTTTCTTTTTGCTTTGCTGCCAAACAGCTTCGCCGCCGGCTTTTCAAACAATATATATACAACGAATGTCATAAGCACAAAGAATCCAAGCTCAACAATTTTATAGACTGCCATCGGCATTGTCGTTGTGTCAGGATTAAAAATGCTCTTCATTATGAGTATGCCTATCGGATGTCCCAGGTAAAGTGCATATGAATATTTTGATATGAACCTCACCACTGACACTGCCCCACGCCCAAAGCTATTATCGGGTATCCACTTCTCTACGTCCATCGTCACAAGAAGGAGTGTCGTAAACATGATTATCCAGTACAGCTTCGTATTGCTGACATCAAGAATCAGAAAAGCAACGCCCATAAGCATAAGCACCGTAATATACTCGAAAATCTTCTTCTCTTTTACCGCAAAATAAGCTGCCACGCCAAAGAAGCAAAGATATATAAAGTAAGCCGGGTGCCTTCCTGCATACTCTGTGCCTGCATACAATATTTCAAGATAATGCACCCACACCTGACAGACTGCAAATGCCACTATAAGTGCAATCAACGAACGCCTGAAATTGTTGATAAGCTTGTACAAAAACGGTGCAATTATATAAAACAACATGATTGTGACAATAGTTCCCGTAGTTCCAAGGTAAAACCAGAATAACAGATTGCGCGGAAAAAATGTTGTCGTCAGTGTAAAGTATTTCAAAAGGCTTATTCCAACCTGCTTAACCGGATATCTCTCACCAAGCACAACCAGATATATGAAAAAATATATAAGCACCACTCCATAATAGCTTGGAATTATCCTCGCAAGCCTTCTCTTATAATACGTGAGCGGTGTGATATCCTTATGTCTGTCTATCGACAAAAAAGCAGTGTACCCTGTCAGCAACAGGAATAATTCAACTCCATGCCCGCCCCATCCGAACAATTCAAGGTGCACCAGCACAATCATAATTGCCGCCACTGCACGGATTATGTCAAGATTTAACAGCTTTTTACTTACAGATAAATTATTCTCAGGCTGCATTACCATTTTCCCTTCCATTACTTAGTTCTTTTTACAAATACTGCCGATGAATACTCCGGAAGCTTAATCGTAAGAATTCCATTAGGCACTTCATGGCGCACTATATCACATGAATGACCGTCCCTCATTGTGAACATAACCTGCTCAACATAATCTCCGTCAAGCACCTCTGCCTGCCATGCCTCAACACTTATCTCACGCTCTCCGTCATTGTTATTGATTATGACTATAACGCTGTTGTCATTGTAAAAGCGCGCATAAGCTAAAATATTGTAATCGGCATATATATTCTTGTAGGAGCCACGGATAAGTGCCGGGTTCTGCTTGTGTATTCTGATTATCTCTTTGTGGAACTCTATAAGCTGCTCATCCTCATGTCCCCACGGATAAGTTCTTCTGTTATCCGGATCAGTCCAGCCGCACACTCCTGCCTCATCGCCGTAATATATTGTAGGTGCGCCAGGCCATGTCATCTGCATCACAACCGCTTCCATGAATATTCCCTTGTTGACACCGTAGTTGGCTGCCTCCGGTCCCTTGCTCGCTGTTCGTCCTATGACGCGGTTCGTTCTTGTAAGGAAACGAGAATGGTCATGATTTGACAGCTCGTTCATGGATATTCTCATAGGCTGGCCGCCAAGTCTTGCCATATTGTGACGCATATGTGATATAAAATAATTAGGATTGCCGCGAAGTGCATCATTGTTAGAATCACTGTGCTTTTCCATTCCTGTGAGAAAATATGTCACAGGCTCCATGAATGCATCATAATTCATTATAGTATCCCACTGGTCACCCTGAAGCCAGCTGTAAGAATCGCCGTAATTCTCGGCAAGTATGATTGCATCAGGGTTCGCCTCCTTAACCGCATTCCTGAACTTGCGCCAGAATACATGATTATATTCCTGTGAAAATCCAAGGTCGGCTGCAACATCAAGTCTCCAGCCATCGACATTATACGGAGGTGAAACCCACTTCTTAGCTATGCCTAAAATGTATTCCTCAAGCTTCTTAGAGCCTTCATAGTTAAGCTTCGGCAGCGTGTCATGTCCCCACCATCCGAGATAAGACTGATTATAAGGCCATGCATAGTCATCCTGAAATTTGAAGAAATCATGGTATGGGCTGTCTTTGTCAACGTAGGCACCTTTGTCAAAGCCTTCACTGCCTTCATATATTCTCTCCCGGTCAAGCCATTTATTAAACGAACCGCAATGATTGAACACTCCGTCAATAATAACCTTAATATTTCTCCTGTGTGCCTCCTCCACAAGCTTTGCAAAAAACTCATTGCTCGCTTCGAGGTTGGCATAATCTGTCACTCTCTTTTTATACTTGGTCGCATTCTCATTGCTCCTTGCATTGTCAGGCAGCGGCTCGCCGCCATCATTCACTATCACGCCAAAATGCGGGTCAATATAGTCATAATCCTGAATGTCATACTTATGGTTTGACGGCGAGACAAAGAGCGGATTAAAGTAAATCGCATCTATTCCAAGGCTCTCAAGATAATCCATCTTGTCGAGCACTCCCTGCAAATCGCCTCCGTAGAAGTTGCGTACATCCATGGCAGCCGGATACTCATCCCAGTTCTCTACGCGGTGTACCGGCTCTCCGATATATACATATTCATTGTCAACAACATCATTGCTCTTATCTCCGTTGCAGAAGCGGTCTACATATATCTGATATATTACTGCTCCCTTAGCCCAGTCAGGTGTCTTAAATCCCGGATTAATGACAAAATTATAAGTCGGATTAAGCTCTCTGTACGGGCCGGCCTGATTGTAATATATGCTTGTACCTCCTACGACTGCGTGGAAATAATATTCCGTCCGCAAAGCGCCAAGTGTGAATTTTGCTGTATAATAGTCAAAATTCGAATTGGTCATGAACTTTTTCATACGGTATGCAATGCCATTTACAACGACTTCAACACTGTCAACATTGTACTTGGCAGTTCTGAACCTGAGCGTAACCTCGTCTCCCTCTGATGGCTCTTCAGGGCTTCTGTATTCCTCAGTCGCATCGGCAAACATGGCTCGGTCATTCAAAATAGGCTTCATATTTGAAAAATATATGCTTCTTATCTCATTTTTTGATAATCCGGACAGATTCTTTGTAATCTTCATTTAAAATACATAATCCTTTCACGCTTTAGAAAGCTGGTTTTACTCTGATATCATTATATTATTTTATGATAGTATTGGGAATATTTCAAGAAAAATTAAGCTTATGTATGATGTAAATGTTTCTCAGTTAGAAAGTAAAAAGGACAGCTCACGACGCTGTCCTTTTTGGAGAAGGTATTTCATTTCTTATGGGGTGTAGCAAAAACTATATAATGTATTGGGGGGTTACGAGTATATATTAGCATGACCCTTAAAATAAGTGTTCACAAACTTAACAAAATTTCAAAGTTTTTTTTATGCATAATATACATGGATTTTTTTATAGAATGTAACAAGCTATTATTTGTTTTACATTTAACAATCTTTTCCATCCAAAAAGTTCCAAAACACATGATAAAAGCTCTCGCTTATCAATGATATTCGAAATCCACTTCCTGCTCATATAAAAATCACTGCTTCGCACCCATATCCCATACAGAACTTATGCCAAACACCGGACAAACTTCTATATAATTATGCTTCGAAAAGTGCATCAAACTCTTCACCTGTGATTTTTTCCTTCTCAATAAGAAGGTCAGCGCAGGCATCAAGCACATTGCGATGCTTGATTATAATCGCTTTAGCTTTGTCATAGCAGTCATCAATAATGCTCTTTACCTCCTCATCAATAACTGACGCAACACCTTCGCCGTATGACTTTGTATGTGCAAGGTCGCGTCCGATGAACACTTCATCATCATCACTTCCATAGTTTACAAGACCAAGCTTGTCGGAGAACCCATACTGTGTGACCATGGCTCTCGCTGTCTGTGTAGCCTGCTTGATATCCTGTGATGCGCCCGTTGTCACATCATCAAAAACAAGCTCCTCCGCAATACGTCCGCCAAGGCTCACTATTATATTCTGAAGCATCTTTCCCTTGGTGTTAAACATCTCATCCTTGCCCGGAAGAGGCATCGTATAACCTGCGGCACCTGTACCTGTAGGAATAATTGATATAGTATGGACAGGACCTACATCCTTTAACTCATGGAAAAGTATCGCATGACCGGCTTCATGGTATGCTGTTATGCGCTTTTCTTCGTCAGATATAAGACGGCTCTTCTTCTCTTTTCCGATTCCAATCTTTATGAAAGCCTGCTCTATATCTTTTCTTGAAATGAACTGTCTGTTATGCGCTGCTGCATTGATTGCAGCCTCGTTCATGAGATTTTCAAGGTCTGCACCGGCAAATCCTGCTGTTGTGCGTGCAACTGTCTCAAGGTCAACATCATCGCCAAGCTTCTTATTTCTGCTGTGAACCTCCAAGATTTCCTTACGACCCTTCACATCAGGTCTGCCAACGACAACCTTGCGGTCAAAACGTCCGGGACGCAGAATTGCCGGGTCAAGTATATCGACTCTGTTCGTTGCAGCCATGACGATAATTCCTTCATTGACGCCAAATCCATCCATCTCGACAAGAAGCTGGTTGAGTGTCTGCTCTCTCTCGTCATGTCCTCCGCCCATTCCTGTGCCTCTTCTTCTTGCAACAGCATCAATCTCATCAATAAATATGATACATGGTGCGTTCTTTTTGCCATCCTCAAAGAGGTCACGCACTCTGGATGCACCTACACCGACGAACATCTCCACAAAGTCTGAACCGGATATGGAGAAAAACGGAACTCCCGCCTCACCCGCAACAGCCTTTGCAAGAAGTGTCTTACCTGTTCCCGGAGGGCCTGTAAGAATAACACCCTTCGGTATTCTCGCTCCGATATCCACATATTTCTTAGGATATTTAAGGAAATCTACTATCTCCTCAAGCTCCTCCTTCTCCTCTGCAAGTCCCGCCACATCCTTGAATGTGACACGTCCTGGTGCATTAGGATCCGTCATCCTTGCGCGGCTCTTTCCAAAATTCATCATCTTTGAATTAGCACCGCCACCGCCGCCTGCTGCCTGTCTGTTGATGATAAGCGTCACCATAACCATGGCAATGGCAATAAGCAGGAAAGGAAGTATCGTCGTTACAAAGACGCTCTCTCTCACAACATCATTTACAACAAGCTTAACGCTGTCCGATGTGAGTACAAGATTGGTAACATCATTTACATCCGTAACATTGAAACGCTCAGAGCTTCTTCCGCTCTCATTAAAAGCCACCTTAACCATTCCTGTAGGCACTTCTGAATTCTGTGAAATTTCAACTCTTGAGACGTTTCCCGCAAGAAAATCATTCTTAAAATCACTGTAACCGTATGAGGAACTGCTCTTTCCTAATGAAGTTATACTCATGATGAAATACATCACAACAAGTACTATCACCAGATAGATTATTCCTCCTCTGAATTGCCTGCTCAACTGTTCTCCTCCTCAAATTCCACCACACCGATGTATGGCAGATTTCTATATTTCTGATTATAGTCAAGACCGTAGCCGACTACAAAAGCATCCGGAATATTAAATCCGCAGTAGTCAACCTTAACATCCTTAACCACACGCTGCTCCGGCTTATCAAGAAGTGTGCACAGTTTTACACTTGCAGCCCTTCTGTCCCCTAAAAGCTTGATAATATGGCTTAATGTTCTCCCTGAATCAATAATATCCTCAACTACAAGAACATCAAGTCCTTCTACAGGCTCATCCAAATCCTTTTTCAAACTGATATGACCTGTAGATGCCGTTCCTTCATAGCTTGCAACTGACATGAAATCCATTGTAAGCGGAAGATTAATTCTCTTTGCAAGTTCGCACATAAAAGGAGCGCCTCCCTTTAACACACATACAAGGTGAAGCCTCTTTCCCTCATAATCATGGGTAATCTGTGCTCCAAGCTCATCAATTTTCTTGTCAACTTCTTCTTCGGTCAATAAGACCTTAACTGACTCTTTCATTTGCAGCCTCCATTTTGTTATTCTTTTTGTTTTAACTCAAGCTTAAGCAGCTGTGATGTATCCCTGTCAACCAGGAAATCTGCACAACGCCTCACACCTGCCGCCCACAGAATACGTTTCCCGACGGCACACAGCCATACCTTGTCCCTGTCCTTTGCAGGCACTTTAGAGTCTATAAAAATCTCTTTGATTTTTTTTCTGTGCTCCGTGTGTTCTGATTGTGCATAGCCTATAATCATGTAATCGCCTTCGGCACGATGACGCATCACAAGTCCTGCTTCATCATTGCTTTTTGCGATATATTGTTCTATTTTACCATAATCAAAGTATTTCGTACAGTTATCATTCATTAAATTTTTATCAATTATATTTTCAAGCAGCTGCAAATAATCCGTTTCGTTACCTGCGTCTCTTATGATAATGCTCTCATAAATCATACACTCAGTGTCATCATCCGCAGCATTTCTATTATTGAACATATCAGACAAAACAATTCCTTGATATTCACGTTTAGCTACAATATTTTTTGGAAGATTGATGCTTTTTCCCGACTGTTTTCCAAACAAAGACACGCATGCCTCAACATGCTTTTCCTCAAGGTCTTTGGCACCGCACATGCTTTTTAAAGCATCATATATGACAGCTTTTATTATGACAGGATGTTCCCCCGCAAGCTCTTTTTTTATAATTATGCTGTGATTTTTCACATAGGACATATCATCCCGCCTATTTAGGGCATCCGGCACAGCTTTAAAATTTTCTTTATCTGTCTGTCCGCATATTGTATCTGATATGATATATTTTTTATAAGCTGCCGCAGCTTGTTTTTTGATGTAATCGTCCACCTGAGCCATTCTGTCAGCATATCTGCATATATTTGCCACAGCACCTTCATTGACATACTCCGTAAGATATGGGATAACCTTAAGCCTTATGGCATTTCTTGCATATGTATCCTCAAAATTGGTGCTGTCTGTACAAAATAAGATATTCCTGTCTGTAAGCCAGCTCTCAATCTCTCTCTTTGTCAAACACAAAAGAGGTCTTATTATATCACCTGCAACAGGCTCCATGCCGCGTCCTCCTGCAACAGAGGAGCCCCTCGCTATATGAAAAAGAACCGTCTCAGCCTGATCATTCTGATGATGTGCGACTGCAATGACTCCTCCGGCATTTTTACAATGTTCTCTGATATTCCTACGAAAAGCCTGATATCTTAGAAGCCTTCCCATCTCCTCCTCGCCAACCCCATGCTCCTTGGCAAGCCTTGGCACATCATAGGCATATTCCTTGTACTCTATCCCATTATCCTTACACAGCCTGCTGCAAAACCGTGCATCCGAATCTGCTTCAGCTCCTCTTATACCATGATGCACATGAACCGCAGCAAGCTCGATGCTTCCTTGAAGCCCATTCTCGGATATATATCTTTCCAGCATTAAAAGAAGGCATACGGAATCCGCTCCGCCGGACAAACCGACCACAACTCTTCCAACGCCTTCAAGCATGTGATTTTTCTCAATAAATAATTTTACTTTGTTATACATATCATTCACCGTTCCTTATCTTCCATATCCCTGTCACAAGGACGGTCATATCATCCGCAATTTTATTATCATAAAAATAAACTTCATTCAATATGCGCTCGGCAATCGCCTGAGGCATCCTCTCATCAATGCCCTCGATGATTTCCTTCATACGCTTCTCTTTATCATAAAACGGAAGAGCATCAAGCACTCCGTCACTCATCATAATAATATAGTCCCCATCCTGAAGTCCGGTACGGAAACAGTCTATACCGCTGCCGCTTATGACCCCTGCCGGAAGTGACGATGCGTCAACAATTCTCACTCCGCTCCTGCTCTTTATAAAGCTCGGAACTGCTCCCATCTTAAAAAAATCAGCGGTTCCATCATATTCATTGATGCTGCACATGTCAAGCGTAACAGGACTGCCATCCGAGTCATTGTCTGCGAATACGTCATTTAACAGCCAAAGAGCCGACTCCTCAGAAAATCCAGCCTCCAAAAACAGCTCCAAAAGCTCTATAAATCTTGTACTGTCCTCATTCGCAGCACTTCCGCAGCCCATTCCGTCAGCAAGACTTACTATGCTCCTTCCACCTTCTATATTCATATACGAATAATTATCGCCTGATATCCTTGCAAATCCTCTGCTGCACTCAGCATGTCCGAAAAGAATACGATAATCCGTCATCTCCTCGAATATGAACTCTCCTTCGTCCTTTGTCAGGACACGTCTGCTTCCCTGCGCCGCCCTAAGCCGCCTTCCTATTATTCTTCCGATATTGTCAGCAAGCTGGCCTGCCGTTATACAGCCCCGCTTCTTTGAAAGCCGCATAACAAGTTCAAGTCGTCCCGCTGCCGGCTCTAATATAAGCAGACCTGCAGCATTGATATTTTCCGCTCTCAGATAATCGTACAGCTCATTTTTTTGTTCCTCACTTATAATGCCTGAGGTCTGCCCACCGTTGTCACCTGCTATCCGTTCAAGCACCGCAGCAGTCTCTTTCAGCTGTAATGAAAGTGCTGTCTGACTGCCATCCCCATACACATTTATAAGTCTTCGGAATGCGTCTGCATATTCTTTTAGTTTTCCCCGTGAATAGAATAAATTGTCCATTCAATTCTCCCCTTAGAAGCAATCCCCTTTTATTGTCGTGACGTATATTCTATTACTAAGATATGATACCGGATTGTCATGCGCTTTGCATACCGACAATAATCAAAATTATTTGTAATTTACCCTTCTTTCTTCAAAAAACGGCTGTTTACTCATATTTTTGACAAGTCTTACCCTGATATCACACTGATATTTACTTAATTATCGTTATCATTCGCTCTGAATATAAGCTCGTCCTCGTAGACAAGCCCTAACTTCTCTCTGGCAAACTCCTCTATAAACTGCTTGGTCGTAACATAAACAGAGCGCGTATTAAGCTCATCCCTGCGCTGGTTCTGGTCGGCAATCTGTACATCAAGCTCGGCAATCTGCTTATCATACAAATTATTCTTATCTTCAAGCTTTCCTGACGACCTTCCGACAACAAAACATATAACCAGCATAAGAGCAATAACCGCCAGACCCGCAAGCCATGTATAGTTATGCGAAATGCGTCTGCTGCGCATAACAACTACATGCCTGCCGTACTTACCTTTCCTTCTCTTTGCATTTTTCTGCCCTGTGTATTCTTTTGCCATACTTACGCTCACATACCTTTCCCACTCTATAATATATGATTGTAACCCCTTTTTCCGCATATTTCAATACAACGGTTACAATTATCATCCCTGCAACCATGCCTGCGATTGAAAACCACCGCGCCGCTCCGTCATTTGCCACAAGAATAACAGCAAACATAACAAATGCGGACAAAAACCAGTATATGACATCCTCCACCGCCACAAAGAAGCCATGGTGCCTGACCAGCCTGCGGAATACAACCAAGATGCGATACACTGTCCCAAGCATTGCGCCACAGCACAGACACCATAAAAGGAACTTGAACTCATGCGCTATAAAATCCTTCAAAAACAGCCCCTCTTTCATAACATAAGCATGGATTCAAAGTTCAAAAACATCCGGCACATTTGCGATGCATATCTAAGTATTGAACCATAGCATATATTACACAACAATTCTAAAATATTTTCATTCAGTCTCACCTTTAACTGTGGCTGAACATGTTTCATATATTATTACTTAAATAGTCTGTTTATAAAGGACTCGCCTTTTTTTGCCGCACTCATTACCTCCGAGTAGACATAGCTGTCAATCTTTCCGTCAACCTCCAGCTCTCCTTTGTCTACTGACAGCTTGCCGACATGCAGATCATGCCCCTTAATTGTAAGCATGCCATATTCCGTCTCTAACAGAACCTGATTTAAATCGAACGAGATGACATCCGTCACTCCTGTAATACTGCAATTCTTTCTGTTGTTGGATGATATTTTATGTATTTTCCCAGAAACAGGAAGTTCTTCCATACTCTATCCCCCTTATACATTTATGACCTGTTCTAAGGAACCTCCATTTTGCCGGTTCCCCATACCATATCCTAAATATATTATAATTCTCATGGATTTATGCATGGATTTTAAATATGTCTGCACTATTTTATACATCTTCCGTATAATTACAGATATTTGAACATATCCTTTGCTTCCTCTTTCTTGGTTGTCTCAACTATGTCGAGCACTTCTACTTTCACATTCTTTGTTCCAAATGCGATTTCAATGGTATCCCCCACCTTGACTTCACATGATGCCTTAGCAGGCTTATCGTTTACAAGCACTCTGCCTGCGTCACATGCCTCATTTGCAACAGTTCTTCTCTTTATAAGTCTTGATACTTTTAAATATTTGTCTAATCTCATACCTGCCCTCTTTTCTATATCCGCTTTTATAATTTAAATTTTATTAATTAAATAGGTTGTATTATTTTTAAAGCCGCTTAGACACCCAAATCATACTATGTAAAATTGCCAACATCCGGAAAGCGTCATCGCAATAAACAAAACATCCCAAGACCACTGATGCAGCCTTGGGATGTTATCATTCGTTCAGCATTCTGGCAATTAAGCGTTAACTGTATCCTTAAGTGCCTTACCAGCCTTGAACTTAGGGCTCTTAGAAGCAGGAATCTTCATAGCCTTGCCTGTGCTAGGATTTCTTCCTTCTCTTGCAGGTCTCTCAGCAACCTCGAATGTACCGAAACCAACTAACTGAATCTTCTCACCCTTCTTTAACTCCTCCGCAACTACATCTGTGAAAGCCTTGAGTGCCTTCTCAGCATCCTTCTTGGATAACTCTGTCTTCTCAGCAATAGCTGCAACTAATTCTGTCTTGTTCATTTTAGAAAATCCTCCTGAAATAATATTGAACCTTCACAATTATTTATATATGCTTTAACTATATTTGTCAAGGAAAAATAAGCATTTTAGGGGCATTATGCGACATATCGCTCCGAAATCAAAAGCTTTACGACTCCATCTGCTTTCCTAAAAATCCAGCCGCCGAACCGGTGAGCATTCTATCTGTTTCCACAAACCTTGTCTTCGGTTCCTTCGAAGTCATTATGACAGCCCCTATCGCATCTCCTTCACAGATAATCGGGCTTATGACCTGTGTTGTGTACTCTTCATTATCATCTTGTATGATAGGCACAAATCTCCTGTCATCCTTTACTGCGACAATGCTCTCTCTGGCATCTATCGCCTCCTCAAGCTGTCTGCTTATAGGCTTTAAAATAATATCCTTCTTAGGTGCTCCCGAAAAAGCGATGACCTGATCCCTGTCCGTGACGCACACAATGTTTCCGGTGCTCTGTGCGAGTGAATCGGCGTACTGCCTTGCAAACTCGCCAAGCTCGCCTATCGGCGAATACTTCTTGAGAATAATCTCACCCTCCCTGTCTGTAAATATCTCAAGCGGGTCGCCCTCCCTTATCCTGAGCGTCCTCCTTATCTCCTTAGGAATTACAACTCTCCCCAAATCATCGATACGGCGAACTATTCCTGTTGCTTTCATATAATAAGCTCCTCCTGCATTCTACATGTTTACCATAATTTGTGCTGTATGGATAGTATGTGGAAATGCAGGAGAAAATATACACGCTGGGACAGTAGGTGTCAGACCCCAGTGTCCCAGCTGTGGGACACAAGGGGTCTGACACCTACTGTCCCGGCACATCAAATCAGTCCCATCACCTTCAGCACAAATATCCACCCGGTCAGCGTGACGGATGAAAGAAGTGTCGCCATGACAACTATGCTTGAGCTTAGCACTTCATCATTGCCCATATTTTTTGCCATTATGTAGCAGGTAACCGTTGTCGGTGAGCCTAGCATTATAAGGATTGCTACAAGCTCACTACCGCCAAAACCGAATGCTATCGCAAACGGGAAAAATATTAACGGAAGAAGCACCAGCTTAATAAATGTGGCTATTGAGGTGAGTTTAATCTTCTTAATCGCTTTTGCTCCTTCAAAGCCGGCGCCGACTACCAGAAGTGCGATAGGTGTTGCCGTCTGTGCTATGCTTGTCACAGCCTTAAGTGGTATTGCCGGAATATTTATTCCGAATATTGAGAACGGAAGTCCGAGGAAAATTCCTATTATAATCGGGTTTTTAACCACATTGATGCAGGCTTTTTTGATGTTAGAGCTTTTGCTTGTCTGTACGCCGGATACATTTCCACTTTTTCCCATATCCGCCGAAAACGTCAGTATAATAACCGACAGAATATTATATAATGGCACAGCCGACACAATCATAAGCGGAGCCATCCCGGAATTGCCATATATATTGTTGATGAAGGCAATGCCAAGCACCGCCGCACTTCCTCTCGCACTCGCCTGTGCAAACGCACCAACCTGCGTCTTATCCTTTATAAATATATAGCTAAGTCCCCATATCGCAAGAAACATTATGGTCGTTGTCACCATGCAGAATAAAACAAAGGTCAGATTAAAATCTGACCTTATGTCTGCGGTTGCAATGTCTTTAAAAAGCAGCACAGGCAGTGCCACTTTAAAGACATACTTATCTGCAACCTTATTAAATTCCTTGTTAAACAGACCGATTCGCATAAGGAACCAGCCCAAAACCATAATGAGAAATATAGGCAGTGTCGCATTTAAGCTAAAAATAAAATCAGCCATAGTAATCCTCATTTTCAAATTGAAGTAATTGCATATTCAATTACTTTAATAATCTTTATTGCAAATTTATCCAACATAAAACTTTCAGAAAGTCAATGCCGGATGCACACTATATTTTAGCATCACACATTGGTACTACAGTGTTGCCGTAAACCTGTCAAAAGCTGCCTGTCCCTTTGCATCCCTCTTGAACACGCCCGCATCCTCAAGAACCTTCTTGAATACAATACCAATCTCTTCCTTGAGAACCGCATCGACATTCTCTGCGTTGATTACAGGATACTTAGGTCTGAATGCGTCAACCCAGTCTGCATGCTTTTCTATCTTCTCATTAGAGCGGATATCCTTTCCATTTACGATGTAGTCGGACAGAATCTCCATCTCCTCCTTAAGTCTTGAAGGAAGAACCGCAAGTCCCATAACCTCGATAAGTCCGATATTCTCCTTCTTGATATGGTGAAGCTCATTATGCGGATGATAAAGACCAAGCGGACATTCAGTAGTTGTTATATTGTTGCGCAGTGCAAGGTCAAGCTCGTACATATCTCCACGCTTTCTTGCGATAGGTGTGATTGTATTGTGCGGTTCACCATCAGTCTCGGCAAATATGTATGCCTCTTCGTCCGTATAACCTCTCCATGCTTTTAAAATATGGTCCGCAAAGTCGATAATTCTCTTCTCATCGGCGCATCTAAGACGTATTACAGACAAAGGCCACTTAACAATTCCTGCCTTCACATCCTCATAGCCTTTAACCGTGAACTCTCTCTCAACAGGAGCCTTTGCCATGGCAAACTCATAATTACCACCCTGAAAATGGTCATGCGATAAAATTGAACCTCCTACGATAGGAAGATCCGCATTAGAACCTATAAAATAGTGAGGAAACAGCTTTATAAAGTCAAAAAGCTTCACAAATGTAGCTCTCTCAACCTTCATAGGAACATGCTGACCGTTAAATACTATACAATGCTCATTGTAATATACATAAGGTGAGTACTGAAATCCCCACTGTCCACCATTGATTGTTATTGGAATAATTCTGTGGTTCTCCCTCGCCGGATGATTCGTTCTGCCGGCATATCCCTCATTCTCACGGCAGAGCTGACACTTAGGATATCCGCTCTGCTTTGCCAGCTTAGCCGCAGCGATTGCCTTAGGGTCCTTCTCCGGCTTTGACAGATTTATTGTGATATCTATATCACCATACTCTGTCTTAGTCACCCACTTCATATCTCTGCATACACGATATCTTCTTATATAATCTGAATCCTGACTGAGCTTATAATAATAGTCTGTAGCATCCTTAGGAGAAACTGCATACTTCTCATTAAATGTCTTTATTACCTGTGAAGGTCTTGGCATAAGACAGTTCATAAGCCTTGTATCAAACAAGTCTCTGTACACTACACTGTCCTCTATCAGTCCCTTCTCAACAGCATAATCAAGAAGTTCCTTCAAAACTGCCTGAAGCTCTACCTTCTCATAATTCTCTTCAGGCTCCTCATAATCATCAAGCTTGAGCACATCCAGTATAAGATTCGTGGAATATATTTTCTCCTCTTTTGAAATCAATCCTGTCTCCAAACCATAAGTAACAAGCTTCTTTATAGCTTCATATACCATAACCACACCTCCACGTCTGCCATCATCATGTTATTATTCATTAAGCTTTACCAAAAATTTTTTTAAGCTTCTTTGCAACCTTCTTTGCTATGCTCGGATAATATATATCCTTCTGAACTGCAATATCATAATCGATATCTCTCTCAACTTTGTCTCTGAACTTGATTGGGAAATGATATGCTCCTGCGTGCATCTCTTCCCCCGGTCCCTTTGTATGCGTGGCATCTTCACGATTCATTCCTATATTGTTGATGAGGTTCACATTAGGCACAGCGCAAAGACCATCATTCTCTGCAAGGCACAGCATAAGCTGGTAATCCCATGTATCAAGCTTTCCTTCATATATCAAATCAAGCTCCTTCTCAACATAGTCCGCCTTTGCGTCCATAAATACCTTGTGCATAAGCCCCTCTGCCTTACGCTGCGGCCAGTTTTTGAGTGTCACGTCATACTTCTCCCATGTGCTTCTCCATGTGCCCCAGCCCCAGATATAATTATCCGCGGTAAAAATATAATCATGAGGTGTCTTAAAATTTTCAAGCTTCTTGTGAGCGCCGACCATCATCACCTTCGGATCATCCCTGTAATGTTCAAGCATCTCCTGACAGAATCTGAAAAATGAAATATCAAGAAGTACATCATCTTCAATGATGATTGCCTCCTCCTCATGCTCAAATACCCAGCTTATGCCGGAAGAGACACGATTCTTGCAGCCCATATTCGTCTCTGCATAATTCTTATGAACTTCGCAATCCCAGTCCACATGTGTGTCAAGAAACTCTCTGACAGCCGCTACCTTCTCTGCGTCTCCTTCCTTAGCAGGTCTTGCCGCATCACAGATAAGATATAATCTCGGTGGCTTAATCTGCCTGATACGCTCAAATACAACCTGTGTTGTGTCAAGTCTGTTATACACAAAGAAGGCAATCGCTGTCTTCATCACAAAATCACTCACAATTAACTCCATTCCATATCATGAATTTTTTCAGGCAAATCTATTGGCAGCACAGCCTTACAGCAATGCTATTCCATCACAGTACATAAGCTGCCTTTGCCTGCATATTCGATTAATAAAAATACCAGAACCATTCAGAAGCACCTGCAAATCGCCAATTTATAGCTTTCTTTTCACTAATCTAATTATATCGGCATATCACTCTGTCAACAAATCGCCAATTTGTTATAATGTTCGAAGCTCTGAATAATTACAAGATATCTATAACATGATATTACATATTCTTATTTTATATTTTATTGTAAATATTTTAGCTTTATCTATATAGTCATATTTTAAATCCGACCGCTCTATATCCGTACAATTATAATGTCATTCACATTTTCTGTGTAGGTATATCTTAGAGCACTACAGGACCGCCGCCGATATCAGCAACGTAGAAGTCGGCCGCATATCCGATAGTATCCTTATACTCTTTGCCGACCTTCTCGATAAAATTATCAATGGCATCTGTCTTTACAATGCTTACAGTACAGCCTCCAAAGCCGGCACCTGTCATACGTGAACCGATAACTCCCGGCTGCTTAAGTGCTGCTGCCACAAGTGTGTCGAGCTCTTTGCCTGTAACTTCATAGTCCTCTCTCAAGGATGTATCAGATGCTATCATAAGTCTGCCGAACTCCTCAATGTCGCCATCCTTCAACGCCTTAACTGCCTTGATGGTTCTCTGGTTCTCATATACAGCATGTTTAGCGCGCTTCTGGCGGACTTCACTCTTAATTGCCGACTTGTAACGCTCAAAAGCTTCCTCCGTAAGATCTCCAAGTGTCTTGATATCTATGACTTTCTGAAGCTCTTCAAGTGCTTCCTCGCACTCAGCGCGTCTTTCGTTGTACTTAGAATCTCCAAGTCCTCTCTTTTTATTGCTGCATGCTATGACAATCTTGGCGTTATCAAGCTTCACTGGTGCATATTCGTATGAAAGATTCGATGTATCAAGGAAAATCGCATGTCCTTCCTTACCCATGGCAATAGCAAACTGATCCATTATTCCACAGTTAACTTTATTAAACTTGTTCTCGGCAAACTGACTTATGAGTGCCATCTCAATGAAATCCGTCTCAAAGCCGAATGTATCCTTAAGCACTAATGCTGTAAGAACCTCTATAGATGCGGATGATGAAAGACCTGAACCATTAGGAATATTGCCAAAATAGTACATATCGAAGCCTTTGTCAAACTGAAATCCCTTCTGGATATAAGCCCACATAACTCCCTTCGGATAATTCGTCCAGTCAGCTTCCTTGTTCCACACAAGCTCATCAAGTGAGCTTTCTATCACACCAAGCTTCTCAAAATTCGCAGAATAGAAGCGGAGCTTGTTATCATCTCTGCGTCTTACTGCCGCATATGTTCCCATTGTGAGTGCACATGGAAAAACATGTCCCCCATTATAGTCTGTATGCTCTCCGATGAGATTAACTCTTCCCGGTGCAAAATACACCTTCACTTCTCCATCCCCACCGTATACTTTTTTAAATTCTTCAAGCATCTTCTCTTTCATAATATCCTCCATTCCTCCGCTATGCGGTTTAGCACAATCCTGTCATCCTAAGGTACAGATACAGCGCTTATAATCCCTGTGTGTGAAGTAATCAATTAACTATAATTATATTATAATGTTATATTTTTATCAAGGTTTTTGTATAGCAAAAGGAGCCGGGTTTCCCCAGCTCCTCCGCCGTGATGTCTGCTATAGTAAAGTAACCTATATGCTCTCCTGTGTCACTGCCTTATCGTATGCCTCTAATATGGCATCCGATATCATGTCTCTGGTAGCCGAGCTGATTGGATGAGCAATATCCCTGTATTCTCCTTCAGCCGACTTTTTGCTTGGCATGGCAATGAACAACCCCTTCTCTCCTTCAATTACCTTTATGTCATGTACGACAAATTCATTGTCAAATGTAACTGAGACAACAGCCTTCATCTTGCTGTCCTTAGACACCATCCTGACCCTCACATCCGTAACCTGCATAATAGCCCTCCATATATTCTTCTACACTATATAGTGTTCATAATACTGACACCCTACAAGCTGTATCTTTCGTTCTTTTCAACAACAACCTTCACTTTACCATCTTCACCTGCATAACGGCTGTTAGAACGGATAGTGTCCCTGCTCTCCACTATACAATTCTCAATTACTGTATTATCTCCGATATATACATCATTCAATATGATGGAATTGCGGATTACACAGTTGTTTCCAACAAATACCTTCTTAAACAAAATAGAATTCTCTACTGTTCCATTTACAATACATCCGCTTGCAACAAGTGAGTTCTTAACCTCCGAACCCGGATTATACTTAGCAGGCGGAAGATCATCCACCTTCGAATATATATCCGGATATTGATTAAAGAAAAATTCCCTTACATCTCTCTTTAAGAAATCCATATTGGTCTTATAGTAAGCATCCACTGTAGAAATGTTATTCCAGTAGCTGTCGAGCTTATATCCGTACACTCTCTTGATATTCTTATATCTTATAAGGATATCTTTTACAAAATCATATCTGTCCTCTGATGCCGCCTTCTCAAGAAGCTCAATAAGCTGTCGTCTTCTGATGATATAGATACCTGTCGAAACAACATTTCCCTCCGCTTCAATAGGCTTCTCCTCAAAATCAGTGATTCTCATATCCTGATTCATTCTCACAACACCAAAACGGCTCGCATCCTCACTTGCCGGAAGCTCCTTGACAACAACTGTAATGTCTGCCTTCTTCTCAATATGATATTCAAGCACCTTGGCAAAATCCAGCTTATATATACCATCGCCCGAGGCTATAACAACGTATGGCTCATGGCTGTTCTTTAAGAAATCTATGTTCTGGTACATGCTGTCAGCAGTTCCTCTGTACCAGACGCTGTTGTCAGCAGTTATCGTAGGGTTAAACACATACAGACCGCCCTGCTTACGTCCGAAATCCCACCATTTTGATGAACTTAAATGATCATTAAGGCTTCTCGCATTGTACTGTGTTATAACGGCAACCTTCTGTATATGTGAATTAGACATATTGCTCAGTGCAAAATCAATGCTTCTATAGCTGCCGGCTATCGGCATTGCAGCCACTGCCCTGCGGCTTGTAAGCTCCTTCATTGCTTTGTTATTTCCGCCTGCTAATACAAGTCCTATCGCTCTCATCTTGCTGCACCTCCCTTTATAATACTTCCTCCGCTCGGAAGTAGACCATTCTCATAGTCTGAAGGCTCTGTTACTCCGGAGATGGCAGTATTCTTACCTATCTGTACCCTTGGCGGAATGTATGAATTCTCTCCTATTGTTACAAGTCCGAAGGCATATACCTTGGCATTAAGAGCATTAGGTGCCTCATCTCCTACACCCAACACTGCTCCTTCTCCAATCTCTGTGCCTTCTGCAATAATTGATTTGTCAATAACCGCTCCTGCACCTATTCTCGCATTCTGCATTATGATAGAATCTCTTACAATGGCTCCTTCTTCTATGGTTACACCTGAGCCGATTACCGAATTGTATACTTCTCCGTAAATCTGAGTGCCTTCACCTATAATGCTTCTGAACACTTTAGATGTGTCAGCCAGATATTGAGGCGGAAGTATATCACTCTTGGTATATATCTTCCAGAATTCTTCATACAGATTAAATTCGGGAATGATGTCAATAAGCTCCATATTAGCCTCCCAGTATGAACCGAGAGTACCTACATCCTTCCAGTATCCGTTAAATTCATATGCAAACAGTCTCTGCTTATTATGATGGCAATATGGAATGATATGCTTACCGAAATCGCAGCCCGGCTCGTCCTTCATCTTGATAAGTGCTTCCTTAAGAACAGGCCAGCTGAATATGTAAATACCCATTGATGCAAGATTACTGCTAGGATTAGCAGGCTTCTCTTCAAATTCTGTTATCTTGTTGTGCTCATCAGTTACAAGAATACCAAAACGGCTCGCCTCCTCAATAGGAACAGGCATCGCAGCAATAGTGACATCCGCATTGTTAGCCTTGTGATAGTCAAGCATAAGCTCATAATCCATCTTATAGATATGATCACCTGAAAGAATCAGCACGTAATCAGGATTGTACAATTCCATATATTCAAGATTCTGGTAAATCGCATTAGCAGTACCTGTATACCATTCACTGCTTGTGCTCTTCTCATATGGTGGAAGTACGGTTACACCACCACGATTACGATCAAGATCCCAAGGGATACCAATTCCGATATGTGTGTTAAGGCGCAATGGCTGATACTGTGTGAGCACACCTACGGTATCAATGCCTGAATTAATACAGTTACTGAGCGGAAAGTCGATTATTCTGTACTTACCGCCAAATGCTACTGCCGGCTTCGCCATATTCGATGTCAATACACCAAGACGGCTTCCTTGTCCTCCTGCCAGTAACATAGCAATCATCTCTTTTTTAATCATGCTACCACCTCTTGTCAATTTACTAAAGCCAATCATCACGTTATGGTTTTGTAATATGATTATATCACAAATTACTAAATAAGTGAAGAAATAATTAAATATTTTTTCGAAAAATATATTTTTTTCTGATAATTTTTGAATATTTGAATTTTTAACATTATATTCCATGGAATGACTGTATTCCTTTTAAGAATAAACTTAACACTGGAATTTTCATGGCCGGTGTTATATTATATTATGTATATATTCAATATATTCATAATAAAATGATATCAGGGGCCAAAAACCGTTCGTGCCTGCACGATTAGGCTTTTGAACTTGGAACCCGCAAAGCATGAGGAATAAACGGCTTCCGAATGTTTTAGAATTGCAGAAGCTGTTTTACGGCGGAACAGTTCGAGGATATCATATGATAGGCAAAATACCTTTTGACTCTCATATCAATAAAATATAACCGGGAGGATTATATAATGTATCAACTTGATTTTAACAGACCTATACATATACATTTCATAGGAATCGGCGGCATAAGCATGAGCGGTCTTGCCGAACTTCTTTTGTCAGAACACTTTACAATATCCGGATCCGACAACAAAGAATCCGCTCTCACCAAGCAGCTTGCCGACGCCGGATGCACGATATTCATAGGACAGAATGCAGGCAATATAGACTCATCCATTGCTGCCGCCGTATACACAGCAGCAATTCATCCTGATAATCCGGAGTATGCAAAATGCATCGAGCTTGGAATTCCAATGCTCTCCCGCGCAGAACTGCTTGGACAGGTAATGAAAAATTATAAGACAGCTATCGGTGTATCCGGCACACATGGAAAGACAACCACAACTTCAATGCTCAGCGAGATACTTATGCTGGCTGGCACCGACCCTACCATATCGGTTGGCGGTATGCTTCCGTCAATCGGCGGCAATATGAGAATAGGACATTCCGATGTATTCCTGACCGAAGCATGTGAGTACACCAACAGCTTCCTGTCATTTCATCCTACAATGAATATCATTCTCAATGTCGAGGAAGACCACCTTGACTTTTTTAAGGATATTGATGATATCCGCACATCCTTCAAAAAATATACCGAACTGCTCCCTGATGACGGATATCTCATAATTAACAGCGCCATTGACGATTATCATTATTTTTACAAGGACAGCCATTGCCATGTTATAACTTTTGGTCTTGATGCCTCAATAAGCAACTTCAGCGCAAAAGATTTTCACATTGATGACAAGGGTGACTACTGCTATACACTTCTTTATAATAATGAAGAAAAATGTAAGGTGGCACTTAAGGTTCCGGGAGAGCACAATGTCCTTAACAGTCTCGCAGCCATCGCAGCAGCCGTCACACTTGGGATAGACATGAATACAGCCGTGAACGGAATTGCCGCATACAGCGGTGTTGACCGCCGTTTCCAGGTTAAAGGCAGATGCAACGGTTTTACAGTCATCGATGACTATGCACATCACCCTGCCGAGATAACCGCTACACTGAAGGCGGCAATGCACTACCCTCATAAGAAGCTCTGGTGCATATTCCAGCCGCATACATACACCCGTACAAAGGCTTTCCTGCCTGAATTTGCAACAGCGCTTTCACTTGCCGACCACGTTGTCCTCGCACCTGTCTATTCAGCACGCGAACAGGACATATACGGTGTCAGCTCCGCAGATATTCAAAAGCTTATAACAGAAAAAGGAACACCTTGTGAGTATTTTATGAGCTTTTCCGAGATTGAAGACTTTATAAAAAATAACTGTCACGAAGGTGATGTCGTCATCACTATGGGGGCCGGAAATATCCTTGAAGTCGGAGAGAACCTCTTAAAGAACAGGTAAAGCAGATATAATCCAATTTCAATTCTGTGACTATTAAAACCGTTAAGATACATATATAAAATCTACATTATTCTGCAAACACGCTTTAAAACAGCCCGGAATCCGCCATATGCATAAAAGCCTTTATGCCGGCCGGATTCCGGGCTGTTTTTTATTTATCGGATGACACTGCGGTCAACTAAAACCTTTTCATTAAATTATATTAATTGTTTTTTAATCGCTTGATATGACTACGTTAACAGTTTACTTTATATAGAAATTTTCACATTAATTATTACACAATTTACAGACAATTAATTCAATTTGCAAATCCTTAGAGCATCTTTCTTCTGACAACGAAGTAATATTCATAAATATAACTCATTATACACGCATAGACTAAATCAGCATGTTTTGACATTTGAATCTTTATAAGGATATTCACACTGCATCCACAACTTATCCACATGTGCAAAGCCCTATAAACTCCGCACTTTACAAGGTTTTCCACAAGTTATCCACATTGTCCACATTTCTATATCCACAAATTTCACAACTTTATTTTGTTATCCCAAAAGCTATTCTCAAAAACCCGGTACTATGTTATACTGATAGATACGATAGTCAGGCAGATATGCTTATTCAAGCGGCCCCTTATTCGTTCGTTCAGACACTTATAAATATGCTTTTTAGAAATGAGAGTACAATAAACATGGCACAGCTTACACTTACATCAACCTATACACCTAATGACACAACTATTCCTAATATATTTCTGGATAGATATATGCCCCTTGCAAATGGCGAATTTGTCAAGGTCTATTTGTGTCTGCTTAGAATGTATGCCAATCCGGCCGGGCGGGCGTCCACTCTAACCGAGATTGCCGATCTGCTAAACCACACAGAGAGCGATGTCATACGTGCCATCAAGTACTGGGAACGTGCCGGTCTTTTGTCCGTCGGATATAGCGGTGATATTCCAGTGAGCATCACTCTGCTCCCGATAAGCCGTAATCAGGACGAAGCACCCGCCGGAAGCTCTTCTTTTGCCCGCTCCGAGGCTCTGTCAGATACTATCAACACAGATAGTGCCGGTGAAGCTGCCGCAGCAGATGAGGGAAGCAATGCACTCGGTGAAAAGACATCCGTCCACGCACCTGACGAATCTCTTCCCGGCAAATACAACTATTCACCTGTGGCAATCAAGCGCATGTGCGACAGTGACGACAACCTTCATCAATTAATATTTGTCGCTGAAAGGCTGTTTGGCAAAACACTCACCAACTCCGAAATCAGCACAATCATATACATACACAGTGATTTACATTTTTCCGATGAACTGCTTGAATACCTTTTTGAATACTGCGTCTCTCTCGAAAAGAGAAGCTTCCGCTACCTTGAGCGTGTCGCCATAAGCTGGCATGAGGAAGGACTCGTAACTGCTGAACAGGCTAAGCAGCAGCATGAAATTCACAGCAAAAAAATCTATTCCGTTATGAAGGCATTCGGAATCAATGACCGTATGCCGGGCAAGCCTGAGCTTGATTTCATAACCCACTGGTATGACGACTACGGCTTCGAGACAGATATAGTCATCGAAGCATGTAATAGGACTATACAGGCTCTCCACAAACCGAGCTTTGAATACACAGACACTATTCTGTCTAACTGGCGCAAGAAAAATGTGCATACCATATCGGACATCGAATCGGCTGATGCCGCACATGCAGGTTCAAAAAAGGACAACTACAAAAATGATAGGGCAGCAACCGTATCCTCCCCTGTGCGGACAGGAAAGAACACTAACCGTTTTAACAACTTTTCACAGAGGACATATGATTTTAACGCACTTGAAAAGCAGCTTATCAACAAAAAGGATTGATTATAGAGGATTGATATATAAATGAAACTAAACAATTCACAGTATGACACTATTATGAGAATGTATGACGCAAAGCAGAGCCATGCCCGCGCCGTATTAAATTCAAGATATGAGGAGATATCTGTTCGGATTCCTGAATATGATGAACTTCGAAAAGAAACTGCAGCCGTCGCCGCCGAGGCTGCGAGAGCTGCAATCTGCGGTGACATGAGTAAGCGCGATAAGCTTTCCCAAAAGCTTGACTCGATTAATGAAGAGAAGCATATCCTGCTTACCTCAGCCGGATATCCGCAGGATTATCTCGACCTCCACTATGACTGCCCGCTTTGTCAGGATACAGGCTTTGTAAACGGCAGTAAATGCCGCTGTTTTAAACAGGCAGCAATAGACCTTCTGTACAACCAGTCCAACATAAAAAAAATTCTTCTACTTGAAAATTTCTCTAACTTCAATTATGATTGGTATTCGGAGGATTACATTGACCCGGTTTCAGGAATATCCGCTCTGGAGAATATAGTCAACGTCACAAAGAATGTCAATTCATTCTTAAGTGATTTCCCTTCAGGCGATAATCTTTTGTTCTATGGTGATACCGGTGTTGGAAAGACCTTCCTCACTCACTGCATAGCGGGTGAGCTGCTTGAAAAAGGTTATTCTGTATTATACTTATCTGCAATAGATTTATTTGACCTTTTTTCAAAGTATGCTTTTGATAATGACAGTGAAGCAGATTACAGGGATGTGTTCTCACAGATTCTTGACTGCGAACTGCTTATTATAGACGACCTGGGAACGGAGCTTGTCAACAGCTTCACCAACTCAAGATTATTTTATTGCATAAATGAAAGAATTCTTGCAGGTCAGTCAACAATAATATCAACGAATCTAAGCCTTGAAGAGCTTATGAATACATATTCAGAGCGTATTTTTTCAAGACTCACAATGTCATACCAGATATTCAAAATTTTTGGTGACGATATTCGTTTGAAGAAACTTTAATCACAACACACATCTACGGAGGAAAATATCATGCTTCAGGAAGAACGCGACCTTGAAACCATACCAGTTGGGGCACTTGGAATCATTCCCCTTAAGGGCTGTGAGCAGCTCAGCCAGAAGGTAAATGATTACCTTGTTCAATGGAGAACCGAAAGAGAAAACGAGCATAAGTCAACAATCGCTTTTGCCGGATATCAAAGAGATAATTATATCTTAAGTGCCAGCGTGCCACGTTTCGGCTCAGGCGAAGCTAAAGGCATTATCAACGAATCTGTCCGCGGATACGATTTGTACCTTTTAGTTGATGTATGTAACTATAGCCTCACATACTCTCTTTGCGGTAAAGAAAACCATATGTCACCGGATGACCACTATCAGGATCTTAAGAGAATCATCGCTGCTGTAGGCGGTAAGGCAAGAAGAATCACTGTCATCATGCCATTCCTCTATGAGAGCAGACAGCATAAGAGAAGCGGACGTGAGTCATTAGACTGTGCTCTTGCACTTCAGGAGCTCACAGATATGGGCGTTGACAACATTATCACATTTGATGCACATGACCCTCGTGTACAGAATGCAATCCCGTTAAAGGGCTTTGAGACTGTACAGCCTGCTTATCAGTTCATCAAGTACCTCACAAGAAATGTTTCTGATCTCATCATCGACAGCGATCACATGATGATGATAAGCCCGGACGAAGGCGGTACTCATAGAGCAGTATATTTCGGAAACGTGCTTGGTCTTGATGTCGGTATGTTCTATAAGAGAAGAGACTATTCTAAGATTGTAAACGGACGTAACCCGATTGTAGCACACGAATTCCTCGGAAGCTCTGTTGAAGGTAAGGATGTATTCATCATAGATGATATGATTTCTTCCGGCGAGAGCATGCTCGATGTAGCAAGAGAATTAAAGAAGCGCAAAGCCAAGAGAGTATTTCTTGCAAGCACATTCGGCCTTTTCACTAACGGTCTTGAAAAATTTGACGAAGCTTATAAGGAAGGTCTTATCGATAAGGTTCTCACAACTAACGTTATCTACCAGACACCTGAGCTTCTCTCCAAGCCATACTATATCAGCGTTGATATGAGTAAGTACATCGCACTCATAATCGACACGCTCAACCATGACGCTTCCATAAGCAAGCTTCTTGACCCTGTTGACAGAATACAGAAGCTTCTTAAGGCTTATAATAATAAATAATCATAAGCTGTTAAGGAATTCTCATATTTTCATAACAGCTCACCGTCAATGATATTTGCAATCAGCTTTTGCTAGACAAAAGAGTTCAACCTATTACTCAAGGGTAATGGGTTGAACTCTTTATTTTATAAATCGTGTTTTTCCCAGTGTTAAAATATACTCAGCTAATCTGTTGGATGTATAAGAGGTCGCAACCTGTAATTTTAAGAGGGTAATCTGCATAATTCATATCAAATCCGCATCTACGGCAGGACTACATCAGAGTCCCCGCCTGTCACATTCCCGGCATTAGTGTCGCCTTTTTGTGAAGCTCCTGTACTTGTGTCCCCTCCGAATGAACCTGCGTTTTTGTCTCCTCCGGCTGTAGTCGAAGCATTTGTATCTCCTCCGATGGTTCCTGCTCCTTTGTCTCCTCCTATTAAGCCTGTAGCATTCCTATCCCCTCCGACAGTTCCTGCTCCCTTGTCTCCGCCTATTAGACCTGACGCATTTACGTCTCCTCCGGCTGAACCGGCATTTCTATCTCCGCCAACAGTTCCAGCCGCATTGCTATCTCCACCCGGATAACCTGATATATTTTCATCACCCGATACTGTACTCGGTGCAGTGCCATCACCATTATTTGGAGCAGCCACGCTCGCATCACCTGTAATCGAACCTGACACATTGCTGTCTCCACTAGTTGAAGCTGACGCTTCACCATCGCCGCCTGAACCATTATAGCTCTTATCTCCCAAAGCATTCTGTATATCCTCAAGCGCTGCGGTCGACTCCTGCTCGTTATCTTTTCCGGTATTATCTATAATATCATCAGGGAGCTTATCAAGACCGGAATTGCTGTTATCATATCTTGTATATTCCGGAAATTCCTTCAATTCAAGTTTCTCATGTATCTTCTGCATGAAGCCCTTCCATATCGTCATCGGATATGAGCCGCCTGTGAGATTAGGCACAACCTTAGGAATATCGCAGCCAACCCAGACTGCCGTTGTATAATAAGCCGAATAGCCTACTGTCCAGCCATCCTTATTGTCTGTCGTGGTTCCGGTCTTTACAGCTACCACAGCGTCATCAAGCTTTGCGCCCATCGCTATTCCATGCTCAACACCGTACTGTAACATACTGCTTACCATTCTTGCCGCATTCTTATCATATACTTCCAAGTCACTGCCGCTGTTATCCACAATAGTGCTGCCTTTTGAGTCCGTTATCCTCATAACTGCTGTCGGTTCACGATATACACCATCATTTGCAAGCGCAGCATATGCAGATGCCATTTCAAGAGAACTCGCACCATAGCTCCATCCTCCAAGACATGCCGCCATATAATGTTCGTCATCACCTATTTTTCTAAAATGCATTTTTTTGACAAAAGACATTCCATACTCCGGGGTTATCTTCTGAAAAAGCTTCCATGCCGCCACATTAGATGACCATGCAAGTGCATCTGTAAGCGTCTCCTCCCCCGGATATCTGTTCTCAAAATTTTCAGGTCCGTCCTCCATAGGCGAATCATCTATAAGCTCATCAGGATTATATCCAAGTCCAAGGTAAGGAGCATAGACAACAAGCGGCTTTATGGAACTTCCCGGCTGCCTGAAGCTCTGATACGCGCGGTTGAGCGTATATCCCGGAAGTCCCTGATTTCTTCCACCCACAATAGCCGTTACATAACCTGTAGAATTGTCTATACATACCGCAGAACCTTGAAGCTTGTACACGCCTTCATCATTAGTCTCTGTGCTCCATGCAAGTGCATTATCGACAGCATCCATAAGAATCTGCTGTTTGTCCATATCGATGGCAGTATATATACGGTAGCCTCCTGTAAAAAGAGTCCTCTGGTATTTTGAATAATAACTGTCATACAGTTCCTTATATGCCGCTTCATCATCCTCATCAAGAAAATCATAACGAAAATTAAAGCCTGCTGCCTTCATGAGTGAACGCGTTGCACAGTAATACACATACGTCTCAACAGAATCATATTTTTCTGACTCTGAGGGATGCAAAACAATCTCCTCATCCAAAGCTTCCTGATATTCTTCATCAGAAATGCAATTATAGTCATGAAGCACTCCTAGTATGTAATCCCTTCTCTCCACAGTCCTGTCTAAATGTTCAAAAGGGTCATATTTTGATGGGTTATTCGGTATAGCGGTTAAAAATACAAGCTGTGAAATTGTCAGTTCCTGCGCCGATTTGCTGAAATATCCCTGTGCAGCCGCTTCTATGCCATAGAGCCCATTCGCAAAATATATATTATTTATGTAAAATTCAAGTATCTGTTCCTTGCTATAGCGCTTTTCAAGTTCCACAGACAGCACCATCTCAGTAATCTTTCGCTCCCATGTCACATCCTGCGAAAGATAGATATTTCTTGCCACCTGCTGCGTTATGGTACTCGCACCCTGAGCTTTGCTCTTCGTCCTGATATTTATAAGCCCGGCTCTTATTATGGCTGAAATATCAATACCTCCGTGCTTGTAAAATTTCCTGTCCTCAATCAGAACAAATGCATCCTTGACAACCTCCGGAATCTTATACAATTCAATATAGTAAAGCTCCTTCGCTCCGCTGACTGTCGTTATTTCATTGCCATAAACATCATATACGATACTTGTCTCGGTACTTCTAAAGTCCGAAAGCCTGCTTGATGCTGCTATAGACTTTCCGTTTTTTACATACTGTGCAAAAGCTGACAAATAAGGGCTGACGGCAATAAGCCCCAGCCCTAAAAATGACAACATTATGATGAATATAATTAGAAAAATCTTAAGACCCTTCTTCATATGCACCTCTAAAAAATAATTCCAACATACATTCGCAATCCGGACTTTTGTCCTCCTTGCTCATGCATGTTCAGTCAATCAGCATATATACAGCTTTGACTGCGAGCAGTCACGCTGTATATATGCTGTTGACATTGTTATTACAAGTCGCAGTTGCCAACTGTTCTTGGGAATGGAATCACATCGCGGATGTTGCCCATTCCTGTGAGATACATTACACAACGCTCGAAGCCGAGACCGAAGCCTGCATGTCTTGCTGAACCATACTTTCTAAGGTCAAGGTAGAACTGATAGTCCTCTTTCTTAAGTCCAAGCTCGTCCATTCTAGCAACAAGCTTGTCGTAATCATCCTCTCTCTGGCTTCCTCCGATAATCTCCCCGATTCCCGGAACAAGGCAGTCCATAGCGGCAACTGTCTTTCCATCGTCGTTGAGCTTCATGTAGAATGCCTTAATCTCCTTCGGATAATCAGTAACAAAGAGTGGTCTCTTATAAATCTCTTCTGTGAGGAAGCGCTCATGCTCTGTCTGTAAATCACAGCCCCATGATACCTTGTATTCGAACTTGTCATTGTGCTTCTCAAGTATCTCAATAGCTTCTGTGTATGTCACATGACCGAACTCTGAGTTGAGTACATGGTTGAGTCTCTCAAGAAGTCCCTTATCAACAAAGCTGTTAAAGAAATTCATCTCCTCAGGAGCATTCTCGAGTACGTATCTTATAACATACTTTATCATGTTCTCTGCTAAAATCATGTCATCCTGCAAATCAGCAAATGCCATCTCCGGCTCAATCATCCAGAACTCAGCAGCATGTCTTGTTGTGTTGGAATTCTCAGCGCGGAATGTCGGTCCGAATGTATAAATATTCTTAAATGCCATTGCATATGTCTCACCATTTAACTGACCGCTTACAGTAAGATTGGTAGGCTTGCCAAAGAAATCCTTCGTGTAATCAACCTTGCCGTCCTCTGTCTTAGGTACATTGTTAAGATCCATTGTTGTAACCTGGAACATCTCTCCTGCACCCTCACAGTCACTTCCTGTTATAAGCGGAGTGTGGACATATACAAAATTTCTCTCCTGAAAGAACTGATGAATAGCATAAGCTATGAGTGAACGCACTCTGAACACTGCCTGAAATGTATTTGTTCTAGGTCTTAAATGTGTTATTGTTCTGAGATACTCCATTGAATGTCTCTTCTTCTGAAGCGGATAATCAGGTGTGCTCTCACCCTCAACATCTATACTGTCCGCCTGAATCTCAAACGGCTGCTTAGCATCCGGTGTAGCGATAAGTGTACCTGTCACAATGATAGCTGCACCTACATTTAACTTGCTTATCTTTGCAAAATTCTCCATACTGTCATGGTATACAACCTGAAGCGGCTCAAAAAATGTTCCGTCATTCACAACTATAAATCCGAATGTCTTAGAATCACGAACACTGCGAACCCATCCTCCGACTGTTACCTTATTTCCAAGATATTTTTCCTTGTCTCTGAATAAATCTCTGATGTTAGTTAGTTCCATATCAATAATCCTCTCTGAATCCATATATCGGAATAATGTATTACC
>OGKZ01000362.1_pt1 | contig 46197 bp, 49 predicted proteins | sample 1572571 | NCBI WGS metagenome assembly OGKZ01 (sample SAMEA2581906, study PRJEB24529) | metagenome | biome: Human gut stool | place: China | collected 2011 | reverse complement strand
TGGAGACCTTTTTTTGTTTAGGAGGGTATGGCATCCTGCCATACCCACGCCGCCTTATTGCTTTGTTGGTGCAGCAGGGACTGCTGCACCCCCTGATCCTGGTAGATAACTTCAAATCCTGACAGATGAAATTGTTATCTGTCAGCCATTAACCTTCTGTAGCGTAGTACATTACGCGCAGACTGACAGATATGGTAGATAAAAACACATGTTTTTATGTTACAGCAATAGTTTTTTTCGTCTATTGATAATCGGCAATAAAATTGATATAAAAACGATGTAAAAACAAATGGTTTATCAATTTATTTTGTACATTTGCATACCACTCGAATAATCATTTAAAACTTAATAATTATGTTGAACAAGAAAATCGAAGAGGCTCTCAATGCCCAAATCAACGCCGAGCTTTGGTCGGCTTATCTCTATCTTTCAATGGCTGCTTATGCTCACGCTAACGGCAATCCGGGAATGGGCAATTGGTTTGAGGTACAGTTTCAGGAGGAGCAGGATCATGCCAAGATCATGTTCAATTACATCATACAGCGTGGCGGACGTGTTGAACTGAAGCCTATCGACGCTGTGCCTACAACTTGGGAGTCGCCGCTCGCCGTGTTCGAGGCTACACTTGCCCACGAGCAGAAGGTGACATCACTCATCAACAATCTCTTCGCTCTCACCACAAGCGAGAACGACTACGCTACGCAGAGTATGCTCAAGTGGTTCATCGACGAGCAGGTGGAGGAAGAGGAGAACGCACAGAACATCATCGATAACCTCAAGATGATTCAGGGCAACGGCTATGGTCTGTATATGCTCGACAAGGAGTTGAGCGCACGCAAATACACTCAGGCTTCACCGCTTGCAACAAAGGCTTAATCTTCTTGGGAGGGTATGGTATCCTTCTCATACCTACGCAGCCTACATGTTTATTGTCTTGCTTGCGTGGCTGCGTGGGTATAGCAGGGATGCTATACCCACCTAAGATGTAATCCTAGTGGATAAAAAAGTGCACCAACCGAGCAAGAAGTGCACCTATCGAAGTGTTGTTGGTGCAGCAGAGACTGCTGCACCCCCTGAGAAATCATGTCAGATGCAACGGCCATCTTCCAGCCCTTATCCCTTTGATACGCAACGCGCTAAGCTGAAAATGGAAGATATGGTAGATATTTTGCGAAAAATTGCAGATTGCAGAGAAAATTAAAAACATTGCAACATAGGAATATTAGGTAAAGAATAATCATTGATAATACAAACTTTTAGTGAGAAAAATCGTACAAAAGTAGATTTCTTTGATATATTTATATTTAACAATGTTAAATTAGAGTTTAAAATCATACTTTACCAGCCAAACAAAGTGGTTTTCAAGGTAAAAATATTACCTTTGTGTGGTCTATACCATACCGAAAGCCCCGATGGGCAGAGGTTGGGCAGACATACATATGGTATAAGGCGTAACTGTACGCTTTGGTTTTGACGCCATAAGAACTTCGCAACTTCAAACTGATTGTCAAAAACAAAGCAACGGGAACGTCTCATGAGGTGTATTATATACAGCCCTTATTGGCTTCGGACGATTTTGTCGTTCGTTGTCATTAGAGCTTTCTATATACTTACACTGGCGTGGGGCTTTCGGCGTTGTATCAGCGTGTACATTGAAAGACGATATTTCTTATTTGTTACCTACTTGATTATCAGCAGGTACAGGAAAGCTCAAACGTAAGCATCATTTTATTGGGTGACAAGAAAGAACCAACAAAATGAAAAACAAATTTTGTGCAACAAATTTTGCTACCCAACAACCATTTTCCCTGTTACTTCTACTTCAAGAACCATTTTTACTGGCGGAAAGAAAAAAGATGTGTTACTTGTCTATGGCTGCCAACCAAAGCCAATACACAAATATAAATTCATTCATCTTAGGATATATATACTAATGGATTGGATGAACTGAACGAATTGCGGAGCGATAGCCCAACCATGCCATGTGCAGTATTGGGTTGTCGCTCTCTTTCTTTCCGCCAGTAAGAACTCTTGTATGATTTCTGTTACTTTCCACTTGTAATCGCTTGTTTCAAGTCGTTCTTGGCTTTTTTATCCTCACAACTCAACTTTTCTAATTGTTACTCTGTTACCTGAATCTTCATCACCATTTCTGGGCTTTGATAAATTTGGTTGCAAAGGTAATGTCTGTACCCATATTCCTTGCAAGGTCAGTGCCTATGGTCTCTTGCTAAAATCTCCACCTTGCAGGTTGTATTTTAGCAGAGAACCTTGCAGGAAAAGCACAGACACCTTTTGAGGCAACAAAATTTAAATCAATCCCGAAATTGCAGATGCAAAATTAGGGAATAAAAAAATGAAGACTTATGGCAAACATTTGTGACACTCAGTACAAGGTGATGGGCGAACGCAAGGCGGTAGCCGACCTTTGGAACACGCTCCAAACAATGGAGGTGAACACCAAGAACATATATCTCTACAAGTTGGCGGACCACTATGGCATCGACTATGAGAAGATGGGCATATCGGTAAGAGGACATATCTATTGGGCAGAGTTTGAGGCAGACGAGGACATCTGCTTGTTGTCCTTTGACACCGAAAGTGCATGGTCTGCCTGTGAGGAGTTCTTTGATGAACTGAACAAAGTTCTTGATGGAGAACTTTCCATCAGTTATCGTGAGATAGAATGTGGGTGCGACATTTTCTATGTCCATGACGAGCAAGGCTTCTTCCCAGAGGAATGCTGTGTGAGTTCTTCGGGTGAGCCTTTCGAGGATGCTTGTGAGGACATCTTTGACACTTGCCAAGATGCTATTGCCAAGTGGTGTGAGAAGATGGGTATATCGCAAGGTGACAGAACCGAAGATGAAATGGTGGACTTCATCAACGGCTATGAGTATGAGAACGAGGACACCTATTATTATATAAACAAGTTCACGTTTGACTGATGGAAAGATTTGAGACGATAGAGAAAATCCCCACATGGGCATTATGCTACATCATCAATGGCGACCCTACGGGATTGAGTGATGAAGACATCAAGATGGTTGATGGCTTTATGCAGAAATGGCAAGTGGAGATTGTTTCTCCACTCAGCCAAGATGGAAACGCATCATTCTCACACTATCCTGCCTTTGGACTACCTGCCGAGGTTGAGGATTGCAAGGTGATTTATCATTCGGAGAACCCACAAACTTTATAGAGCTATGTTTGAATACGAAGAATTGACCGACATTATCGGTTGCAGTTGCACACTGCTGATACCCTACAGAGGACGCACAGAAGGTTTCGTGGTTGCAGACTATGGTGAGGAAATCGTAGTGAAATTGCGCAATGGCAAGGAAATTGTAGAAAGACGTGATGACGTTCTTGTCTATGACTGACGAAAAGGATGCTTGGTGAAGGTTATACTCGCCAGGCATCTTTTTTCTTTCCGCCAGTAAAAGCCCTTTTGTATGTAACGGCAAACTCCCTTCATCGTTTGCCGATAAACTTTTATATGGCTATGCTTTGATGGTTATATTCGCCAAATGGCGACCTGCCTCTTTGTATGAGATAAAATCTGCGACTACGCCTTTCTTGGAGCTTTTCGTACAATGAAGCCTTTTGTCTGAGGATGGATCTTGTTTGCAGCATTGCGATTGTAGTTGGTTGCTCATGCTTACCTTCCTCTACAAATAGGAGTAGCCTTCGAAGCAGGTTCTCCTTCTGCTTGTCTTTGTCAATATGCTCATGCGACCACCCTCCATGCGGAAAAGTGTATTGCCTGTTGGTTTACCATTGTTTATGACGGCACACGCCATGGAAACGTGTTTTGCATTGGTGATGGTTACTGCAAATGATTGAGCCATACGATGCTGTTACGGTGTTCTTGCGTCCTTTTCTGAATTACCGATTTTTTGAAGCCACTATTTTTCCTATGCAAAGGTAGCGTGATGCTTCGACAGATGGAATCCGTCTTGTGCGGTCGCTTCGCTGTGACCAATAAAATAGCCGATAATCTTCCTTTTTCTCCTCACCGCCAACAGAAAACGAGTATTATAGTCGATTTTCATGGTGCTGCCCTCATGTGCCACATCCCTGCTCTTGGATTGCATGTAAAAATTAAGTTTCACTTCAAAAAGTAATTCAATATGAAAAAGATCGAGAACACTTTCGTAGTAACAGGATTCGTAGGCAACAACGCAGAAATCCGTCAGTTCACCAACGCTTCTGTAGCACGTTTCTCATTGGCAGTCAGCCGTCAGGAGAAGAATGGTGAGGAAACCAACAGGGTTTCAGCTTTCATGAACATGGAGGCATGGCGCAAGAACGAGCATGTTGACTCTTTCGACAAGCTGCAGAAGGGAACCATGCTCACCGTCGAGGGCTACTTCAAGCCAGACGAGTGGGTTGATCAGCAAGGCACCAAGCACAACCGCATCATCTTCATCGCAAACAAGTTCTATCCTACACCAGACAAGGAGGAAACTCCAGCGGCAGAGCCTGAAAAGCCTACCAAGAAAGGCAAGAAATAGAATTTCTTCATTCTCTCCAATAAACAAAGCGGCTTCGGTCGCTTTTGTTTTGCTCATACAACCATGTTTACTTTTATACCCACTATTAGCAAGTTTACTCTTATAACCGCATGCGTACTGCTATTATAAGCGTCAAGCCGTATTCCCTTTTTATTACTTTGTCCCACCCATCTGCGAAACCGCACCAACAGTTCGTCAAAGCGACATTCTTTATTTATCGGGAGTAAGATCCCGAAAGATGAAGAATGACCATTTGCCGAAGGACAAGCACGAACAGAATGGCATTGGCTAACGGCATCCGTGACGCAACCGTCACTTACATGCTGTCTACCAATACCACCCTTTTCGTTGGGTAGCTTGTCTGGCTGTTGCGCAGTTTCACTCCCACCCATATCTTTTATATTCGCTTCTTGTCTTCCTTTTATAATCCATGGTTTACCCTTTTATAGCCGTCACAAAGATTTCATGCCAAAAGGCTCCTTGACTGTGGCGACCAACTGTCGCTACTGCAATAAGCCACATGGCATGAAGGCTGGAGCGGAAACACACTCGGCATGAATGCCAAGAGAGTTTCCCAATTACTCCTGCTGCATCTTTGTTCCGTCCTTCTATTATAATCGGCAAGCCATTCTCTCTTTATAGCACTTCGTCCCTCCCTTGCGGAATTGCACCAATGGCGCAGTTCCACACCCACCCTTTTCTTGTTGTAATCTTATGTAGTAGCACTTATAGCCATTTCATTTCGTCCATCGTCTTTGCCGCTTCGGATATTTTCCGCAAAGGTACCAGTTGCGTGGCAAATGCCAAATTGGGCATCATGGATGCTTTTCAAAAAATCTTCCTCTATGTGCCTTGCATATAGAGCGTATTTTTCGCTTCCGATTTGTCTTTTTGCCTTCCAACTCCTTTGCGTGGCGGAAAAATATTCCTCGGGCAAGCCGAAAGGCTTCCGAAAATAGGGAAAATAAATAATCGAGTTTAACGCAAATAATTTTTCCGACTATGGCAAGAATGATAGACGACGACACCAAGAGACAGCTGAGCAAGAGGATGGATTTCTTCTTGAAGTATTTTCCTGTGAGAGTTCGCAATGTTGGCGAGGACGCAGTGGCTGCACGCCAACTGATTTGGGCGTTCAAGGATGCAAGGGACAACGCTTTTGAGAAGGTGGCGCAAATGACCGCAGCACATCTTATCAAAGTTTGTGGTGAGAAGATAAAGGACATCGTGTTTGTATGTGTGCCAGCCAGCACCAAAGCCAAGAACGAGAGTCGATACATGGCTTTCTGTAATCGTGTGAGCGAGCTTTGCGGCATTATCAACGGCTATTCGCACATATCCGTTTCAGGCGACCGCTTGGCTGTACACGAGCACCGCCATGACAAGGAAAAGAGCATTACTAAGACACAAGTGATTGAGTTTGATGAAGCCTACTTCAAGGGCAAGGACATCTATGTTTTTGATGATGTGGTAACGACCGGCGCAAGCTATGCCATTTTTGCCAATCAGTTGGAAATGTTTGGCGGAAACGTGTTAGGATGTCTTTTCTTGGGACGCACACACTATAAATATGCAAAGTGATATGGATAAGACAAAGTACATCAAAGCCAATTCCGTGGCTTTTTCGGGACATCGCACGATAGCGGAAGACCGCAAGGACGAGATAAGGAAGAAACTGAGGGGCAAGATAAGGCTGCTCTATGCTATGGGCATCACCAATTTCTATTGTGGCATGGCACTCGGTTTCGATATGTTGGCAGCCGAGGAGGTGATTTCATTGAAAGTGGAACTTCCCAATCTGAAACTTATTGCCGTCATTCCCTATGACGGTCAGAACGAGAGGTGGAGCGCAAGGGAGCAAGACCGCTATTGGGATATTCTTGACAAGGCGGACGATGCTATCCTGTTGAGTAAGCACTATTTCAATGGATGCTTGCTCAGACGAAATGATTATATGCTTTCTCATTCGTGCGGACTGATTGCTTTCTTCGACGGCAAGCCCAAGGGCGGCACGTTCTACACTTGCCGAAAAGCCAAGTCGATGGGGATGGACATCATCAATCTGTACAAGTCACAAGTATAACAAACGAATACTATAGCGTATGGACGACATCGTATCTTTGTTCGTGGTGTTCTTCGTGTTCAAGGCTTTAGGCGGAACGCTTAAAAGCCTTTTCCACGGAGACAAACGAAATGATTTCAGAAGAGACAGATAAGAGAAATGACTTGTCTGCCAATAATATTATTCCACAAGGTCAGAACATTTTGTGTACTTTTTCGTGCGCAGATAGCAAGGGCTTTGTGGAAGGAAATGGTATGCCTATACCGCATGACACTTATAGGTAAGCCATACCGCAAACGCAAGTTGCAGTATGATGAATGTCGGCACCCCTATATAAAACTTCTTGTGCATGGTCTTGTGATGAAAAGCCTTCATCCCAAGCCATGCACCTATACTGCCACCCACAAACGCCATTAGCAAGAGTGTCGCCTCCGAAATGCGCCATTTTCCTTTCTTAGCCTTATATTTATCAATGCCGTAAGCGATGAAAGTTACGACATTGGCAAGTAAAAGATAATCTATTATAAAGTGTAGCCAATTCATTTGCCGAACATCTTTTTTATTTCAGCCTCACTCATTCTCGTAGTTGAATATTTTGTGGCAAGCTCATGGTCTATCGCCTTGCCTTCTTCATACATATCTGCAACGGCATCCGCAAAGCCATAGCCGTTTCCGTCAGACCATTTTACGCATTGTTGAAGTCGCATGTCGTATTTCTCCCACAGTCCGTTGACTGCAATGTGCCTGACAGTCTTGTCGAAGTTGCTTTCAACGGAGTCGTAGTATTGTTCCCACATATCACCATAGTCATAAGTAAATTGGGTAGCCCATTCCATATATGACACCATCAGTTCCGCAAGGGCATCAGTGGACGGCTTGAGTTTCTTGAAGTCAGCCACAGCCTTTCTGCAAACGGAAAAGCGTGTTTGTGGTTCTCGTCTTCTCTTAGGATAGAACTCCTCACGGATAATACTCTTGTATTCTTCGAGTTTTCCTTTCTCATCAGGACAGGCATAGAACTCCAGGTATTCCTTGGCTTCCTTTCGAGCGGAATACAGTTCAAGCACCATTTCTATGATTTCTGCCTTCGTCATAGACTGGAGCAGCTTCTTTATCGTTGATTTTGACATAGTAATCCTTTCTTATCAGTTTTCAACTTCATTACCATTCTCATCCTTTGGCTTCCTCTTGCCGAGCGGTCCGCTGAACTTGCCACGGTTCAGCTTCACCCCATACTTGTTGAGTATGCGGAACACCGAGCTGCGGCTCCTGAAGCCGCTGACCTTCCAAATGTCATCGATAGTGTAGTTGTTGTTATACATATTGACGATATTTCTCTCACGGTCAATGCCTTTCTTTGGAGTTGAGCTCTTGGCAGGTTTGATACCCGACTTGATATATTCCACATGGGTAGCAGCCTTGCGCAAGGCAACGACCTCTTCGGACAACGAACCGAACATGAAAAGCACATCGGCTATTGATGTACTTGGGAACAACTCACACTTTGAATCAATCTTATCCTGAATGGATATTATCCTTATCACTTTCACCCTGCAAAACTCCAAGAACATCGCCAATTCCCGAACACCACGCAGCGCATTGCTGAACTTCGAGATGACCAGTTCGTCACCTCGTTCCAGACAATCCATGAGCTGCTTCCATTCAGGGCGTGTCTTCTCTTGGCTTGCACTATCTTCTATGATACGGCAGCAGCCATACTTCTCCATCCAAGCCCGGTCAAAGGTGAATGTGTCATACTGCTCCGAGTTAAATATGTAACCTACTTTTGCCATAGCTATTATACACTGATTTGTAATTTGCCGACAAAGATACTTATATTCCATCAAAGTATAATCATACTCTGATAATTATTATAGTTAATTAAAGATTGATGTACTGCACTTTCTTGGATATATTATCATTTCATATCATGCTATAAAGTATGAATGAGAATAAAACATAAAGTTTGATTTAGTTTGAATGAATACCAGATAAATAGTCGTAAATTCGCACTGCAAATTTCAAACAAAGTCCGAAATGGAAAGTATAAATATTATCATATCTGCGGCAAAAAGCCGATCGAGGGTGAAATGCAAACAATCTTGCACTTCAAGTTTTCGCATATCATACTTTGATGGTAGAAAATATATGTCCATGTTGTCTGCCATCATACTTGCCATTCTTTTGCTGGCATCCTGTTCAAAAAATGCCAGAGAATCATCTTTCCATGATGCAAGGGAGGCATTGGATGCGCAAAAGGAGTTCCTTTCAAGGATGAAATCAGACAAGGATTTGTCTATGGAACACCTTGCCAACAAAATATCCAAATGGCGTACTTTAGAAGACTCGGTTTCTGTTTGTCTGATGCGAGACACCATCAAAAAGGCACATTCGTTTCCGATGGAAGAATTTTCCAATGTCCATGACTCCATCCGTGACGAGTTTATGCGCATAGCTACCGCCAAGCGAAGGACATTCAAGGATGTGCTCCTGTTGAAGATGAACGCCTCCCCTTATAAAAGTAAGAAGGAAACGGACAGCCTTTCCTTGGTGGCTTCAAAGTTTTTTGAGAGTATGGACACCATACCATTATATAAAGGTGACAAGACAAGAATCTTGACCACCTATCATTTCTTCTTGGAGAAGGTGAAGAAGGAAGGCATTGCCAACCAATCACAGTTCCTCGCCTTTCTGAAAACGGAGGATAGGCTGTTCAGAACATTTCTATCTCATCTATACGAGATGAGCGACGTGTCGGTTTCGCATATAACAAGTGGAACAGAAGATGTGTGCAAGATGATTGCTCAATCTTCAAGGAAAGGAAACTTACCGGCAAGGGATGCCGTGGCATATATGGCGGTTCGTACCAATCGAAGAATCATCGCCAATGCGCAGACTTGCGTTGCTGATATTAAGAGTGGAAAGGTTACTTCCGCTGAACAACGGACTGCCTATTTCTGGATGATACTGCAACCATTCCTGTCCATTGATGACTTCGGAATGGCGATGCTTTCAGAGAATCAGCGAAAGGATTTGGTGCAACTGTCAATAGATGCTTTAGGCACAATCGCCTGTCTTAGCCGTTCCTTGCAGATGGACAAGAATATGACAGACGGGTTACCAGATATGTTCATCAAGCTATACATTTCTTCATTATAAACACAATAGTTATGCTGCATAAATTTCTCAACGACTTCCTGGCACTTGCACCATTGCAGTTGCCAGAGCTTATCAACCAGGAGCACATGGAACAGCCAGTCTATGAAGACGGCTATGTCCTGCTTGACTTCAAATTGGAAAAGCCTTGTCCTCTCGAAGAGGTGATGAACCTGTTCGAAGACCAGATGGAACTGGTCATCCTTTACCACAAGGTGACTTCCATACATACAGAGTTCGGACAGTTCTGCTGTGCCTTCTCCAACCCTAATTTCGGGCGGATGTACAAGATGAATGCCAGTACGGATGCCAATGGAAATGTCCACTCCGTCATGGTGACAATCTATGAGTCCTTGGAGTTCATGTACGGTGACTTGTGCCACGACATGGAACTGCAAGCGAGGACAGGCTTCTTCAAGTACAAGCGTGACAAGGCGGACATGCTGATGTGTTTCATGTGACATTACGTTCCATTTATGAGCGACATGCAGCTTCAGAACATCGTGGACATCATCCACAAATGCCACACATGGATAGACGTTGGCAGTTCGTTCCATTGGAAAGACACCGCAGTTTCACGGCTTGGCATGGTGCAGACCGTCTGCTGTCGGTGTATTACCCTTCGGGCCTGTCATTCCAACAATGATTATGTCCGTGGGCAAGAGTGGCATATTCCCCTGCTTGACATTGATCGAAGTGCCAAGATTCTTATGAGAAAGGATGCTGGTTTCAAGAAACGCCTTGCTTCAAATGCTTTGACAATGGCGGATGTCGAGCGACTTTTCATGGAAGTCACCTATGGAATTATTGAGTTGGAGCTATTCGAAGGTTATTGACCGTTTTACATTACAATTTGATCTATGATATTCAAGATTATCTTTCTTTTCTTCCCTATGTTTCTTCTCTTGGCATCAACGATGTGCTACAGGAAGAACAATCGGATGATGCAGAGATTTTATCTCCGCATGGTGTTTTCGCATAATTTTCGAAAACTGTATACATTGCTGTTGCTGATGGCAATATTGGTGTTCAGTTTCGTGGCATATCAAGTACAACCCAACGAGATTGGTGCTCATGTAACGGCACTGTTGGCATTGTTGCTGTTCAAGTTCTCCTATGCAGACAATCTGCTGCATAGGTTGCATGACAACAGGAAATCATGTGCCATCGCTTTTACAGCCTCATTGGTGTTCATGTTCACTCCCCATTTGTACACATTGGGGGTGATGGTAGGCTTACTCTTGGTGGCATCCATCTACTATCCGTCCTCAAATGTCATCTTCAAGGCACAATGTCCTGACAGTGGCAGACACTTGGCGCAATGTCCTGAGGACATCGTGAACTTCTACTTTTAGTCCATTCTTGGAATATGCCACTTGGTACTTGGCACATTCCACAACACTCAGTCTAAAATGAGAATCATTATTTCACAACATCAACAAGACATTTTCAATGAAACATATACCAAAGGAAAATATAAAGGTAAGTCTCTCTGTCGGCTTCCTGGCATCTCTCCAGGACCGACATAACGAGCGGTATTCCAAACACGAAGCGTTCTGCTATCTGCTGGACAAGGCTTGTGAACACTACATGCCGAAAGCCGTAAGCAAGGAAGTGGCAGACGAATTGAAAGATTTTCAGTTTGTTACAACCAAAACTCAACTTGCGGAGGACTGGCATTGGCATCGTGCCACCGTGCGTCAGTTCCTCGAAAAATTAACGGATCATGGGCTGATACTCTGCAAGGAGTTTGAAACGAAATACACCATCATCACGATGATTGGCATGAAGGACGGTAACGTTCCGACAATGCGAAATAGCATATTGGAACCAATCATCCGTTTCACAATGGACAGTTGGTTCAATGGCACTTCCACCACAGAAGAGACTGCCGTTGTCTGTGGTCAGATTGTAAAGGGTGCAGTAGCATTATCGCAAGAAAATAACTCTGTTTTTACATCATCTGACAACCAACTTTCATCTGATGATATTGCCACTTGCATGATTGGCAGACTTGTGGATTGTATGCCTCTTGTAGATGAGGAAGAACATAGCAGACTTCAGCTGCGTAACGCAATCTTCAAGTTCTTCACTCGTGTTCTCAATCGAGACTGGCTCCAGTTGTTCCTTCTGACAAAGGAACTGCCCGACATCGCCAGTCATGGAAAGTCTGCTTCCGTCAAATTGAACACAGCTGAAGACATGAGCCTTTTCCAATCCCTGTGTTCCGCTTATAAGGCTTGCTGTCCTACCTCAACAGTTGAGACAGCTGCCAAGCCAATTGTAACCGTCAAGGCGGACAACCATAAGTAGAGTTCATTCTGTTCCATTATAGCTGCCTTACGGACATTCTCCTTTTAAGACCTCACGGTTCGGTACTGGCATATCGCACTCGTCGTGGCTTGCCTTTTTTAGCGCATCGGGCTTGCCCGCTGTTCACGAATTTAGGGAGTGTGGTAACTCATTACCCCTACGACCTATCAGTCTTCGGGAGAGTGTCCGCCAAGGCAGCAAGCAGGGACACTGTTTTTCTGACACATATAAGCATATCAGAGATATGGAAAGAATAGCAAAGCAGGTTTTGAACGTCAGGGGACGTAAGGGATGCGCCGCCGCTCTCAGCCGTGAATACCAACGCAACTGGAGCGACAGGGCATGGCAGGTGGCTATTGCAAAAGGCAACTATGACCTCGGCAGACAGCATCTGAACTTCCAAATTTCCAAGGGAGGAAAGATAGCACCTATCGACAAGAGTAAGTCTATTCCACAGTTGATGGCTGAGAACTTGGCAACTCGTGGCATCAAAGACAAGAATGAGGGGTTGGCAGAGCCACGCTTCAGAACTGTAGCGGATTTCATTTTTAGCGGTTCACAGCGGAAGATGCGAGAACTTGCCTTTGGTGAACAAAAGGTTGTATTTAAGCCTGGTGACAACAAGGAAAATTATGCAGTCAAGCGTATGCCTGAGATTGAGCAATGGGCGACGGACATTTATAATTTTGTCGCAGGAAAGTATGGTGAGGAGAATATCGTTGCCTTCTATGTACACTTGGACGAGACTTCACCACACATCCATTGCGTTCTTCTGCCAATCAAGGACGGCAAGTTTGCCTTCAAAGAAATCTTCGCAGGTGCCAACAATCGGGAATATAGTCAACGTACATCGAAACTTCATGACGAGTTGGCGATGGTCAATGAGCCTTGGGGACTGGTGCGTGGAACGAGCCAAACGGAGACTCGGCAACGACACAGACCTACGGAGGAATACCGCAAGCACCTGTCCGAGGAATGTTCTTCAAAGGAAGAGGAACTGGACAACCTTAACAAGGCTGTAAGCGATCTTCGGGTGGAAATAGCACTGGCAGAACGTCGTGTGAAAGGTCTCTCTTCCATGGTGGAACATCTGGAAGAAGAGAAACATCAGAAGATGTTGGAGATTGACAAGTTGAAGGTGCAGATTGCTAACAAGGAAGGTGACAGTTCCATCTTGTCGCAGAAGTTGGAAAAATTGCAAAACGAGTTGGCTTCCGTTGATGAGAAACTGGCAGAAAAGAAAGACAAGCTTGCTGTAGCTGACCGGCAGTTGGACGAGTTGAACAAGGATATGGAGTTTGTCAAGGAGCGGACAGAGACGCTTCGACAGGATGCCATGCAGTTCTCTCGTGAGGCTCAGACTGGTGCTGGCGCACTTATCAAGACAGCTATGTTGGAAAGCATGGTCACTGACTACCGTTCTAAGATGGCATCGTTGCCACCTGAAATCAAAGTCGCATTTGACGGTTCGCCATTGGAAACCATAGCCGAGCACACTGCCGAAGTTCTTCATTGTGCCACCTTATTATACCTTGGCTACATCGACCAAGCCACGACATTTGCCGAAGGGCAAGGTGGCGGAGGCGGTGGCAGCAATGACATGAAATGGGGGCGCAACGATGACGAGGATGACAGGCGTTGGGCGCACCGTTGCCTTGCGATGGCAAACAGGATGATGCGACCGAAAGGCAGCAAGAGTAGAAAGCGTTAATAGAAAAAATAATCGACAAATTGAAATCTATGATTAGAAAAGCAATATTTATGATGGCATTGTGCGTGTGCGGACAATTACACGCCAATGAAGAGACAATAGATGATGGCACGGATGATTTGGTATCGTCTGGCATAAATGAGTATATGCTCCGACAGATTGAGCCTACATACCTCAAAGAAGTGGCAGTTCCTTCTGCATGGTCTTCCAACTGGTTCGTTGGTGTATCGGGTGGCACTTCCGCTTTTGTAGGAAAACCGCATGGTAAAGGAAACTTGTTCGACAGGATGAAACCTTCCTTGGCAATAGAGGCAGGAAAGTGGTTCACGCCAGAGACTGGGGGGCGGTTGAGTTTCCAAGCTTTTCAGTTCAAGGATGCCAGCAAGAATGTCCGTGATTACAAGATGGTTCATGCGGATTTTCTTTGGAATGTGACCAACAGTTTTGTCAAAGACCATGCCACCACACAAAGATGGGGATTCATTCCGTATGCTGGTTGCGGTATTATCCATAACGAAGATAACGGCAAGAGTCCATTCGTCATCAACTATGGTGTGATTGGACAATATCATTTAACAAAGCGTTTGGCGGTCAACATGGAATTGGGGGGCGCAACTACATTCCGTGACTTTGATGGTGTGGGCGCATCCAATAAGTTTGGTGACAATTTGTTCACCTTGTCTGCCGGACTGACTTTCAACATCGGAAAGGTCGGTTGGAAGAAGGTTGTAGATGCCGCTCCTTATATCAACCAGAACAAATGGCTGGCAGATTACACCAATGAATTGTTGGCTCGCAACCAAAAGTTAAGCAAAGCTCATGCGGAGGATGCCAATGTCATCGCTGAGATGAGAAAAATCTTGGAGATTGAAGGATTGCTGAAAGCCTATGCCGACCGCCTGACATATTATGCGGATAGTACGGAGCATCGCATCTACCCGAAAAATGACTACAGCGGTTTGAACTCGCTCCGTGCAAGATTGGCTCACAAGGACTGGAATGGCATGGGGAAACCAAAAATAAGTCGCTCTCTGGAGTGTAGTTTCTCAGTTTCAGATTCTGTTTCTTGGAACAAATACGTTGCAGAAATGGCAAGTGGAACCAAGTGCATCGGTTCGCCAGTGTTCTTCTTTTTCAAGATTGGAACCACGCAGTTGGTTGACGTTTCACAGATGGCAAACTTGGATGAGCTTGCTCGTATAGCAAAGGCTTATCATCTCAAAATTTCCGTTGTTGGTGCTGCCGACAGTGCCACAGGAAACGATGGCATCAACAATCCTCTCAGCAAGTCAAGAGCGGATTATATCACGCAACAGCTTGTGGCAAGAGGCATTGACAAGTCCATGATAATATCAAAAAGTAAGGGCGGTATTGATAAGTATTCACCAATTGCAGTCAACCGTCATACGGCTGTCAGACTATTTGCACAATAAATGTGTTTTACTATCATTCATACGATAAGCGGTAATCTGCAAAACAATGATTATCAAAAGAAAGAGTCCGTTCGTGATGAATGGGCTCTTTCTGCTATTGGTTGTTTTGTTCTTTCTCCTGTCGCAATATCTTGTTTATGACAGTGATGACTTGCTCTTGTATATAAGCTTTGAACATCGTGTCATCCTTTATGGCAAAGTCCAACTGTTCATATACTACAGTATTGACAGAACTTCTGAGTTGTTTTAACTTGTCATTTACTGGTATCTGTCGATGGGCTTGCCAATAGAACGTAACTTCATCTTGCACTATCGCTTTCAACACCATTTTCTGTTCACGGCTGAGTTTCTTGAAAGTCTTGTTTTCTCGTTCTTCGTTGTTGCCATATAAAATAGTATCGATATATTCATCGGCATCAACAATCTCAAACTCATTGTCCCCGAAAGGCAAGTCCAAAATCTTCTTGTTGCTTTTCTTCATCTCACCCATGCACTCCTTACAGATGTGTTGGACATGACCTTTCCCCGAAAATGACTCGTTCGACTTGTATTCACCACAAATCTTACAGTAATGTCCTTTATGCTTCTTCTTTGCCATATCTCTTATCTTATCAAGGGTTATGCAACTGTATGAGAATGCAGGATGCATCATCTTCCAAGTATTCTATACGACTTGGCAATTTGTTTTCTACTATAACAGAATCTATGCAATCCTTGGATTGATAAAATCCATCTGTACATAAAAACAACAAGTCCATGTCTGATATTTTCGTTTCTTGAATGGATATAGGGTTGCGGAAACCTCTTCCATTCACACAACGAGTCAGAAAGGTACAATTATCACCTTCCTTCTGGTGGTCTTCAGTAAGTTGATGTATACCTTTTTCTTTTTTGTAATATAGACGGACATTTCCTTGCCATGCGTAATAGGCAGTATCATCTTTTATGTATAAGACGATAACTGCTGCTCCCATTTTGCAACAAAGAGCCTTGCATTTATCTGCAACAGCAATGTCTGCTTGTTCAAAAGCCTTTGCTAACAGCTCTCTTATATCCACAGAATTATGTTCTGCCAATATTTTATAAATACTTTGTGCAACAGTGGCAGCTGCGATCTCACCATATTGTAAGCCACCCATACCATCGGCAAGGATAGCGATGCAACTCCCATCTTGTAATTGTTTGCACAAGATAAAATCCTGGTTTGTATCACATAAGCCTTTTTGACTACAATAATTTATATCTATCATTATAAATCCCTTTCTTCTGTAGCAGAGCGAAACACTTCTGAAATGACTTGCCATGTTCTCCTTACTTGGTCATAATTCAAACCCGATTGAGAATTGAGAGTTTGGCTTATCAAATAGCTTCTCTCCTCCAACTGCAAATCCTCGTCAATTTTGTCTGCATAATATACAAGTTGGTCTCGGTTCAATAACTTTGCCAAATCGTTTGCCAGCCAATAGCCACCAGCTACATATTCGTCAAAATCTTCCCAATCATACACTTCCATATACGCTTCTCGATCCAAGTTTGCCATAAGGTAGTTGTCCAATATGAACGACATATCCTCTGCATCCTTGTTTGTGGTTAGATGTCTGTCCATCCAAGCATTGAACTTCAGCAAGAATAATCCATGCAAAGAAGCTATCTTTACAGTGAATCTGTCATCAATACTAACCGTTATAGCATCAGAAAGCACTTCGTCAAACCCTTTTACGGACATGGCAATTGTTTCTTCGGGTGGCCAATAGATGTTGTCATCTTCCTTGGCGACATATCCGTATGGAACAACATCTATCTCATAGTCACCATAATAGAAGCGTTGGTGTTTTGCCTTGTCCTTCTCGAAACCATCCGCAATCAAACTATTTTTGATTTTGTCAAATTCCTGCCAGTTTGGAACAGCTATAGCCAAATCCAAGTCTCTTGTCTTTCTACGTGATGACGTGTTCAGCATCTGCTGCATGACTATATCTCTAGCGGTGGCTCCTATGATAAAGAAGTCGTGATCCATTCTACGGAAGCTATCTGTAAGTTTCTCCAACAAATCCACAAGAAATGGATTGTTTATCTTTTCACTCGAAATCTTTAAGCTCATTCTTTAATATGCGTTGCGCAGCCTCCAAGCAGCGACTATTGCCACTACCCATCAAGTCTGCATAGATTAATATAGCAGGAACAGTTCTGTTGTCTGTTTCCCAATTCCAAAATTTGTTGTACAGATGAATTTCCCCATTTGCATCTTGCTTGACGACACCTGTTCGTATAAGATGTGCTGCAGGTATTTCCGTGTATATGTCGAAAATTCCTGGTTGTAAGTAGCCATCCGTCAAGTTTGCGGCAGGTTCTCCTCCCCATGACATGCCCTTTGGCAATGCTATGTTTTTCCACTCATTTCTATTCTCTTCTGTTCTAAATGCCATTGTGCCTACCAACAATTTGGGTTTCAATACTTCATTGTAATTGCTAACCCATAAGTCAAGCAGTTGCTTCTTGTCTTTTATTATGCGCCCGTTTTTAGTGTCACAAACAAAGCCACGTCTTGCAAGTTCATCCAAAACGTTTTTAACGCTTCCCAAAGATACGCCAATTTGCTCTTTTATCTCTCGATAAGGCTTCTTTATATTGTCTGCATTTTGCAATAGATAAAACACAACCTTCAATCCTGCATCTTGAAACACAGGATAGGTTTTCATCTTGGATTCTATATTTTTCCTTCCTTGATTAAATATTTGGAAAATCAAGTTTCCTGCCTTTGTATATCTGACAAGGCAGTTTCCTGCACAGTCCAGATAGTTGATACCTCTGTTTGCCAATTCTGTTGATACCTGTGGCGTGACGTATTGCGTAACAAGCAAGATTTGCTGTTTGTCATTGTTCATAGTTTGCATAGTCGCTAATGTCGGATTTAATGTAGCCTTGGTTATGTTTTCCCTTACATGACACAAAAAATCTACATTCATGATCTTAACAATGACATCATTTTCATTGGTACAATTTCCTTTGACGGCTGTTGTTGACACAACATCCCCCACAGGAAGGCTTGCTCTAAAAGCATCCAATGCTTGGTTTATTATGCTATTATTTGTCATCATTTTATATTATTTGTTCAATATACTGGTTGTGTTCAATTTGATTGAACACTGCAAAGATAATGAACAAAGCTTAAACTAACGAACTTTTTGTTCAATATTTCATCTTGTTCAATACTATTTAACATAGTGCGAAGATTGAACAGGGATATTTTCAGAAATACAATTCCCGAAAAGTGACACAAATGACAAAAAACGGGAATGCTCGAACTGTATATGCCGGTTCTAACAGATCTCTCTATTATCAAAAAGCGGTAATCTTACCAGTTTTAGTCACTACACATCTCCCATCCCCCTTCATCCTCCCTTGTTTTTCCTTAGCAAATTTAGTTCAGCCCACCAGACCGTCAAGTACCGCCTTGCTATTGGCTGGTTATTTCCTTAGCAGCCTTCCGCCAATCAAAGATTGGGGTATTCCAATGAAATAATCATCCAATTCCTTGTCTTGTCTGCCTCCATGTCCGAACTCTTGATTGCACGTAAAATCAATTCCCTCGATGAAGTTGTAAAGGCTTCGAGAATAGGGAAGAAAAAGAAGTTTCACAATTTAATCCGAACAGATATGAACGATATGATTAACGAAAGAGACAAGGAGTTTGCCAATGAGTTTTCACGCTTCGTGAACGGCAAGATGTGTTCCGCATCCAAGGTGGGTGCAGAGTTTGCCAATGACCACCGCTTTCTTGTAAACGAGAAGTTCAAGGTGATGATGGCTTTCATGGAGCAGTTGGCAATAAACTATCAGAAGGGCTATTATGACCTTCGCAATGAATGGGCTTGCACTTTGGCACATGCAGCCATTGAAGCCTTACGTGAGCAGCAGCTCTACTATCCATCTTCATCAGAGTATTCACCCAATAAATAATGCAGTTATGACAAGCAGATTGATTACACCACAGTTGGCGGAGCAGTTCAAGCAATATCCGCTTTATTCACAGGACGGCAAAAAGAAGGATGCCATTTGCCAATGCGTCTTCTTCATCGGCAAAGTCCGTTGGTATGTATTGGAAGGTCAGCCGGAAGGCAATGACTTCACGCTGTTCTCTATCGTTGTCGGTCTTGCCGATACAGAATATGGCTATGCTTCCATCAAGGAAATGGAAAGTATCAGCGTGGATGTCGGACATAACCTTCCAAAGATACCGATATTGCAGGACAAGAGCTTCAAGCCTTGCCCGATAGGAAACATTCCCGACGAGAGATTGCAGTCGTTTCTGTCTGACATGTATGACAGGGAAGAAGTTTAAACCATTCATCAGCCGTAGGCTTCTTGCCTATGGCTGCTAAAAATAAAACTATATGATACAGCAAAAGATAACGGAGATAGCCGAAATATTAGGATGGAGCGTTGATTTCTCCGAGCCACAAAATGGCAAGACAGATGTAAACTTCGCCAAATATACTTCCTATGGTCAAGATTTCAATTTCAGCGTGGAACTTGAAGACGATGATATGGAAGCCTTCATCGACAATATCCATGAGTATTACGAGAACTTTGATGTTGACGAGGAAGCATACATTTGGATTGGCTCAGACGGTCACGGAAAAAATGGCGCACCTTACCACATTGCCGATATAGTCAAAGACATGGAGGAAGCCGAAGTCATGATGGCTGACCTTTACGAGGCATTCAGACAATTTTATTCACAGTTAGAACTTCAAGACGTATGACAATAGAACAATATCTTTACCGCCTATGTCGAAACATTCTCTATGAACGTTTCGACTGGCGCAAATATCTTACCACCCGAAGCTATTTCGGCAGAGACCTTTGCGTCACTCCGCTCCATGTCTCCTATGGACAAATCGGCTATACCATCCATTTTCCTTACTCTCGTGACCCAATGCCTGAACTCGCATATGATTGGGAAATGAACGAACTCACCATCGATGAGGAAAATTGGCAGAAATGGCTATCACCCGAAGAAGATGATGATGAGGAAGAATAAAACTCCCAAAACGAAAAATCCAAGATGCCTACACATTATTATATATGTGCGCATCTTGGATTTTTGCATGTTTGCCACAGATTGACTCGTTACCGACGGAACGCAGACCGTGCGACTTTTTCCTCTTCTACCTCAGTCTGCTCATTATCATTTGATGATGCAGATTGCTTCATGGCCTTCGCATCCTTGTTTTCTTCCGATACTGAAGCTGCAACATCCTCACTCTGTTGCTCCTTCATTTCCAAAGACACTTCGTCTATTCTCTGCGTGAGAATGGACGTTGCCTTTTTCACATCCATCAAGGTGGTCTTGATGAAACTTGGCGACTCCTTCAGACTGCCGAGCCACGATTTCAGATAAGCGGCACTGTCTTCCTTCAGATTCTTGGTCATGCCATACTTCTGGCACACCAACGCACTGCCCAACTCTGCAACCAGTTCCTCACGTGCATATTCATCGGAACCGAAGCCCGACTGCGGTTTGAGACGGTTCAACTGATCTTCCGCTCCTGTCGAGTGAACCATCTCATGAAACGCCGTTCCATACCACGACTCACCATCCTTGAACTGTGACTTTTCAGGAATGGTTATCTGGTTGCGGGAAATGGAGTAGAACGCATTGTCCTGGTGTTCGATATTGATGGGACAAATCCATCTCTGCTCTTTGAACATCCGGTCTACTGCAGGAAACGAGTACATGTCACCTTCCTGCACCAATGCTTTCTCTGGCTTGTTCTCGGCTTCTAACTTGGCATACAGTTCGGGTCTTGCCTCCTTCAAATTGGTCTGTGCCACATTGAAGACTTGGTACACATTCAACTTCGGATAGACATTATACTCCTTCTGCTCCTCAGCACTCATTCGCTTGTAGTCGTCATAGGGTATCTTTTCTTTTGTCTCCTTGTGTACAATGGTGAAACTTGTCAGCATCACGGGAAAACTCTTCTCTCCCTTATTGATGCCAACCTTGGGCAACGGCTCGCCATTGGCATCCACCATCTGCTTCTTGTTACCTTGCTTGTCGGTCTGATAGTTCAAACCCACTGCACGGTTAAAGGTGCAGAACACTGGCAACTCGTAGCCTTTCTTCTCGCAGAGCATGGTGAGCAACAAGGCATTCATGCCGTTATACTCCCTGCCAGACAGGTTCTTCGGCCAACTCAATGTACCTTCCGTAAACCAAGGCTTTTGCCATCCGTCCTTGCTTCCCAACGACTCGATTTTCTCTATCATCATGTTGGCGAAGGTGTCCAAGGCTCTGTCCTCAGCATTCTTTCCATCGCCATTATTCAGTGGACTCTTATTGTAATATGCCATACTTGCTAATTGTTAGGATGATACGGTTTCTTCTCCCACTGGTTCAACTCCGCCACCTTGCAGCCTAAGTTGAGTCTGTCGTTATACACCGAGATTTCCAACTCGCCCTTTGCCTCGATGGTGGCTTTCGACTGCAGCCATTCTTCCTTTTCTTCCGAGAAACGGACAAAGCGCACCCATGTAAAAGCAAATTCTTCTCCAATCTTCTCTGCACTGAAAGCAGGAAACATCAGGAAAGCCTTACCATTTTTGCCTTTCTTCATATCAATGTCCTTACCGACCTTGCCCTTGAACTCCATGTCGCCCACGATGCCATCCTTGCTTTCCGATACAGGCGAAAGGTTCACTTCCGATACTTTCAAGTTGAAATACAGGTTGTCATCTTTCTTCTTGAAGGTCAATACACCTTTCAACTCAATGCGGTTGCCCACGACAATGCCTTCCGCATCGTCACCATCCATGATACAACTGACAATCACGGTCTTGTTGATACCACTCTTGGCTGGCACCACCACATCCACGGAATATGTCGTAAAAGGCATTCCGTCCTTCCCATTGCGAACCACTGCAGCCTTGCTGACGGTTCCGCACACACTTACGTTACATTTAATCATAGCTCAAATACTTTTTTATTCGTTTTCAATCGACCAAGATGTGGAATCTTCAAGTATCTGATTATTTCCAAATGTCAATCATCCATCATGGGTGCTCTGGTGATTTCTCGAAACAGCCAAACTCCCACCATAACATTGAACCCGATATATCCGACAGCTGCATACACTCCGCCCAACAAATAGGCACCGAATGCCACTGCCGTAAATAGCGACAGTCCCATCAATAGTGGAACCGTTACCGCTAACCATCTTTTCATTTTTTCCTTCATGTCCTTACTTTCTTTGCATTGTCTGACTTTGACCTTCTTGCTGTTCCAGGACTTGCTCATAGTTTTGCGATGCCTGTTGAGTCAGCACGATAGTATTCACCATTCCAGCGATGCGCATTTTCTTGGCATCATTGCTCAGGTTGGTATCACCCAACACTTGCGACAATCTACATAACTCCGCATTGGTCAGCTCTCTCGTCACTTTGGTAGTGCCATTGTCCGCTTGCAACACAGCCTTTCCATTATCGCCAACACTCAGCACGCACTCCTTCATAGTCGGCATCAACGGTTTCAAGTCCACCTGCCTTTTGCTTACAGCTTCTGAGATTTGCGCTTTTTGCTCTTCCTCGCTTTTACTGTCTATTTGCACAGCGAGGGCAAGCAGACTGCTATACATGGTAGTCACCAATCCCATTATCGGGTCTGCACTTGACAATCCTGTGCTTGCGTCCTCGGATGAAAGCAGTTTCTTCATCCAATCGTCAGGTGACAGACTCGTGTCCACTGCCGAACTATTTCCCTTGTATTTTGCCAACAGGTCATTGCCGTTATACAATGCTTGTTGCTTCAGATTGCCTTTCTGCGCTATCTCCGCCAAGTACGATGCAGGATCCACGTCCCTTGTCTTGCCGTCTGCCGATATGGTCTTCACCCCGAAATGCAGATGCTCACCTGTGGTTCGCGTTCCAGTATTGCCAGATACACCCAACTTCTGTCCTGCTTTTACCTCGTCACCCACCTTCACGACGATACTGTCCAAGTGCATATAGGTAGTTTGCACCTTGCTTCCATCCGCTCTGCTATATTCCACAGTCACAGACTTGCCACCGCCAGTATTGGCATTGTGGTTCACAGCTACCACCTTGCCACCGTTCTCGGTTGCCAGCACATCATCCTTTCTGGCTCTGATATCAATACCCTTGTGCATCTGCTGTTTGCTTTTGTCCATAGGGTCTTGACGCATACCGAATGGAGAAGTGACAAACAAGAACTCGTCCCTTTTCACAGGGAATGAGTATTTGTCGTTGGTTGTTTGAGATGCTGTTTGCTTCTTTTCGTCATTATTGGATGTCGATACCGAAGACGATACCGTTGCTGAAGTCCTTGCATTCTGTTCTACGCCGAACTTCTTGCCCTCAGCCCTCATCTCTCGCATCACCTGTTGGTCATACTTCTGTAATCCATTGATCTCGATAATCTTTTGCAAACTGGCTGCATATCCTCCACTGGTGGCATAACCGCCTCGCTCAATGCCGTTTGTCCATCCCTTGTAATCATCGGGAGAGAGTTTGAAGCATTGGTTGTAGCGGCTGCTGTTCTTCAATATCTTGGAATGGTGCTCGTATGAGTCACCCACCGTGGCATACTTGCAGAACTTCTCATTAGGCTTGTCATCGGTATAGACAAGATAATCGCCACCGTTCTTCAACCAACTTTTCGAAGCCTTCACGCCAAAGTGGTTGTTGCCCAACTGCGACAGTTCACTCTGTCCATTACGGCTTTCTAAGATGCCTTGCGCCAAGGTGACGGAAGCAGGGATGCCATATCGCTTCATTTGTTCCATCGCCTCGACAGCATATCTTTCTGCATATTGCTGATTCTTGCTCATGTCTTTATCCTCATTATTATCGTTTCATACCGCCAGAACGCTGCTGTTCCTCAGTATTTTGCTCCTCTTGCTTCTGCTTGGGTGCCTCCAACTGGTCACAGATAGCTACTCGTTCTCCTGCTCGGATAAGTTTGGGTAGATAGGTATCCAAGGTATGATGTGGAAAGCCAGCCATGTAGGGACCAGTTTGGGTGTTTCTCTTTGTCAATGTAATCCCCAACACTTCCGCTCCTCGCTTGGCATCCTGTTCATACATCTCATAAAAATCACCTACACGAAACAGCAGCAAAGCATCTGGATGTTTGGCTTTCAACTCCTTCCATTGCTTCATGATGGGAGAGTCCTTGGTCTCTTCCTTCTGCTTACCCTTTGTTTCTTCCTTCTTTTCCACAGTAGCGTTATTATCTCTTTGAACAGTTGCATCCTTTTCTTCCCTAATATCTTTCTTTTCCTCAGAGGAAGCTTGCTTGTTCTCTTCCTCATGATATTCTCGATGCTCTTCCTCATGCTTATCGGTGGAGACTTGCGTTTCTTGCTTCACCTCGGTTTCCTCAACTTGCTTCTCAGATGCAGTCTGCTCCTGTGTCTGTCCTTTCTGCAGGATATCAGCAAACAGGGTAGCAGCAAGATGCTTTTTGTACTCGTTCTTGTCTTCGGCAATCCACATCCGTTGCCATTGGCTTGGCGATACCACACGAGGCTGCAACTTGTCTGCGCCATCAATGGTGGCTGCACACAGAATGACATCGTTCTTTGCCTTGAACACGTTCACTTTCTGTATGCGGTTCATGTCCACCTCGTTGTGCTGACCACTGCCAAACAAGTCCACCTTCAGGTCAGGCTTTGTCTCTGCCATTGCATAGTATTTCTGTGCCAGTTCCACTCTCAAACTGTCCATCGTGTCCTGCGCCTGTTTCAGCGTGGTGAAGAAGCTGTTTAAGTCCGCCTTGTCGGGATAGATGGAAAAAGCCTTCTGTCCTTCTGGCTTGATATACATCGCCCAACGCTTGTTGTCATCTTGCACCATCTGTATGCGGTCGAAGCCCACCTGCTTGCTCTGTCTCACGGCATCGCTTACGTCTATCTTGGATATGTCTTCCAATTGCCAGTTCTTCAGTCTTGCAACGGTGATGTCCTTTCCTGCGAAATAACTGTCATCAGGATGGTAGCCTAATGCACCATCGGGATTGTAGAACTTGACAGACAGAAAACCTTCCTTCTGCAAGGCATGTTCAATGCGCTGCTTGCTCATGCCCGACACCTCGTTGTTTACTTCCAATGATGCTCCTGATGGCAACACCACATCTGCACTCTTGTTTTCCTTGTCTCTTACAATCACCACAAACTTCTGCTCGCTGTCAGGATGCTTGGCTATCTCATCTGCCACAAAGTAGTGTTTGGGCATCTGCGCTTGCATCTCGGTGGTCTGCTGCTCGTTCTTCAAGGATGAATATTCTATTTTCTCGCCACGCTCTGCCTTGCGAATAACGTCCAAGGCATTGTTCACATCACTCTCTATGGCATCTATCAGACATGGATTTTCCTTCAATTCGCGGTTCCAGTAGTCCACCAGTCCCATATTCTCCTTGGAAATCTTGGCTGGCATACCCATTTCCATCATCTTGATGCCCGAAGCCAGTTCCACAACCAGTTTCTCTTGCTTCACGGCATCCTCCGATGGCGCAATGCCGTTTTTCATCACCATGCCCTCCCTTGCCAGTCGCTGTTGATGTCCTGTAGCACTCACCACTTGGCGCAGCATTTCCTGCACATAATCGCCATACTGCTCGTAGTTCTCCTGCTTTGGCATATACACGGCATCCTTCTCCGTGTCATAGTGCGCCACTCCGCTTCCATCCTTGCGAACTGCCATCAGGTTGTCTTTCATCGTCTGGATGAAGTCATTTACTTGGCTACGCAATGCCTTGTCTTCATTCGCACCGACATTCGCCTTCACCACATCTTCATATTTCTCCTTGTCTTTCAGTGGCAGCATGGTCTGGTCGATGTTAAACAGCACTCGTATTTCCCGATTATGTATGCCCTTGTACTGTGTCTGATCGGTTGCCGACAATTCCTGATAGTCCTTTCTGCTGATGATGTCTTCCGGATTATGACGGTTCACATATTTGTTCCACGCATACCAGTTGAACGGCACACCTCTCTCATGCGCCATCACAGACTCGTCTCGCTTCTTGGCTTCACTAAATAACGTGTAAAGATTTGTAGAAAATCCGTTCTTGTCGGAGTTCAATCCCATCACGAGGGCATTGAACGGACTCACTGCCGCTCCCTTCGGGTAAAACCGTGGATATTGCTTTCCTTGCTCATTCAGCCAGACACCCTTGTTGTCGGCTGCTTTCGACAGGGCCTCGGTAATCAGTGATACTTGACGCTCTGCCGCATTCTTCTCTTGTGGACTTTTCTCTTTCATTGTATGATTGTTTTACGTTTTATCTTATCTTGAACGTTGGATGACTTCTCGCTGCTCTGCGTTTTCCATCGCCTCGTTTCTCACACTTCTCACTTCTTGCTCGCCATAGTTGCGTTCTGCCATCTGTCTCATCTGGTCACTCTTGGCAAGCACGGCATTGGCAAGGGTGTTGAGTGGTAAGGCTCCTGCTTGATATGCTCCAACCACATGCTCTGGCAGTTGGATGGTGTATGGCACTCGGTCGATGGTTGCCACTAAACAGTTGCCTTGTAGCACAGGGTTGGCTATTCGGGGATTCAACGGTTCGTCTGGATAGGACTTATATTGCACTGCTTGTGCTGTTGTATTATCGTATGATACAGCATTTCCATCATTGCTTTCCCGTTTGTTTGCCAATGCTTCATGTCCCGCCTTGTTCAGCAGATTGGCACCGCCCATACCGATGAGTGTCATCTTCAATAGCGGATTCTTCACGAACATTCCTGCAAGGATGGCGGCTATCGGCATCATATTGTCCTTCAAGCCTAATGATTGCGTCTTGCCAGAGAACAGTCCAACAAGGATGTCGGGCAACATGGCTATCACATAGCCGAGATTATTGCCGATGTCGCTGAAACCATTCAGTCCGAAGTTCTTCAACAGTCCTTCCCATCCGTTGCTGTTGTCACGCTCTGGCTGTTCTTGCTGCGTATCTTCCGATTGTTGCTGTTCTGCATCTTCTTGTAGGGCCTCTGTCTCATTTCTTTCTTTGATGATACGCTCAGCTTCTGCAACCTTGGCTGCGTCATGCTTGGCTTTTTCTTCCAGATAGGCATCTTCCTTGCCGGGTGCCACTATCAGCGGTACATTCTTGTATTTCGGATCGTTCCGTTTCTCTTGCTCTTTTTGGAAAGGAAACTTAAAACTGTTGTCTGTCCATGCCATGGGTGTAAATGCTTTTTGTGGGATATGTATCTTGTTATGGAGTTTGCTGTTGAGCGTCTTGACATAGCCATTGTCGGTGGCATTCACTTTCTTGGCTTGTGAGCGAAAACCAGTGAAGGCATTGCCGTTCTGTCCGAACACACCCTTGCTGATGCTCAGTTCCATCACTTGCTCTTTCCGCTGTTCTGCGTTTCCCTTCTTGGAATCGAGGATATAGCCCAATGCCATGTCGCTCCCCACCAAAGTTGCCAATGATTTCCAACTACCGATACCGCCCATAGTCACGGCATCCACTACCGAGGCGGTAGCCCTTCCAGCAAACTTCTCCGTCTTGCTTGGCTTATAGGCTTTCTCGCCACGAGCTTCTATCTCTGCCGTCAATGGTGACTTCATCAGCTCTTCTTGCAGTCCCCAGATGCTGTTTTGTGCTGCCTTTCGCAAGATGTAGTCCATCGTTGATTTGGGTGTATTGTCCTTGACGAGCTTCCCAATCATCAGGTCTTCCATCCTTTGTGCAACGTATGCATATGCCAAGTCCTCGCCACAGGCTTTCGACAAAGCGTCATATTTGCTTCGTCCAATTTCCTTCACCACGGCATTGCGCCACTCGCCAGCAAGAAGAGCCAAATCCTTCACGATGTTTTTGTCCTTCCATATCTTCTGGTTGCACATCGCTAGATAGTCCTCCGTGGTTTTGCTGTTCCATTTGCCAGTCTGCTTTAGAACAAACTCGGTGTTGTCGGCATACGGATTGGCAGAAGCAAGCACTCCTGCCAAACTGCTCTGGTATCTGCCTCTTTCCTCCAGTTGCTTGTGAGTCAAGTCATCTCGCACCTGTTTCATCACAGATGCCAGCTTGCCGTCAAAATATCCTTGAAGGCAATACTCCAGTTCTGCAAAGCGTGTCGGGTTCTTGATAGTACTCATTATAGCGTTACGTTTAGTTGACCTAATATCTGTTCTCTTGTCTGCTCGATGGCTTGGTGATACACTTCCATCTGCTTTGGAAAGTATTCCTCCAGCCAAGCGTCTTTCTCTATTCTGTCATGGATGAAGAGGATGGCTTGCTGCAGTTCTATCTCCACGGAGCATTCTCCTTCCTCTCGGTTATTGAACCACGCCTTTGTCCACCATCTCACTCCTGCACGGTCGGGATAGACGCTCACCAACCTTGGAATATCAAAGCTCTGCACATCGATGTCCAGTTCAGCAAGCGGGTCGATGATGCCACTTGTCCTTATGGCTTCGTCATGGAGTTTTTTTTTAGAACTTCGCTCAATGTGGACAGATAGATGCCATGTCGTAATGCCAGATAGTTCAAGAAATCCGCAATCAGCAGGTTCTGCACCTTGCAAGCCAAGGGCATAGCTCTCTGCCCGATGCCTAACGGATTGCTGATGGATGGCATAGCTTCATAGAAATAGTGTTTCGCCGCTGACAAGGTAAAGATGTTCCTTAGCGACTGCTCTGCATGTTGCGGTGTCACATACATACCTTTATACAGGTCTTCCATATACGATGGCATGAAGCGCAGCATCAATTCTTCTATCTCTTTCTGGTCTTTGTCATACTGTGTGGCTATATTCATGTCGTAGGTCTCAAACTCAGGAAAACCTGTCTTACCGGTCTGTTCCATTGCCTTCACATTGCCATATAGCATGGTCAGAAAATCAATCGGATTGATTTCCTTGCCGTCAAACTTCACCTCGAAATGCAGTCTGTCACCGCTTAATGCCACGATGTTTCCTGCCTTCACGGTTTGTCCGAAGTTCACGAACACGTTGGCAAGGTGGGCGTAGGTCACTTCATATTTGCCGTAGCGTATCACTTGGTAGATGCCGTGTGTCGCATCATTGCCAATGCCCGATACCGATCCGCTTGCCAAGGCAGACAGCAGATAGTGATTTGCCTCAAAGTCCAGTCCGTGATGGAAGAACACGGTTCCTGTTACAGGATGCTTCTGTTTGCCATAGCCAAGCGTCAGTTCCACGTCCTTGCCTCGCTCCTCAAAGGGCATGCAAAAGCCGCTTTTTGATTGCAGCATCATTTCTTCTGTATATCTCATGTTGTTGTCGTTTTTATGTTTATCGTTTCATGCCGCCACTGCGTGTGGTCGTTTCTGCTTCGTTCACATTTCTTCCTTGACCCCCATCACCACTGACAATGTTCTTGATATTGGAATTGTTGCCGATAAGCATCATGCCGAGCATGGCTCCTGCTATCTTGCCAAGCCATCCGAAACGTCCGAAAGTAAGGAACGCTGCTGTTACCAGTCCTGCAAGGCTCAGTCCAGACACGTTTCCTTTCCCTAAGTTCTTGAAGAAGTTGCCGAACATCTCCAGTCCGTTGCCTCCGAAGATGCCACGGAAGAAGTTGCTCATTCCGCTCCACTTGCTGTTGATGTCGCCCATGGCACCATTCACAGCATCCACAGCTTCTCCAGCCTTGTTCTTCAGTCCTTTCACGTCTTCAACAGCTTCGGATATTTTCTCCGTGGTGTCTTTTCCTACCACCACATCACTGGCTATCTCCACCATGCTCTTGTCGTTGACAAGGTTCTGCCATGCCACATATCCTGCTGCGCTGCCCACAGCGGCTGTTTTCATCGCACTTCCTGCGCCTTTTAGTGCTTGGGTGGGATGCACAGCCGTATTGCTTGCAGATTTCAGTCCTTGCTTGGCGACACTACCTGCACCTTTCAAGGCACTGCCACCATACTTTGCTATCTTTGCCCATATACTCATAGTCGTATCTTTTCATTGTTATTTGATCTTTCCGTTTCGCTTCCATCTGTTCATGCAGTCCTTCACGATGGTTTTCTTGTCAGCCTTGTCGTGGCTACCTTCCTCTATCTCTGCCCAGATGTCCGCCATCGAGGTGTACTTCACCGCCTTGGTCAGCCGTTGCAGCTTTTTGTTCATTACCTTCAGCTTGGGGCGGATGCCGAAAACGATTTCCACTCGTTCTTTCTCGGTTATCTTGTTGCCTGACAAGCATACAAGCCTGATGTCATTTACTATCTCCACGCTGCCCATAATCAACTCCCGATAGATCTTGTTGCGCTTGGCTGACAGTGCCACAGCAAGGGCAATGCTCGGATGTTTATCCAGTTGTTTGGTGAATCCTCCCAAGTTATCTACCAGTCGGTCTATCTCGTGATAGAAGCCATATACCTGTGCAGCATACACCACGATGGAGCGGAACGAGTTCAAGTAGTTGTTGAACTCTCGTTGCAGATTGGTGGTTCCTTCCACTTCCTCTTTCAACCAGATATGCCCGGTGGTCTGCATCAGCATCACCTTCTCCTGATTCTTCAACTCCTTTTCAGCCTTATCTGTATAGGCGTATATCATTCCTGCCAACACAGGGTCGTTCTGGGCTTGCATCTTGCAGACAGAAAGCAACATGATGCCAAAGCAAAATATCCATGTTCTCATACTCGAATGCTTTTATATAATTATGGTGTACTGACTTGGGCAGCTCTCCGCCACCGCCCCAATGCTTGGGTGGCAATCTCACCATTACTTCTCTCTATCATCCCTGCCGTGACATTGTTCCACACATCACTCATTGTATAGTAGCGGATGCTCAGATACAGTTTGTTGAGCTTCTTTTGGAAAGCAGATAGTTTGTCGTTTAATGCCCACAAAGTCTTCGAACGGTCTGCTCCTGTCAACATATTCTCCGTTCCACCTTTTGCCACGGCATCATTCAACAGATTGAAAACCGATACCAGTTCCGTTGCCGTCTCGATATATAGGTTGTTCATGCTCATACTTGCCACAATGCCCTGCGGATTGCCCTTAATGGCTGTCTTCAACTTGGCGAGCGTGATGAAAATCTTCACGCCATCATCATACAGATGGGTACATGCTTTCAGCGAAGAGGCATAGCCGTTCACTGATTTCAGGTAGCTGTTGTACTTCTTCTCCCATTTGTGTATCTGGTTGAACTCGGCAGCCATTGTATTCTGCAACAACGCCGTCTTGGTCTGTCCGTTGATTTGCTTTTCAATCTCACTGTTGATAAGTTCATTGCCTTCTGCCAGTGCCATCCATTCCAAGGGATTGGATGACACCAATTGTGCCTTGGCTTTCGATGCCGTTGCTATGCCGATAATTGCTATCAACCATATCTTACCTATTTGTAATTTCATAGATGCTCCTCCTGCATTTGTTGGTTTCTACTCGTTCTCTGATGGTTGTCACCAGCTCTTCCTTCATCGGTACTCCGATAATGTCAAGCCTTGGTGTCGTTCTGTCTCCAGAATATATGCTCACGGTTTTCAATCGGAATAGTTGCTGCATGAAAGTTTGACTTTCGTTGAAATCCACCACACGGTATAGTTCCTGATAATCTACTTCCCGATGAAACACGCCATGCTCAAACACTAATTGTTCGTTACTGATGATGTACCGCATCCTGCATAGATAGACCATTCGATATGCCAAACATAGGGAAAGCAAGAGCGAGAGGACAAACACCAAAGTGGAGAGAACGGCATCATCAATACCTGCATATACAAAACCTACACTTATAAGCACAAGCAAGTGCAGCTCGTTGATGACGAACTGCATCCAATGGGGCTTGATGATGATGTTTCTATACCGATATGTCTGCTGCATAGTTCTCATTTTTGATAATGACACCGTGCTTTATCTGCGGAAGCCCGATGTCTGTTCCTCTTTTTCCTTCTGTTTGGCTTGCTGTTGTTGCCTCTCAGCCTCTTGCGCCTTGGCGAACTCGAAATAGTCGAAGTCTATCTCTCCTTGGTCTATCAACCGTTGGTCTCGTTTGCCAAGCAAGGCATCGTTCCAGTCTTTGTATTGTCCCAAAGGATGAAAGGCTTGCACCGTGAAGTCTGCAAATCCCATTTCCTTGGCGATTGCTTTGAAGTTCTTCACAAAGCCACGTCCTGCCTCGTCTTTGTCAAAGCCCAAATAATGGTTCGCTTGTCGGGTCTCTTCCAGCATTCTCTTTATTTGCCCCTTTGTCGGTGTACCTCCGGTCGAGATATACACGTTCTTCACTGGATTGATTTGGTACTCTGCCATAGCATCGTAGGCACTCTCGAACCATAGAATATTTGTGGCTTCTTTCAATGGCTTACCTGTCAGGTTGGCTATCCACAATCCTTCACTGCTGTTGCTTCCTTCCGCCTTGCCCTTGTATGCCTTGCCGTCCTCTCGTCTCGGTCTGCCTCGTTCTTCCAATCCAACGATGCTGTCCGGCTTGGACGGCAAGGATAGTGGAAAGGCGAGATTGGCAAAGTTCAATCCGTCATTTCGACGCTTGGTCGCCAAGAAGAAATGCTTGTGAAAGGCGAACTGGGTCCCCATGTTGATGCCTCTTTCCTTGAAATAAGGATAGTGTTTCCGTTGGGTGTCCTTTTCCCTTGGGTTGAAACGCAAGATGTCATAGTCTGACAGGTTGAAGGGCTTGGCATCTCGCTTGGGTTCTGCCACTCTGCTTTCACGCACGTCAATGGGATTGTTCAACAGTCTGTTGCATACCACATTCACCAGTCTGTCCAATGACATCCCTGGCTTATAGTCGTCAAACAGCATCGGATGCTCCTTGATGAAACCTATCACATTATAGTTTTTCTGTTCTGGTGGCTGAAAACAGCACTTGCCATTGCCTGTGACAATAAACTTGTCGCCTCTCACTCGCTGTCCATGACTGTCCACCTTTACATACGACGGATAGCGCAAGCCATCTCGTTTGTTCAACTGATAGCCTGCGTCCACCAGCAGCTCCTGTATGTTCAGACGCTGTAAGAAATCATTATATGTCAGTTCGTTGTTTGCCATAAGCGTATTCCGTTATAGTCCTTTCCCCATGTGAGGATGCAATACTTCTTGGTTCATGGCAGCCTCAAAGTTTCTCGCCGCCACATCCATTGGCGTATCTACTTCTGGCTTGAAGTAGGGACGAGGTGGCGCAGGTGCTGCACCATGATGGTGGTCAACTATCACTACAGGTGCGCCATGTGGACGATGTAGCTCACTGCCTACTTCTGCAGCAACACCCAATCCTGCTAACAGTGCAGCTCCAATCTTGGTTCCCAAACAGGTACGGTCTTTCATATCTACCTCACCGAATATCTTGGAAAAAAGTTTCATGCGATGGTAGTCATCCACTGCCATGAACTTGTCATACTGCTTCTGCGTTATCTCGTGGCTTACTCGCTCACCGTTGATGATGGCTGTCATGAGGAACTTGCCTTCTTGCTCCGTTGGCTCCACTCGTATCTCACCAACAGTTACTTCTCTGCCATGCTTGCCTTCACGGAACCATCCCTTGCTCTCGTCCAAGTCCTGCCCATCCACAATACCTACTTTATTGTTCATAGGTTCTTGCTGCACTTGCAATGGCTCAACGGTAGATTGCAACCGCATCTTGCCAACCAACTCCTGTTGCACCTCTGGGCGCAAACTGATTTGGATGCGCTCCTTGCTGTTGAGCATGTCCATTGTTATCTTGTCTGCGAAATCATCCTTGATGACATTGTTCAGTATCTCCAGTCGTTTGGCTACAGATACTTGCTTGACTGAATTGTTGGTCAATGCTTTCAATTCTTCGTCGGTCAAGTCATACACCATATCACTTTTGGTGCTTTCTGATTGGATGGTGAGTGTCTTTGCCTTCTCATCGATGATGATACCGTGTGAAGACAGGCATTCCTGCCATTGATCGTTGGAGAAATATACAGGTGAGCTTATCAGTTCCTTGTAGGGTTTGGCTGGCTCTTGACTTCTTGGACGTGTTTCTGCAGGTGTCATCATGGCTTGCAGGTTTTGTAATACATCTGCTTGTGATGCTACTTGTTGCTGTCCTTTATAGTAAAAGCCATAACCTCCAGAGGTTAACTCACCAGGTTTCAGCCTTCTGTCTGGTCTTTCCGCTACCATTGGTGCTCCTGCATAGAACATCTGTCCTCCGACTCTGCGTAGATGATAGCCGTCCTGCATTCTCGGTGTCCAACCTAAAAACTCTGGACTCCATCCTAACCGTCCGTATTCTCCAGTACCAATCCTATATCCATGCAGTCCCATAGCCACTCTTCCATTGGCATTTCTTGCATGGACAAGGTTTCTCGGCATATAGAAGTCTTTGCCGATGATGCTGGTAAAGACATTGTACGCCTTTTTGTTGGCAGAGTTGGTTCCCCAATCGGTCAATGTCAACATCTGTTTCTCGGTGAGGTTATAGGTCAGCAGTGGGGAGTCATGTCCCTGTACCGCTAACTGATAACCGTCACCGTTGGCTATGATATGGGCTTGCATACCATTGCGCATCAAGATGTCACGCATCTCTGGCTGCAAGTCCATCTGTCTTGGATTCAAGTTCTTTCTTATCGCCATAGCATGATTTTATTAAGCGTTCTCTTTTTCCATTCCTTGCTCTAACAGCTCGTCCTTGTACTTCACAAACTGTTCCGCACTCTCGTTGCCGATGCACAGGGCATGTACTTTGCAGTATTCTTGATACTCGTTCTGCCATTCCTCACTGAAATGGTTCACATAGTCAAGCCAACCGTATTCGCCGCTCTGCATTTTCTCCACGAGAATGTCTTCTGTATAATAAGGTCCTTTTCTCATTTCTTCCCTAAATTTGATGTTTCACTTTACTTTCTTGCGACAGCCGATGCATGTCTTCCGGCAGCTTTCTTTTGCTCATTCCACAGTTCTTCGGTATATTCCTCCTCTGGAACATAGTCAAGATTACCGTCATCATCCATTACCCAACAGCCATAGATGCCGAAGGTGTATTTGTCCCACTCTCGCTTGCCTTCCTTGCGCCACTGCTCACCATCACCGTTGGCGAAGCGGATGCCAGTATCGCTCTTCAGGTCGATGCCTACGGTCACAGGTTCGTCTTCTACGGCAAATGTCAGTGCCTCGCCATTTTGGATGCTCTTTAGCTCCGTTCCTCCAAGACTGAGTTCGTCAGATAGCACCTGCAAGTTTCTACCAATCACAGGTGTCGGCACAGCCATCACTTGGTTGGTCTCTCCGTCAATCTGTACAAATGCCTTGACATGTGCACCATCTGGCATATCCACATCTGCCACCACAGCCTTGCCCTGCTTCAACAGTTCCTGCTGCTCCTTGGTGAAATTGTTCAGTGGGGCATATTTCAACACTGGATAGAACATCACATCCACGTTTCCATCCGCCATTCTTACCAAGGCGAATCGGGTTCTGCTCTTGATACTGTAACCCTCGTTTACTTCCATGCTCACAGGCAACAATGGCGATGGACGACCATTGCTGATGTCATCCAAGGCATGCATCGGAAGGTCTTCTATCATCTCATGGGTAAGACCGAACTTTGCAAGTGTCTGATACTGCACTTCGCTTTCTTCAAATGAGTTTCTTTTCATATTCTGATTATATTTTGAATGATACTTTGCATATAGCCATGCAAAGATAGCCCAAGAGTAATGAATACAAGAAAGCCTACGCTCCTCTGCCCAATCTTTTCCGTTTTATTATGATTATATCATCATTTCATACTCTCAATCATACTTTAATCTTATTTTATGTTATACTTTTATAGCATCGACAATCACTCTTGATATCTTTCCCTAACTTTGCACCATGAAATGGAAAATAGTGGCATTCTGGGTAATAAGTTGTCTGGCGGTATCGAGTGCAAAGGCGCAGTTCAATACCGTCAGAGACAACGTATGCCGTTACAAAGTCAAGAAAGTTGAGGAAAAACTTCTGCCTCCTGCAAACAATCAGGTAGATTCCGTCACTGTAAATCTACCACAACAGGAAACAGACTCTGTGGATAACAAACAAAAACAGTGGATAAGCAGCTATCCAAGCATCACTTATCCACTGAAATCTATCAAGGTCACCAGTCCTTATGGCTATCGCTGTGACCCTTTCACAGGAAAACAATCATGGCACAACGGTTTGGATCTTCGTGCGAAGAACGAACCTGCCTACGCTATGATGGATGGTATTGTCGAAAAGATAGGGTATGACAATCGTTCTGGCAATTATGTTACGTTGAAACATGGCAACTATCATGTTAGTTATTGCCATTTGTCTTCCGTTTTAGTTGGCAAAGGTGAGCGTGTTTTCTCTGGTACCATTGTTGGCGTTACTGGTAATACTGGTCGCAGTACTGGCTGTCATCTTCATCTTACATGCAAAAAGGATGGCGAGAGTTTCAATCCTACCATCCTTTTGAATCTTATTGAAAAGTCTTTTGCGTTGTCAGCTTTATCAATGAGTAAATGAGAGAGTCGTTTACCTAACTCTTACGCCTTTACCATTCAGAACTTCACCTCTAATATCATCAGTTTTACATAAATACAAGTCGTAGCCAATGGCTGTAATATCGCAATATCTTGGAGGAGTAATGATTTTTCCACTTGGTGACATCAATCCATTCCAACCAAGTTCTGCTTCATATTTTTTGCAATTTGCAGTCTTTTGATAAGGTGTTGGTTCTGCTTCTGCCGTTTCACCTGTTAAATTACCCTCATCATCATAGTTCTTTGCCGTAGTATATCCAACATCAGGTAGATAACCTCTCCGTTTAAAATTGGCAATATTGTTTTATTATAGAGTTTATCAAGTGACGAATATTCTGAAAAGACATATTCTGCACACTTTTGAACTTTTGCTTGTAATTCATTAAAATCGGTTGCATATTTTTCCCCATTCAAGTTGAAATAAAACTTGTATTGCATATATAGCATATCCCCAGAAAAAGCGATACTAGCTCTGTCTCTTTGGTCTTGCAATTTTTTCATACTAAATTTCTCAAACCATTTTGATAGAATATCGAATCTTACACCATAGATAGGGTATATTACGAGAGATGATGTTGTTTCGTTAATCCTGTGATCCATCTCAATAAATTGCTTACCACCTTTTGTCTTCAACAAGAAGGAATAGTCTCTTTTCCTAAATTTATATTCAGAAAAAAAGTTAAGATTAAGCAACTCGCTCTAAATTGGACTTTGATTGAATACCAAAAAGTTGGGCGTTAACCTATATTATATAGGTAACAATATGGAAACGAGCGGACTTCTGCTCGTTTCTGTATTTTGCAATATGCAAAGAACGCCTCAATTCGAGGGCAAAGACATGACATTTTTCTAAATGTCCAATGATTCACAATTAGAAATTTATGGAAATTAGAACTTTTTGCGTAAAATTTCTGTTTGAATAGTTACATTGATATTTTTATTATTGTCTTTTGTAGCTTATAAAAAAATGCAGCAAATAATAAAAAAAATAAAGAGAAAAACTTGCATATTAGAGTTGAATGTATTATATTTGCAGCGTATTATTAATTTTAAAAAAATAAAGCATATGAAAAGAATTCTCTTCTCCGTTTTAGTCGCCATTGGAGTTTCTTTAATTGCTCCACAAACTGCAAAAGCGCAGAATCAAATTGATAATGGCTATGAGATTGAAGTGGTTTATAACAAAACTGATAAAACCACGACTGTTATCCTTTATAAGGATGGTGTAGAAATAGGTAGAGTAACAAATCCTGCTAACTAACAGCATTATTGCTGATTTTACAAGGATGATAAAATTCATACATATCGCATAGTTATCATTTATGTATTAATGATAGCTATGCGATATATATTTATATAGACTATGAAATTAATCTTCAGTATATTAGCATTTTATACCTTCACGATATGTGCCTGTTCACAAGAAATGACGGACACTGTAAATGTACGTGTGCAGTATCAAGCATTGTACAAACACACAGAGGAGCAAAAGGAAGCTTTTGATGACACTGATCTGTTAGATATAGGAAAATATTCGTCTAGGTTTTATAGCCAACGTTTTGAACAGTTTCTACATCAGCTTGATTCCGTAAGAAGTGCTACTTCTGACCCCATGAGCTATCTGCAATTTTTAGGAAATAGATTTGGCTCAAAGAAAGGACGCGAGTATGAGGTCTATAAGCATATTCCACAAAAAGGGAAACTCACTTATACAGATGTTTTGCATAATGACTTCTTCTTCTGTTACGATGAACCTATTCCAACCTTTTCATGGAAACTGGTTGAAGGTGATACTCTAATTATCGGTTATCCATGTCATAAAGCCATTTGCCAGTTTCGTGGACGGACTTGGACGGCATGGTATACTTTAGACTTGCCTTTTGATAATGGTCCATGGAAATTGGGTGGTCTGCCAGGACTCATATTGGCAGCTTCCGAAAGTAAAAATGAATTTTCGTTTACAGCCACTGGAATTGAGCAGTTGCATCAAACTGTAACCATCAGTTTTCAGCCAAAGCGTTATGAACATTTGACTCCTGTGAAGTTTCAACGCCTACTGAAAGATTACTGGAAAGACCAATGGAATACCACCAACCGTTTGCAGGGTAGTGGCTATAGCGAACCACCTAAAGCACAACGGAGTTTTAATGCCTGTTTAATGGATCAGTATGAATAAATGGATTATATTTTTTTTCTTCCTTATAACTTATACAATAGGTCGTGCTCAGTCATTAACGGGGTGTGTTGTAGATAAACAACATGCACCGCTTGAATTTGTGTCTGTGGTTTTATTGGACAGTACAGACAAGAAGCCATTAGCTTTTACACGCACAGATGCTGATGGATATTTTGCTTTGTCGTGTCCAGAAGGAAAGAGGGGAATACTTACGTTTAATCTTCTCGGTTTTGTCAGGGATTCCATCGATATACAGCATTATAAGTCGGGGCAAGCCATTGTCTTAAAAGAGCACTCGTACAATCTTAAAGAAGTAAAAATAAAAGCACCACGCATTGCGCAACGTGGTGATACATTGACCTATCTCGTGAATGTTTTTAAACAACGACAAGATCGAAGTATTGCTGATGTCATTGCAAAAATGCCAGGTCTGCAGGTGAACGAAGATGGTACGATAGAGTATCAAGGACGACGAATTAACAAGTTCTACATTGAGGGTATGGATATGCTTGGATCAAAATATGCTCAAATTTCAGAGAATCTTTCTGCCGACAAGGTAAAATCTGTACAAGTTTATGAGAATCATCAGAAGATTAAAATGTTGCGTGGTCTTGATTTTTCAGAACAGGCTGCACTAAATATCGTACTTCGCGATGATGCAAAAAATATTTGGCAAGGTGTGGTGGATTTGGGAGCAGGAAGCAGTTTGCAAAAAAATGTGGACATTTTGTGTGACAGTCGAATTAATTCCATGCTCTTTTCACGAAAGATGCAGACCTTTTCTTTGTATAAATATAACAACTCCGGAGAAGAATTAAAAGAAGGAGTCAATCTGAGAAAATTCTTTGGCTATGGAATGCCTGAGGCTTCAAGTTTTGTGGAAAATATATCCATGAATGTCCCTGATCTTGCCCCTTCCCGAACCAGAATGAACCAAACACATATGTTATCTTCCAATTGGCTTTTTAAAACAGGCAAAGATGCTGATTTACGTTTTCTGTTGAGCGGTGTTTTTGATGAGACAAAAGTGGAAGAAGATGTTGTTACCGAATATACAGACATTGCAACCGATAATCGTATTGCAGAATATTCACATGCACGAAGTCATAAGAACTTTGCAGGAGGTGAATTGCTTTATCGTGTGAATGGTGACAGACTTTTTCTAACCAATAATTTCAGAGCCAACTTTACATTTGATCATAGCACAGGAACTACGCTCGTCAATTCACAGCAGCAAAATCAGTATGTTAAACCATATAAGCGTACTCTATCTAATGAGATTGAAATGATAAATAAATTGAAGAATGGAAAGCATCTGAATAGCCGCGTTTATTTCTCTTACAATTATCTGCCGAGTAAGTTGCTGACTGCCAAAGACATCGTGCAGGAGTTAAATCAGCAGGTTGTGTACTGGGGAGCTAAAACAGCTTTCAGTCATCCTTTAGGCAAAATCAACGCACAATACAGCATCGCTAATGAAGGCTTCACACAACATATAGAAGAACGAAACAGTATGCTGTCCTTCAACTATGTACAATATAGTACAAAGGCTGCTGTTGGATTATACAAACAGAATGAAAGGCTCAGTTGGAATATCAGCTTGCCACTCGCTTTGCTTGCACAATCTTTTGACAAGAAGAAACGTCAATATATCGAGTTTGAACCATATCTGTCACTGACTTACAAGCCCAGTGCTCGTTGGAGCATATCCTCTAGCTATTCCTATTCAGAACAAGCGAAAGACGGGCTTGAGTTGTGCCAAATACCTCTGTTTACAAGTTATTTAGTACAGAAAAGCGGAAATGGTAATTTCTACAATATGAAGATACATACGGTCAACTTTCACGCCTCTTATAAAAACGTCCGTTATGGATTGTTCACATCGTTGCGTGCAGGCTACAACTATAGTCCAAACAGCATGCTATATTCTCATCAATTAGATGGACTTATTTACCACTCCATAGCCACGGCACACAAGCGAGGTGTTAAAACGTTTTATACAAGTGGGAAATTAACAAAAGATTTTGGATCTAAACTGTCTGTAGGAATGGATGCCTATATCAGTCAAAGTAATTTCTATAGTCTATGGAGTGACAATCCTGTGCCTAACAGATTCCGAAATGTCAATGCTTCTGTTTCACTTTCTTATAGGCCTTGCATATGGTTCTCAGTAGAAGAAAAGTCTTATCTATTTCACACTGAGAGTAAACAAGAGCAGGTCGGTGATTTGGCAGCATATAACCGAAGCACAAACACCTTCAACCATACACTTGACTTGTTTGTTACTCCAAAGAAATGGGTAGTGCAATGGAAAAACGAGTTCTACCATAGTAATGATCAGTCATCATCATTCAACTTCTTTTCCGATATGATAATATCCTATCAGTTAAGAAATAGTACAATTTCTCTCAGTCTGAACAATCTAATTGGTAATAACACCTACGAACGTAAAATTATAAAATACAATTATATAACTCATACAGTTCATCGATTGCGCCCACGTGAGTTCATCATCAAATATTCATTTACATTGTAAATTTATAGGAATGTCATATAAAAAATCCCATTTATAGGTTGTTAGATATTGCTCTTTTATGGGTGTTCAAATTATCTCAAATGCAAGTTTACACTGTCGAAATGAGAGGGAACTATATTAAAAGTATTCCCTCTCATTTCGTAAATTGTTGATTGTTACAAAAACTATTTGGAGTTTTTTATAGCCCTTTTTATTTGTTTTGATTCTTTCCAAAGTGTATTGGCGATGCTGTCTTTATAAGCAGCCACTTCAAGAATTTCATGGTGTCGGCGGACGGAATCGTCATACACAGCGACACTATTTCTAACATTATTGATAACGTCATCATTACGCCGTACAGAGAAATATTTTTCTATGTACTGGATGTTCTTCTTTATTAGGATCATTATTCAACCACAAACTTATCCTTGGATCATAGTACCTCGCTCCATAGTAATACAATCCTGTTTCCTCATCGAATTCCTTACGTAAGGGAACTCGGCTTGCTATCAAGCGGAGTTTTAGAGTGTCTGTCGGTTGATCAGTTAGGACCATACAAGAGTATTTCTGCAATGGAGCATTCGCGTTCGGCTGCATTCCTTATCATTTCCATGCCAGCAATGGAGTCGCCTTGCTCAACAGTAATCATTCCGAGAAGAGTTTGCGTTTCCAATCCGCCTTTGCTCTTGAACTCCTGTATCATACTTATCACGCTGTCTACTGGGCAAGAGTGGTGTCTATCCATCGTGGTGAACAATGTCTTGTACTCATCACCGTCTGGCAAGCCGTTGATATAATCGTCAATGCGGTAGCCATACAAATCTGCCATTTATGCCATTGTTATCATGTTGAAGAAATCTCTCTTCACACCATTGCCTGTTCTGTAGTAATCCTCCAATTTCAAGTATGTAGCACCATCACCTTGATGTGCTTTGTCAAGCAGTGAAGAGAAGGAGTCTTGCGACTTTATATTGCAACCAGAGACACTTGCGGCAAGCAACGCAATTGTAATGTATACACACCAAATCTTCTTCATTATTGAATCCCCTAATCCGTGTCGGGCGCAACTTCTATTTTTGATGGTTTTTGTTCCAAGGAAAACTTCTTTACTACATTGCCTTTTCTATCTATAGCTCCTTCAAGATTGATTTCATCATCGTCAGTCATGCCAAAGCCATCCTCATCACGATAATACATACCATCAGGATTAACCTCCCATCTCACTTTGACTATGCCATCCTCATAATCATAGATATTTTGCAACAAAAATTAAAGGATTTCTCTTTGCCGTACGACAAAGAGAAATCCTAATGATTTGGGTTAAATAGGCCTTTATCTTAATATTTAAGCCGTAGCGAAATCATAAACTCACGACCACGCAGCGGTACGCGGTAGTATTGAAAATTGGCTCTTTGATAAAGCGAAACTTCGTAGTCTTTGCGGTTAAACAGATTGGTGATATTTGCGCTTGCAGACCAGCGAGAATTGAAATCGTAACGCATACCGGCATTCAAAAAACTGTTAATAGAGTAATGGTTACGGACTATTTCGAAGACCGATTGCGAAAAGTCGGCATACAGCCGGAGTTTACTGATAGGATAGAAATCCATTGTTAAGGAATAATAGGCATTTTTCAGCAGATTGTCAGTTACGGAGAAGACATCAGGCTTTTTCCAACTGATATTTCCGGCCATGGTGAGTTTGGGTTGGAACCATGTCAGTCCACTCCATTGCGCCGTGACTGAAGCATGCAAGGCATGATAGCGCAGATAATCTTCCACCTCGTTTTGAGACACAAACTCCTTATTATATGAATAATTGGTCTGTCCGCTCAAATTGATGTGGGCATCGCGAAAGTTCTTACGACATGACAGTGCCATGCTCCAGGTAGTTTTCGTGCGGTCGTTCCACACTGGAACAAAGAGCGTATAATCGGGCATATAAAGACTTTTCAGATAATGGTCGGAAGTACTGCGCGTCCAGCCGACATAAACATTCCACGAAAAGAGTGTGATGGTGTTCAGATACGACAGACGGAGATTCGCCAACGCGACACGCTGCACCGAAAGGCTGTCGATACCTGTCGTAAATGTACGGTAGTTGTTCATCATCGTTCCATTGAACCAAGGATCGGCGTTTGAAGCATTTTGGTTATAGGCTACCGAGGCTTCCATTCGCAATAGATAACTAATTTGTTGAGTGAAATCGAGCGAAGGAGAGAAAAGAACTTTTTGTTCTTTTTCTTTCTGCCAGCCACAGCGGGAAATGGTATATTCCACAGGAAGAAGTAGTTCGACGTTTCCACCGCTCCACTGAATTTGATACGATGGTTCGAGTGTGTGCAGCCAATAGGACGAAGTAGCCGTCTGTTGGGGGTCGTGTAGTCGGTTGTGCTTGTATTCTATAATGTAACCCAAGGTCAAGGGATTGCCCGCTATATCGAAAGCCGTGGAAAGCCGGTGGCGCATAAACCAATGATTCAGATAATAGCTCTGCCGTTTGTATTCGTTATCTGCTGTCCAATAATCAGAAAGTCGCTCGCGCGTCTGATAGGTACGCACAATGGAAGCCAAACTATAGACACGACTTGGAGTGGTCAAGTTGACATTGGCGACATTCTGAATAAAATAAGGTTTGCGATGTATATCCTCTCCCAAAGAGCCTAAATTGGATACATTTTGATTATAGGAGCTGACATCCTGCCATTGCCCCGAAAGGACGTTCTCCACGTACACCTTCTTGCCATTCAATTCGTAACGCATCTGTCCTTTTACTACATCTTCACAGCTCTTTTGCCGATTGTTTTCGTAAATACTAATTGTGTCGCCCGCATAATACTCGCTTCGGGTGCTATCCTCACGGTTTTCTCCTTCGTGGTTGTAAAGCAGATTGAAACGTAAAGTGGAATAAGGAGAGAAAGCGTGCATATAATTCAGTCCGGCAAAATAGGAACGGTTGTTCAAGTAATAAATAGGTGAAATGGGTGGACGGCGGATTGTAGTAGAATAGAGGAAAGGAGCTGGCAATTGCTCTTGTGCATAAATGCCCGTAAAGTTCGACATGCCATTTTGCAAGCTGCGCAATGAGGCACCTCTGTTGTTTAAGGCTCCGGTAAATAATACTTGATTTTTCTTTGCCACTTGAATCCCTGTCAGACTACCGTCCCATATAGCAGGCGTTCCTCCAGCTCCCACTTCTGCGTCACCAAAAGGGCGCATTTTATAGTTCTTTTTTAACCTTATATTGAGTGTCGCATGATTACTATGAATTTTTCCTTCCAAGGCACGGATGGGCTGATTATTTTCCATAACCTGAATCGTAGATACGGCCTCAGCTGGCATATTCTGAGTGGCTTGGTTATATTGATCACCCATAAGGTCTAATCCCTCAATGTTCAGTTTATTGATGCTGCTACCCTGATACAGAATTTGTCCTGAAGTCGTCACTTCAATACCCGGCATGCGTTTGAGCACATCCTCAATGCTATAGTCCTCTTTCTGACGAAAAGACTCTACATAATAGTCAAGCGTATCTTTTTTACGAGTTATAGGGGCCGTTTTCACTACAACTTCATCAAGCTCATAAGGCTTTTTTTCTAACTGAACGGTATATTGATATTTATCCTTTTGAACTGAAATAATTCGTGTGGCATAGCCCATTTTCGAGAATGTCAGTTTATTTGCATTCTTCTTGTATTGCAAATGAAATTGTCCGTTGCTTTGGGTGATACCATAAGCCAGTAAAGAATCCGTGGCACTTAATGCCTTACATAATACATTAGCAATGCCTATGCCTTCTGTATTCGTAACAATACCCTTAAAAACGACTTCTGTTTCCTGTGCCCATACAGACAAAGGAAACAGAAATAGCATAAATAATATTTTAAAATTCTTTACCATTGTAATTCAAGCATATTACTGGGACGTTTCGGCTTGTTTGCTTCCGGAGTAACCATTTGGCCATTCTTTTCGACCCTTACCTTGTAAATCTCAATACTCAGATTATCAAAATCCTCAATATCATTCCGATAACCGGTCAGGGCATTCTCGCGTGTGGTTACAATCAAATCTTTGATATACCTTTTTTTATAAAGATACATGTCACTGTATTGAGGCATCTTTCCGACCCCGTTATTTGTAAAAATCCAATTGCGACCTTCATCATGGATTTCCATGATCAGCCCAGGCAATCCTGTAAAAAGATAAGGTCCGTAAGGAAGTGCTATCGTTTCAGTGTACCATGCAATATAATTTCGACCGGCAAAAGAACAAATGGCCTTTTTACAAGCTCTTTGATTTATTATAGAGTCCCCAGATACCAATTGCCAGTCCATTTGAGGCGTTGGGTAAGTGTACTCGTAGCTTCGCAACACATCGTAAGTCTGCACCGTGGTTTTTTGTTCTTCTAAATCAGTTAGCGTAACAAAGAAAAAAGTCCATTTTTTAATTGCTTGCATCCATTCTTCACGAGCCTTTTGATCCTTTTTATTTTGTTTGCTACTGGCTAAATAGTCATTTATTGAATCGAATGCCAATCGATTATAATCACTAAAAAGTAAGTGCTTATCTGAAACCATCAATACTGTTTGCGCTTCAGTATAATCATCCAACTTGGTAGAATCTTTGCGGAACTTTAATTCATAAAATACTCCCAACTTGGCATGACCAACAACACTCCTCTTTGATTTCTCATAAAAATCGCCACTCTCACTGTATAGCCTTTGAGCCTTAATCGTGTCCGAACATAATAATATCGTAATAAATAAAACAAGGAATCTCATTTTGTTAATTTTAACGAATTCAAAAAGGCCGTATAGCCGATACCACA